>ERZ1066116.130-NODE-130-length-40306-cov-11.871556_pt1 | contig 40306 bp, 30 predicted proteins | sample MGYA00382763_ERZ1066116 | MGnify/ENA primary metagenome ERZ1066116 (study PRJEB33369, sample SAMEA5778346) | biofilm metagenome | biome: Industrial cooling water; feature: Water cooling tower basin; material: Biofilm | place: United Arab Emirates | collected...
TTTCAATTATCCCTTCTCTGCTCACAAAATAAAGACCATTAAAATTGTACATTACTCCTAAAAATGCTAGCTTTATTAAAGGTGCAATTCGATTCCATTTTTCGTTATTTCATCGATAAAAGGCCCTCTTTCTAAAAAACTTTTAGTAGGAATCGTACGAGCATCTATAATTCGAAAATGCGGCTTAATATTGATTTTTGACGTGTATTCTTTATCAATAAAACCTAAACCTACAAACTCATCAGCTACAATAGCTAAATCAATATCAGAATCTTCAGTTTGGTTATTAAGTGCATAAGAACCAAATAAAAATGCCTTTCTTACATTTAAACCGTTATTTTTAATTTCAGATAAAAATTCCTGAGCTAAACTGATGGCATTTTGCTTAGTAACCATGTTCTAATTGATTCAACTTGCAGTAAAATACGTTCTGTATATTCTTTATTTGCTACTTTATATATAGAATTAGCGTAGTCGGGATATCGTCCTTCTAATTGAAAATCATTAAACTTATCCATAAAAATAAGCATTTCGTCTGGAATTTCCAATTTAGTTTGTGCTGCTAAACGGATTAAATTATGTATCCTAGGCGGATGATTTTCCTCATTGTCCTTTACCCAATGTGCTTTTAAAATTTTCTCTAAAACTAAATGTGCAAAAAATAATGAATGTACATACCTCTTTGCAATAGCAATATCTAGAACAGCCTCCCAATCATCCTTAGCAGAATTGAGCCAATAATTAATGTGTTCGATTTTATCCAAATTTTAATAGAAATTAGTTATGTTTGATGTACATAAGTAGTACTGTAATTATACCTTCTGGTGTATAAAAATGATTATCGATTACTACTAAGCTAATAAATATATTGGTTATTTCACATGGTTACAAAAATATGCTATCACAAGAAGTTAAAAAATATATCGACAAAAGCGTTTTATGTTGGTTAGCTACTGTAAATAAAAGAAATGAACCAAATGTTTCTCCTAAAGAAATGTTCACATATTCAGATGATGAAACAATAATAATAGCCCATATTGCTTCTCCAAACAGTGTTAAAAATATACTAGGGAACCCAAATGTTTGTATCAGTTTTATTGATGTATTTATTCAAAAAGGATTTAAAGTAAATGGAAAAGCTAGACTAATTTATAAAGATGATGTTGAATTTATATCGAAAGCTAAACCGATTATAGATATATTCACTGATATGTTTCCTATAAAAGCAATTATAGAAATTCAAGTGATAAAAGTAGAGAAAATCCAGGCTCCAAGTTATTTTTTATTCCCTGAATCTACCACTGAACAATCTCAAATAGAAAGTGCTTATAAAACCTATAAAGTTAAACCACTTTAAACTAATTCTTGATGTATATACCAAATAGCAATCAATTTATCGACCAAAATGAAGTAATTGAATTTATGAAGCGTTTTAGCTTTGCTACTATTATCACGGCAAATAATAATTTACCAATAGCGAGTCACTTGCCGTTTATTGTAAACAAGGACAATAACCAAATCATTTTAATATCGCATTTTGCAAAACTAAACGAGCAATGGAAAGAAATTGAAAAAAATACATGTTTAGTTATTTTCACTGAACCACATGCATATATTTCTCCAAAACATTATGATAAATCACAAAATGTACCCACTTGGAACTATATTTCTGTGCATGCTTATGGTATAGGGAGGTTAGTACTTGAAAATGAGAGAATTACTGAAATTCTTGAACATACTATAGAAAATTACGAAAAAGCATACAAACAACAATGGGATATTTTGTCTGACGAGTATAAAACCAATTTAAAAAAGGGAATTGTAGTCTTTGAAATAGTTGTGAATGATATTCAAGCCAAAAAAAAGTTAAGCCAAAATAGGACAAATTCAGAGAAGGAAAAGATTATTAGTTCTTTAGCATCAAGCTCGATAACCAATGAGCAAATGATCGCTCATTATATGAATAAAGAAATAATCCATTAAATATTTACTATTTTAATATCTGACAATCTTATAAAAATTGCCAGATATATATAATTTTTAAAGCGGCTTTTTTACCCTTTTCCTCTCTCTTTTCTCTATGTATTCGTTGATGGCATGGGCTGTGGTGTACCACGTTTTACCTTCTTTGTAGGCGTCAATCTTGCCTTGCCGAGCCAATAAACTCACATATTCTTGACCGTAAACGGCTTCAGGCTCTGCTACAATGGATGATATAGGCATGTAGTCATTGGCATGGTCTTCCAAATTGCTGATGTAAATATCCAATGAACGCTCCATTGCTTGTAGCATTAACAAAAACAGTTTCTTGTAGTCACCATTATTGGCCTTATTGAGGGCATCATAATATTTTTTACGGTCAGTTTTTAAGATAATAGCCGGTGGATAGCCCTCTTTCATCAACAAAAGATTGAACATCAAGCGCACTGTGCGACCATTGCCATCGAAAAATGGATGTATCCACACAAAACGATGATGAAACAAAGTAGCCAACACCAAAGGATGTAAAACATCCGATTGAGACAGCACCCATTCTGTAAGTTCAGAAGTTAAATCGGGTACTTTCAGGGCATTGGGTGGCACAAAATTTGCGCCCGATATCCTCACCCCGGCAGTTCTAAACCTCCCTGCAAAATCTTTTTCAATATTCTGAAGCACCAATCCGTTTACCTCTAAAATATCCGATACAGTAAGTTTATAATCGGGTTTAACCAGATGTTCGATGTACGTGATGGCATCTTGGTGATTCATGGCCTCGAAATGCTCTCTGAGCGATTTCCCTTTGATGGTGATACCTTCCTCTAACACCAGTCGCGTTTCTTGCAGAGTGAGGGTGTTGCCTTCAATGCCATTGCTGTGGTGAATCCATTCTAAATTCAATGCTTCTTTTATGCTGCTCAATACGATAGCAGGAATAGGCCTAAAGGTATCAAGCTTGCTTTTCTTGGCTTCTATCCTTCGGAGGTTTTTTTCAAATTCGTTTATGTCGAAATTAAATTTTTTCCAGTCCATCTCTTTTTTCTTAATATCGGATACAAATATATTTATTTTATCCGATATTAATAAACTCAACTCTAAATTTTCCAACAAGTTAAAGCTTATTACCGCTCTAATTCAAAAAATAAAGTAGAATGACTCATGGATATTTGATTTGAAAAAACCGATGAAACTACAGTGTATTCTATACATTTCTTACAGTCTTCAAAAGTTCTGTTCAGAAAAACTTTTTATCGTAACAACATATTTTTATATATTTCCAATCTAAAACATCATTATTCTAATACTACTCTTAATCTACATGCAAAGACGAGAAGCCATTGAAAAAGTGCTAGGGCTTTTAGGCATAGCCGTATCAGGATCTACTTTATCTGTAATAGTAAGCAGCTGTGAAAATCCACAGCAAGGAGCATCATCATTAGAAAAATACCATTCCGTTTCTCAAATTCAGGCAAAAGCTATAGCAAAAGCTGCCGATATCATCATTCCCCGCACATCTACACCGGGAGCGCTAGACACCGATACGCCCAATTTTATCATTATGATTGTAAATGAATGTTTTAGTCCTGTCGAAAAAAAGAGGTTCTATGCCGGATTAAGCCAAATGAATAAATTATTCTATACAGAAACAGGTAAATATTTCTTGGAAAATGACAATGAAAAAAGTCTGGAATTAATGCTTCTGTTAGAAAAAGAAGCAAAAAACTACAACAATACAAACGAAGAAAAATCTGAGCATTTTTTTATCAAAAAAATAAAAGAGTTAACACTTCTGGGATACTTCACATCTGAAATAGGGGCTTCAAAGGTATTGAAATATGCACCCATACCGGGCGTATTTAGACCGTGTGTAAAACGAGAACCCAATGAGGTATCTTATTATTAATCAAAACCAAACTGACATTTATTTACGCTACATAGATATTCAATCAATAATGGAAATATCAGGACAAGAAAAAAAGAAAAATACATATGATGCCATAGTGGTGGGCTCGGGAATAAGCGGAGGCTGGGCAGCAAAAGAACTGACAGAAAAGGGATTAAAAGTACTTTTGGTAGACCGAGGTAGAAACATAGAACATGTAAAAGACTACGAAACAGCGCTAAAACATCCTTGGCAATTCAGGCATAGAGGCCGTATCACACACGAACAAAGAGAAAATCATCCATACTTATCACGCGACTATCCCTACAGCGAAGAAAACGAGAGTTTTTGGTTTAATGATGCTGATTCGCCATATGAAGAAAAAAAGCGATTTGACTGGTACAGGCCAAACATAGTAGGCGGCAAATCTGTCATGTGGGGCAGGCAATCATACCGCTTGGCCGATTTAGATTTTGAAGCCAATGCTAAAGACGGCATAGCCGTAGACTGGCCCATCCGATATAAAGATTTAGCCTCATGGTACGACTATGTTGAGCAATTTGCAGGCATTAGCGGCAGCATCGACAACATAGAACACCTTCCTGATGGGAAATTTCTCCCTCCCATGAAGTTAAATTGTGCAGAAGAATACGTAAAAGAAGGCATTGAAAGCCGATACAAGAATAGAAAACTACTCATAGGCAGAGTAGCAAACCTTTCCGTGGCTCATAATGGCAGAGGACAATGCCAAAATCGTTCACTCTGCCACCGGGGATGTCCTTTTGGAGCCTATTTCAGTACGCTATCTTCCACGCTTCCTGCGGCTGTAAACACAGGAAACCTCACATTAAGGCCCAATTCAGTAGTAAGTTCTGTAATTTACGATGAAAAACTAGACAAAGCCATAGGCATAAAAGTCATAGATACCATTAGCAAAGAAGAAATAGAATTTTATGCAAGGATTATATTTTTGAATGCCTCAACTTTGGGCACGACACAGATATTATTAAACTCGATTTCAAATCGCTTCCCCAACGGACTCGGAAATTCAAGCGGACAATTGGGGCACAATCTTATGGACCACCAGTTCAGGGTGGGAGCAAAAGGAACAGTGGAAGGGATGGACGATAAATATTATTATGGCAGACGCCCAACAGGCATTTACGTTCCCCGATTCGTCAACATAGGAAGCGACAAACGGCCTTATCAAAGAGGATTTGGATTTCAAGGAGGAGCCAGTCGTCTCAATTGGGCACGTGGAGTCGCTGAGCTTGGCATGGGAGCCGATTTCAAAGATGAACTTACTCAACCCGGACCTTGGCAAATGGGTCTTTCGGGCTTTGGAGAATGCTTACCTTATTACGAAAACAAAGTAAGTCTAAATAAACAGAAACTCGACAAATGGGGCATCCCCACACTTATTATAGACTGCGAGTTTAAAGAAAATGAAAACATGATGCGTGGCGATATGAAAAATGAAGCGGCAGAAATGTTGGAAGCTGCCGGGGTCAAAAATGTACATACGTATGACAATGGATCATTTCCAGGAATGGCCATTCACGAAATGGGTACTGCACGCATGGGAAAAGACCCAAAAACTTCTGTTCTCAATGCCTACAACCAGATGCATGATGTAAAAAATGTGTTTGTAACCGATGGTTCATGTATGACCTCTGCTGCTTGTCAAAATCCATCGTTGACATACATGGCACTCACTGCACGAGCCTGCGACTATGCAGTAAAGGAAATGAACAAGCTAAACTTATAAATGATGATATGCAATATCTCAGCCCTGCATTAAAGTTTACTCCATCGCATTTTTCACTTCGTTGAGTTTGAGAAGTGCCTCTATAGGCGACAGTGTATTTATGTCTATTTTATCTAAAATACTTTTTGCTTTGGTGTAAGCAGGGTTGGATGCCGATATTTTAGGTTTTTCTTGCAACTTACCTACTTGGTTGAGCTTTTGGGTATTTTCGTCTTTCATTTTGCTTTCTTCAAGCCTGTGCATGATTTCATCGGCTCGCAACACTATGGGGGTAGGAATCCCTGCCATTTGGGCCACATGAATACCAAAACTATGTTCTGCACCACCTTCTTTGAGCTTGCGCATGAATATGATTTTGTTTCCCGACTCTTTTACTGATACGTTGAAGTTTTTCACCCGTGGCAAATGGGTTGATAAATCGTTTAGTTCGTGATAATGGGTTGCAAAGAGGGTTTTAGCAGGTGATTTCGGGTGATTGTGAAGAAATTCCACAATAGACCAAGCGATTGAAATACCATCGTAGGTACTTGTGCCACGCCCAATCTCGTCCATCAGCACCAAACTTCGGTCACTCAGGTTGTTGAGAATGCTGGCTGTTTCGGTCATCTCCACCATAAATGTAGATTCGCCCTTTGAAAGATTGTCGGAAGCACCTACACGTGTAAATATTTTGTCCACCACGCCAATTTGTGCTGCATCGGCTGGTACGTAGCAACCTATTTGTGCCATGAGCACTATCAAGGCTGTTTGGCGAAGCAATGCAGATTTTCCTGCCATGTTCGGCCCGGTGATGATGATGATTTGTTGGATTTCCGTATCTAGAAAAATATCGTTAGGTACATATTCTTCACCTTTGGCAAGCTGCTTTTCTATCACCGGATGGCGTCCGGCCTTGATGTCGAGTGCTTTCGAATGGTTTACTTGGGGCTTCACATACCTATGGCTATGTGCCAATCCCGCAAAAGCAACTAGGCAGTCAAGCTCGCCCACAATGCGTGCATTTTGCTGAATGACAGACACATAGCCTGCCACACAGGCCACCAAATCGTTGAAAATGGCTTGTTCCAACACATTTATTTTCTCTTCTGCACCTAATATTTTTTCTTCGTATTTCTTGAGCTCTTCGGTCACATACCGTTCTCCATTTACGGTGGTTTGCTTGCGTATCCAGTCGGCAGGCACTTTATTCTTATGGGCATTGGTCACCTCCAAATAGTATCCAAACACCTTATTAAACTGAATTTTAAGTGAAGGAATGCCCGTGCGCTCAATTTCTTTATAAGTGATTTGCAATAAATAATCTTTGCCTGAATAGGCTATGGCACGAAGTTCGTCCAGTTCTTTGCTTACGTTGTCGTTGATGATGTTACCTTGATTTGAAAGTAAGCCTACTTCTTGTTTCAGCTCTTTTTCAATCTTTTCAACCACAAAATCGCAAGCGTTGAGGAGTTGAATTTGTTTTTTGAGCTCGCCTGTGGTTTTTTTATCATCAAAAAAATGCTTGATAGCCGCTATTTGTTGTAGGGAACGCTTCAATTGGAGCAATTCTCTGGGATTGATTCGTTTGGCGGCTACTTTGGAAACCAGCCTTTCCAAATCGCCCACAGCGCCAAGATATGTTTTAATATCGGTCCTCCACTCGTCATTTTTATAAAAGCTTTCCACCACAGATTGTCGAGCTTCAATAAGTGAAATCTCTTTTAACGGCATTATGAGCCATCGCCTGAGCATACGCGAACCCATGGGTGTATCGCAACGGTCAAGTACATCTACCAGCGACACGCCCCCTTCAAACTGTGGCATTACCAACTCCAAATTTCTGATCGTAAATCTATCGAGCCACACATATTTCTCTTCTTCTATGCGTGCCAATTGGTTAATGTGGCTTATCTCGTGGTGTTCCGTACTTTTCAGATAATACAGAATTGCTCCTGCTGCTGTGATTCCCAGTTTAAATTCTTCTACACCAAACCCTTTGAGATTTTGGGTATTAAAGTGTTTGGTGAGATTTTCATAGGCATAATCAAAACTGTAAACCCACTCATCGAGTGGATACATATTGAACTTGTCGCTGTAGGAAGCCGAAAAAATATTCTTTTGGGTCTTGCTCACGATGGTTTCGGCCGGAGAAAAGCTTTGCAGAAGTTTGTCTATATAAGAAATAGAGCCTTCGGTCACTAAAAATTCTCCTGTGGAAATATCTAAAAACGAGATGCCTGCCCTCATTCCTGAATCGTAAAAAACGGAAGCCAAATAGTTGTTTTGGCGTGTGTTCAGCACATTATCGTTCATTACCACGCCCGGAGTCACCAGTTCGGTAACACCACGTTTCACGATTCCTTTGGCAAATTTTGGGTCTTCCAACTGGTCGCAGATAGCTACTCTCTGTCCTGCTTTCACCAATTTGGGCATATAGTTGTCTAGCGAATGGTGTGGAAAACCTGCCAGTTCCGTTTCACTGGCCGAACCGTTACCACGCTTGGTAAGCGTGATGCCTAAAATACTACTTGCAGTGACGGCATCTTCACCAAATGTTTCGTAAAAATCGCCCACCCGAAATAACACCAAAGCTCCCGGAAACTTTGCTTTGATTTCTGCATGTTGTTTCATGAGCGGAGTTTCCGCTTTCTGCTTCACTTTTATTATGGGTTGCTCTTCTCCAAACAGATTTAGCATGTGGGTCACTATTTTCGGTTTAATTCCAAAAATAATTGATGTTGGTATTTATACCGACATTAATTTGCTCAATAAATGCAAAAAGGGACGAAACGTCCCTTTTTGTTGTTTTAGAAGTATATGATACTTAAAGAAATGTAATTTGTAATTATTTCTTCACCAATTTCTTCACCTCGGCATTGTTAATGCTTACGGTGTATTTTTTCTTCAATCCTTCTACCCACTCTTTTTCCAAATAGTTTTGGTAGTCTGAAATCACCAAACCTTTGGCCTCATCGAGTGTTTTTGGCGAAGGTTCAAGTATTTCTTTTATGTCAATCAAATAAAAGCGATCGTTTTTAGAAGTTTCGATTTTGCCTACTTTCCATTCTATGCCATCTATTACAGCATCATCGCCTTTTTGGTATTTGTTTTCCTTGATTTGGAGCGTAAGGGCTTGCTTTTCGTTCAATGATTTTTCCAACGCCACAATTGAAGTTGACAAATATTTCACTTTAGCAGCTTTCAATTCTTTGCCTTTTACCGGAGCTTTTGTGCCTTCATCTTTTATGATGATTTTCGCTTTATCCACTCCTTTTGACACCAAATATTTCACCAAAGCATCTCCTCTTTGTTTTGAAACTGAAATTTTTGGATTGGCAGACTCACCTTTTTCGGCAGAAACAGTAATTTCTACTACATAATTCACATCACGGTTCAACACGTTCACTATTTCATCAGCTTTTTTCAATACATCGCCTTTAATATCGGCTTTGCCTTTGGCAAATGTCAACACATCGCCTTTTTCATAAGCCGCTTCAAAATATTTGCTGCCCAATTGTGCTTTCACAGTGTTTAGTGTGGCTTGATCTTTGCAATTATACACAGTGGCTACTGCTCTACGTTGCCACATATATTTGTCTTTATTGGCTTCATAATATTTTTTCAATCCTGCGGTATCTTCTATGGCTTTTGTCCAAACTTTGGTATCCATAAGCGAGAAAAGTAAAATTCCATCACGATACTCTTTTACCAACATCTTGTAGTCTTCAAACTTGGTTTCAAGATTAGCCTCTTCAAATGAAATTAGGGTCTCATTTACATAATCTTTATACAATTGACTCATGTAAAACGAAGGAGAAAGATTTGGCTTTGACTTTTGGCGTGTTTTCACATAAGCAAAGAAATCGTTTACTGTGTATTTTTTGTCTTTGATAGTAAACAATACTTGTGAGTTTGTCTTCAAGTTTTTGTCGTAATCAAATTTACCTTTGGGCAGGCTGGTATCGGCTTTAGAATAGGCATAAGTGACAACTTTGGGATTTTCAGTGAATTTATTCTCCGCTTTCAGCCTATTTATCAAATACACCTTATTCAAATCAGAACGGCTGTCTTTACTCACTTTGTTTTTAAGTGTAGACTCCATGTCAGCATAGGTAGCTATCGGTTTTTTATCCAATAGTTTGATGATATGGAAGCCATAAGGAGTTTGTGAAGGCTCAGTGATATCGCCTACGTTATTAAGTTTGAAAGCTGCATCTTCAAAAGAAGGAATCATGTTTCCTGTAGAGAAAGCAGGAAGTTCGCCACCTTTCCCTTTTGAATTATAATCTTCTGAAAACTCGTTGCAGAGCATTTCCCAGTTTTCGCCTGCTTTCAGCTTTTTATAAATTTCTGTCACCCTTTGCATGGCCGATACAGAGTCATTGGGGCTGGTTCCCGCTGCATAGCGTATCATGATATGTGCTACTTTTACTTCGCCTTGCGCTTTACGTCTGTCGTTCACTTTCACCAAGTGATAACCAAAGCGGGTGCGTACAGGCATAGATATTTGCCCTACGTGCGTTTTGTATGCAGCATCCTCAAAAGGATAAACCATTTGTAAAGCGGTGAAAAAACCCAAGTTTCCGCCATTTTGAGCAGCAGACGGGTCTTCTGAATATTGTTTTGCCAACGCTTCGAAATCTTGTCCTGCCAATAGCTTCTTGCGAATGTCAATAATTCTATTGTATACAGCCAAGGTGTCTTTGGGGTCAGCATCAGGGCCTACTCTCAACAAAATATGAGATGCTTTTACTTCTTCTTGCAAACGGCTGTAGGCTTCTTTGATAAGATTTTCTGTAACACTTTTCTCTGTGAGATAAGGTTGAGCCAATTGTTTTTTGTAACCATTAAGCTCTGAATTGAAGCCTTTGGTGGTGTCCATACCCAATTCTTCTGCCTCACGCACTTTGAGCCTGAATTTTACATACAAATCCAAGTATTCATTCAAGCTTTTTTCCGAATAGGCATCGGGGGTGTTGGCGTTGTTTTTGTTGTAAACATATTTGAATTCGGTGGCGGTAACGGGTTTGCCCTGTATGGTCAAAATCACCGATTCTGGAGTCTTTTTCTTGTCACCGGCATATACCGAAGCCGATAACGCAGTAATCAATAATCCGAGGTTTATGGTTTTTCTCATAAATAATCTGTATTTATTGCAAATTCGGGTGCAAGTTTAAGTATTTTTTTTGTGTAAAGCCCTATGCTAACGTATATCTGTAAATTTTATTTTTTCTGATGCTGAACAAAAACATTTCTGTTTAAAATTCCCCTGTATATGAATGCTTTTACCGCCCCATCCAACCTCCGTCTACTACCATCACATGGCCGTGTATGTAGTCGGATGCAGGAGAAGACAAAAACACCACAGGCCCTACGAAATCTTCGGGCTCTCCCCACCGTGAAGCAGGAATGCGGCTAAGAATGCTTGCTTGGCGAACAGGGTCGTTTCTCAATGCTTCGGTATTGTCTGTAGAAATATAGCCTGGTGCTATGGCATTTACATTTACCCCTTTCGAGGCCCATTCATTGGCAAAAGCCTTTACCAACGAGCCCACTGCGCCCTTGCTGGCTGCATAGCCCGGCACAGTGATTCCACCCTGAAAAGTAAGCAGCGAGGCAGTGAAAACTATTTTTCCACTCCCTCGCACCACCATTTCCTTACCTATTTCTCTGGTGATGATAAACTGAGAATTGATATTCACCTCCATCACTTCGTCCCAAAACTCATCAGGGTGTTCCGCAGCCGGTTTTCTTAATATGGTTCCGGCATTGTTTACCAAAATATCGGGCGTGGCGTGTTTTTCTTTTAGTTCTTTAATAAAAGAGTAAAGCGAATCTCTTTTTGAAAAATCGCACTTGTAGGGGTGAATTTTTTTGCCGAGTGCTTTCACTGCTTTTTCCACCTCGCTACCTTGTTCTAAAGTGGCCGATACGCCTATGATATCGCAGCCTGCTTCCGCCAGGCCTATGGCCATGGCTTTGCCGATACCGCGTTTACAACCTGTAACGAAGGCTGTTTTTCCCGAAAGGTCAAACAGCGAATTCAATTTTGGTGTCATTTGAGTGTTTTTGATAGTAGTAAAAAAGGTATTACAGTACGTTGAGCGTTTGTTCTTTTATTTTTTCTAATTCATCTTTCATCTCCACTACCCATCGTTGGATCTGGGCATCGTTGGCTTTAGAGCCTGTGGTATTGATTTCTCGGCCTATCTCTTGGGCTATAAAACCCAATTTTTTACCGTTGGCTTCGGGGCTGTTCATGGTTTCAATAAAATAGTCTAAGTGTGCTGCCAGCCGCACTTTCTCTTCCGATATGTCTAATTTTTCTATATAATATATGAGTTCCTGCTCAAAACGCACTTCGTCTATATCCTTATTTTTGAGGTGTTCTTGTACTCGCTCTCTGATGCGTTCACGTATTTTTTCCAATCGCTGCGGGTCGTGAGCATTTATTTTTGCAGAAAGGTCTTTTATTTTATTTATACACGTTTCTATTTGCGATTGCAATATTTTTCCTTCGGCAGCTCTGAATTCGTCACATTTTTTGGTGGCTTCTTTTATTGCCAAAAACACTTGTTCCCACTCTTTTTGGATTTCGTTGTCGGTTTTGTCTACATCGTACACTTCGGGCAGTGAAGTGACGATTCTTAAAATATCGTTTGCCGATGCGCCTACAGCTTCCGAATTAGCTTTTAAATCTTCGTAATAGGCTTTGAATATGCCCGGATTGATGGTGAGTTTAGGTTTTACTACTCCTTTTCTTGAAAACTCTATGGCTATGCTCACTTTGCCACGCTCTAGTGTTTGTCCCAAAAAAGTTTTTACCTCAGCTTCTTTATCTTGAAAAGCACGAGGAAGCTTAAAAGAGAAGTCTTGGCTTTTTGAATTAATGGATTTTACTTCTACCGAAATGGCTACATTGTCGTTTTCAAAATTCACCGTGCCGAAGCCGGTCATTGATTTTAGCATAAAAAGGAAAATATGTATTGTATGGTCGTAAAAATAATAATTAATGACCAGTAAACTAAAATAATTGAAAATGAGTGCGTTTCGGGTGGCACTATAATGAAAAAAGGCTTCTTTTTTGAAGCCTTTTTGCTGATAGGGAGGGATTCGAACCAACTCACGGGGAAGTTATTCCTTGCGGACGTCCCTAACTCCCCACCCCCGAGAACGGAGGGCATGTCTGCCAATTTCAACACCTATCAGTGTAGAAAACGCATCTGATTTTTTGAAATATTTACTTTTACCAGATGAATTATGCGACAAAATTAAAATACAGATTGTTTTCTTGCAAATAATTTAAAATAATTAATTAAAATTTACATAATTAATAAAATTATAATATTTTTATTGAAAAATTTATAATGAAATATTTAAAAAATGACCTCTGATTACGAAATTGACAATACAGACTTGAAAATACTCTCGCTGCTGATGCAAGATGCTACCATGCCCTACACCGAAGTGGCACAAAAAGTATTTGTCTCGCCCGGCACAGTGCATGTGCGCATGAAGAAAATGGAGCAGATGGGTGTGGTGCGCGGGTCGCAATTGCTTATCGACTACACCAAAATAGGCTATGACATCACTGCTTTTATAGGAATATTCCTAAAAGAAAGCTCACTATATGACGAAGTGGTGAAAGAACTATTGAAAATACCCGAAATATTGTCAATGAACTACACCACCGGCAACTACAGTATTTTTGCGAAGCTTATCTGCAAAGACACGCAGCATTTGATGAGCCTTTTGCACGACAAAATCCAAAAAATAGCAGGAATAGAACGTACAGAAACCATGATTTCTCTACAAGAAAGTGCCAACAGACAATTGAATTTTTAAGAAATATTTCTCAGATAGGTTTTGAGGGCTACTATTAAAAAATGATAATTACAAAGGCCAACCTGTATTATTTTAAATTACAGGTTGGCCTTTTGAAACACATCAAAAAAAATATCTGCGATTATTCTTTTACAAACAATGTATTTGTGTGCGTATCTTTATTATTATATACAAACAAATATACACCTGGTTGCAATTGAGTTATATCAATCCTAGTTTCAGACTCTTGAAGAAAACTTCCATACAACACTGTTTTTCCGTCAAGTGTTAAAAATCTATATTCAGAACCCTCTTTTGCACCCGAAATTTGTATAAAATCGCTGGCAGGATTAGGATAAATACTGATTGCAACATTTTCAAATGTAGAAGCTGACGACAACACAGGGCTTACTACACTCAACACCCAAGTATATTTAGGAGAAGCCTCATACACACTATTTCCTACTTGGTAGGCAGTAATGGTAACTACACCAGTGGCAAGTGTTTTGAGACTTCCATTTTCTATTGATATAATAGAAGCATCGGAACTTTCTAAAGTAACAGCCAAGCCTGATGTAGCTGTGATGTTTGCCAAAGAAATCGTATTTCCAGATAAAGTCAACACATTATTGAAAGGAATATTAAGTATCGTCTGCGAAGCCTTTGGCGATACTGTCACCACAAAAGTTGCCGAAGTGGGTTGATATATTGCATCTCCAACTTGAGAGACAGTAATGGTTACCACTCCCGCAGCCATCGGCACTATTTGATTATTCTCAATTTTGGCAATGGCGTTGTCGGTGGAAATAAAAGACACAGCCAAGCCTGAAGTGGCTGTGGTGGTGGCTAGACTATAATTTGCACCCCCAACTGTAAGCTGTATAGAATTTGATATACCTGATATGCTTTGAGGTGCACCATTTATGGTAACATTTATGACTAACGTAGCTTGTGCATAATCAACATTGCCAGATTGGAAGGCAGTAACGGTAAGCACTCCTCTGCCCAATGGTGTCAAAGTAGTATTATTTACATTTGCTAAACTAGAATTACTACCACTGAAAGACACTACAAGCCCAGAGGTGGCGGTATAACTCGCTAGGCTATAGCTGTTGTTTGTAAGTGTTACAGTATTGGCACCGGATATACTTTGAGTGTACTTGATACTGCCTATTCCTAATAACGTGTTGGGTGAATTGTAAATAATAAAGTCTTCATTTCCTGCTTGATAATGATCGTAGTCTTCTTCTTCAAAAGTATGCACAGGAATAAGGGCATTACCTTGCAGTTCTACCAATTTATCTAACTTACTAAAGTCTGTCGTTTTATAAGTAAAGTACATTTTATTAAACTTTTTAAAAGCATAAGAAACAAAGCCGGGTGTGGTGGTCACTATGCCAAAGTTGCTTCCTGAGGAACTGAGTAGGTATTTTTGACCCCCTAAATTTGACCCACTGTAGTAATCAATAGAGTTATGCGAAGTAAGGTAGTTCATACCAGTCCACGACCCTGCTGGTGTTATGTCTGTTACTAGCTGCGATGCTGCCAAGTGATATAGTTTGTATTTATGGTTGTTACTTCCATAGCCATCATAATTTATAACCCTCACCACATTGTGCTGGCCAAAATTGTCTGATTGATTATAAAATATAATATTTGAAGAAGTAACATCTATAACCGACCCTTCCGATACCCAGTAGAAAAAATAGTCGGTATCTGTATTTGAACGAATCAAAGCTGAACTTCCTACTTTTTTAACCAAAGTAAAATTTCTTATTTGACTTGCGTTTTGCATGCTGTTAGAAATCAAAGTGATACTACTCTCAGTGAACTTATAAAGCTCATCTATGTAATTTCCAGAACCATCTTTTTTAGTCATTTTCACTATAGATGTTGTGGTGCTTAGTTCGGTCATGAATTCAATTCCCATGATTGTTCCAACAGGAGTCACATCCGTCATATTTTGCCCTTGTACTATAAAGATTTTTTGTGTTTGGACATTGTTTTTATAGCCAAATACATAGGCTATATTATTGATAGAAATACCACCATAATCATAATCGGTGTGCAAATCATTTACTTCTTTCAATTGATTATTTTCTAGGAGTTTCAAGTCGCTCGTGATTGTGCTATTGCTGATTTCAATTAAAGTATTGCCATTGGGAAATGCAATGAAAGAATTGAACCCAACTGTGGTGGAAGGCAAGCTGATAGAACTTGTAGATTCGCTTTGAAAATTGGCAGCAAAAAATCCCCACTTATTGCTGGTAAATGAATATGCTTTGAAATAGGCAATGTTTAAGCTGGGATTGAAGTTAAAATAATTGAAATTAGTGTTGTATTCTGTGCTTATTTCAAAATCTGTAAATGTATTTCCATTGTAACAGGCTGCATAGAGTGCATTGTTAGAGACTTTTTGATACAAAAGAAAAATTCTATCACTGGTTTCGCCATAGCTTGAGATGGAAACATATGGAACTTCGGTCTGAATTTCAGTGTATCCTAGACTCTCTGAATATTTGAATAACTTATGTGATGAGTTGGTTTCGATGTCTATCAACTTTATGTTATTTGGACCAGAAATATATTGTACACTGGTGATGGGATTTTCACTCAACTCTACTTCTGAGATTCCTGAGCTCGTTTTTTCAAATATCTTTTTAACATTATTGGGATAATAAAACACCATTACCGCATTGCCATCCGATTTAGTGAATAGCACATCACCTTGGGTAGCATTTGGTATGATTTGTTTATTGAAAGTGATGTTTTGGGCATCCGTTCTATAGGCCAAAGTGTAAAAACTTAAGACCAAAGTGATATTAAAAGCTGTTTTTAGTAATTTGTTTTTCATTGTGATTTTAGATTTAAAAGTTTTTTTGATGTTGAGATTATGTGATTTTAAGCAGCCAATGACAATTCTTCTTCCATCGCTGTTATCATGGCTTTTGAAAGTATTTCGTAGACCTCTACCCAAGCTGCCTTAAGCTGAGGAGTCCAACGTTCGGCTAGGCCCTGTTCCAGTGTCCAAATCAGTGCACCACCCACTACAGGAAAGTGGTTTTTGTTCACGCCATACTTTACATGGCGTTTGGCCAAAGCGGCTACTTCGGGCAATATTTGCTCCAGCTTATCCAACTTGGTAATCACCACAGTGACCATAGAAATGAGCTTTTGCGATTGCTCTCTCACATCGCCTTTGAACATGGGGCGAAGGTGAGGGGCTGTTTCAAATAGTTTTTGATAAAACAGTTCGCCCGCTTGCTCAGAATGGGTTATCACATAGCTCCATGAGCTTTTGATAAGGTTTATTTTTTCAGGTGTCATATTTTTATGTTTTTAGTTTTGAGTGAATTCGTGGTTCAAAACTGCACCAAAGGCATCACCTGCCGAAAAAAATTCAACCAACAGACTTGGTTTATCAACGAATGGTAAAAAACGCTCTATGAACGGGAAATGGGATTTACGATTTTGGGTTTACGAGTTACGATTGAGCTGATTTTAATTTCTTTTTATTTTTCGATGAGAGGGAACTTGGTGTTCTATTATATTCAGACACTAAAAATGTCAGTTTTCAGATATCACTTATCACCTGACTTTCCTATTTTTGTGAAAACCTTATCATTTTGAATAAGCTTAAACAAGCCTGGAGATTTATTTCGTATCAAGGTGTGAAGCCTGAGTACGATTTGGTAAAGCGCACCAAAATCATTCTCACCAATCAGTTTGCTATTATTTCTCTCAGCTTCCCGATACTTTTTTCTGCCGGATTTTACACCACCATGCCCAACAATTTTGCATGGATTTATCAGCTTTTTTACTTTGTATTTCCACTTTCCATTTGGTTCAATTACAAAGGCTGGCACATTTTGGCTTCAATGTTTATGATATGCGTAGGCTGTTTTTCAGAATTTCTGCTTTGCTCTACCTTCGGCTACGATAGCGGAGAACACATGAACTTTATAAACTTATTTTTTGCGGGATATGTAGTGGTTGACATCCGAACTTGGAAAGGCATATTTTTAGTACTGATGCCACCTATTGTTTCTTTGCTGGCACTCACGGCTACAGACTTTTCGTTGTTAATAGACCATACGTTGCCCGAAGAACTTCTAAAAGATAATTATTTGGCCTCTTTTGTGAACACGTTGGTAATGACCTCAATATTTGGATATGTAAATCACCGAATAAATATCAGACAAAACAAAGCATTGATTGATGCACAAAACGACCTGCGGGAAGCACTGACCAGAGAAGAAAAAGAAAAAAATAAACTCATTATTGAAAATGCACTTGATGCCGTGTTGGCAATAGATACGGAAAGCCGAATTTTGGAGTGGAATAAACAAGCTGAGCATATTTTTGGCTGGACACGAGAAGAAATTGAAGGGAAAAATATGATTGACCACATCATTCCGCCCCAGCACAGAGAGGCTCACAAACGCGGAATGGTGCATTTTTTAAGTACAGGAGAAGCAAGGGTGCTCAATAGAAGAATAGAGATAACAGGCGTAAATAAACAAGGCGAAGAATTCCCGATAGAGCTTTCCATCGTGCGGTTGCGTTCGGGAGAAAACAGTACTTTTAGCGCTTTTATTCGCGACTTGAGGGAAAAAAGAAAAGCAGAGGAAGAAATAACTAAGAGAGAGGAAATGATAGCCAAAACCAATAAAATGCTATCTGAACTCAAGCTAAATGCGCTAAAATCGCAGATTAATCCTCATTTTTATTTCAACACCCTCAATAATTTGTATGGCTTGGCACTCAGCAAATCGGAAAAGACACCCGAAGCCATTTTGATGCTTTCTGGCATTATGGAATACATCATATACGACTGCAATTCCGATGAAGTGCCGCTCGAAAAAGAAATAGAATTCCTAAAAAACTATGTAGAAATAGAAAAACTCAGGTATTTCGATACCGCAGATATTAAGATTGAACTACAAGGCATCCCCAATGGCTTGCACATAGCGCCCATGATTTTGATTCAATTTGTGGAAAATGCCTTTAAACATGGTTTGCAAAAAATGCCCTCGGGTGGTTTTTTGCATGTATTCATTTCAATACAAGGCAAAAAAATGAATTTTAAGGTGGAAAACAGCAAGATTGAACATGTGGAGCATCATGAAGGCATAGGAATGAAAAATGCCAAAAACAGGCTGTTTTTGTTGTATTTTAAACGATATGAGCTCAATGTAGAGGTGACAAATCATAGTTTTACGGTAGATTTAGAAATGATTTTATAGATACATGAGAGATAAAAAAATCCAATGTTTGATTGTAGATGATGAGCCCATAGCTCACACCATTCTTAAACAATATATAGAAAAAGATGAGCGTCTGGAATTGGCCGGAAATTGTTCAAATGCCATGCAGGCCTTACAATATTTGCAGTCGGGCAAGCCTGTAGACTTGATTTTTTTAGACATAAGAATGCCCAAAATATCGGGACTTGAGTTTTTACGTTCGCTCAGAAATCCGCCCCAAATCATCATCACTACTGCCAACAGAGAATATGCCCTCGAAAGTTTTGACCTAAACGTAGCCGATTATTTACTTAAACCTTTTTCGTTCGAAAGATTTTTACAAGGCGTAAATAAAGTAGTGACTTTGCTTGCAGCCCAAAAGCCGATTTTCTCCATCGAATCTGAATCCGAACCGCAAGAAAACTTTATTGTGATAAAAGTAGATGGAAAATTAATCAAGCTGGAATATGACGAAATTCTTTTTGTAGAGGCGTGGAAAGAATACATAAAAGTGCATACCGATGGTAAATTTCATATCACGTTACTATCTCTTTCTGCCATTGAAGAAAAGCTGCCTGCCGGCATTTTTGTACGCACCCATAGGTCATACATTGTGAATATTTCAAAGATAGACAATGTGGAAGGCAACACCATTCATATTGGCAACACAGAGGTGCCCATCAGCCGCAATGAGAGAGAGAAATTTATGGAAAAGTTTATGCGCAAATAGCTAACGGATAATGTTGGCATTTTCCCACTCTTTAACGCTCGGCAGAGGTGCTTCTACTACCAAAAGTTCGTTTTTTATCGGGTGTACAAACTCTATTCTCCGCGCATGGAGACAAATGCTGGCATCTTTATTGGGCACTTTTGCCCCATATTTCAAGTCGCCCTTGATGGTGCTCCCTATTTTCGACAATTGCACCCTGATTTGGTGAAAACGCCCCGTCACGGGTTTTACTTCCAGCAACGTTTCATCTCCAAAATGTTGTAAAATCTTAAAACTAAGTTCTGCACGCTGGCTATTGACAGCTTCTTGATTATATGCAATGGCAAAATGTTTTTTGGTGTCTTTCCTCAGCCAATGTACAAGTATATCTTCCTCATTTTTGGGCTTTTGCAGCACCAATGCCCAGTAGGTTTTCTGCACTTTGTTCTCCCTGAAAAGCTCATTCATTCGCTCCAATGCCTTTGATGTTTTGGCCAGCACCACGATGCCGCTCACAGGCCTGTCGAGGCGGTGAACCACCCCACAAAATATGTTTCCCTGTTTTTGGTATTTCTCTTTGATGTATTCTTTGGCATAGTCTGCCAAGCATTTATCACCTGTGGCATCGCTCTGCACCAACACACCTGCTTTTTTGTTTACGATAAGCAAGTGATTGTCTTCAAAAACAATACTGAAAGCCTGGAACGGCTGATGTGGAGGCACCTTCATTGACAAAAATTATCCTGCAAAGATAATTGCAAATGTCAAGCGATATTGTTCTTGGCACTGAATTGTAAGGCTGATTTTACCTTTTTTTACCTTTTTTTACCTTTTTTTACCTTTCTTTAATGCTTTTTGAAAAAATTAAAACCACAATTTCACCTTCAAAAAACAGCCTCAATTAGTTAGAATACGGCCATATTTTTTTATGTAAACACCTGATAATGAGACATTAAAAACAAAATATAAGTAGTCTATTGCAAGTTTGTATTTTTATTATGAGATTGCGTAAGCTTAAAAGTTAGCTAAAATTATTTTACCCAAGAACAAAACAACTGCTTTTGAAAATACCTAATTTTTTTAACATGAAAGATGACAAAATCAAGCAACTTGATTATTTGGAGGAAGAAAGAAAAAAAATATGGAATAGACTGATTAGTTTGGAGTCTGAAATCAAAAAAAGAACTCCTGATTATGAAGCGGAGGCAAAACAATCCTCCAAAAGAGCCTCTGAATTCAAGAACAAAACAGAAGAGACTAAAATTGTAGCAGAAAAAAGTCTAAATTCTATTTTAAAAATAAAAACCGATTCTGAGAATATTTTTGATGAATTACAAAAAGTCAAATCAGAAATTTTGATAGTTTCTGAAGAATCTAGTGTAAATGATACCCAAATAAAAGCCACTTATGAGGAACTACAAAAAAAGCAACTAAAAATTGAAAAACAAATTTCAGATTTAGAAGAAATATTTGAAAGTGAAAATATTTACATTGAAAAAATAAACAAACTTGAACAAATATTTACTGATGGAGATGAATATTCATCTAAAATAGAAACAGTTTATAAAGCACTATTATATAGAAAAACAGAAATTGACAAGCTTTATTTTGATATTATCGGATCAACTGAAGAAGACAAGGTAACAGGTGAAATTACAATTATTGAAGGTAAAAAAGATGAGCTTGAAAAATCATATTCAAAAGTCAAGTCAGATCTAGAATTATTAGCTAAGAAACTCAATGAATTAGATACTAATACTAATCAAAAATACAAAAATTTCTTAGACGAAAAAGAGCAGTTCTACACAAAAAGAGTTACTAGTTGGGAAAAACAATTTAATACAGTCAATACAAAAATAGAAAGATTACTACCAAATGCATTAACCGCTGGGTTAAGTTATGCTTTTTCTGAAAAAAAAGATGCTGAATCCAAAGAAAGGCGTAGCCATTCATTTACTTTTAATGTTGCGATTATTGGTTTAATAATAGTATCACTAATACCTTTTGCATTTAGCATTAAGTCCATTTGGGATGGTGTGGATTTAAAAGAGGTTATACTAGATATGCCAAGACTAGTATTAAGCATCCTACCTTTGTATATTCCAGTTTTATGGGTCGCATATTCATCCAATAGGAAAATGAATTTATCAAAGAGACTAATTGAAGAATATTCACATAAGGAGGTTCTGAGCAAAACATTTGAAGGTTTGTCAACTCAAATTAATTCTTTAAGTGAGGAAGATTATGAAGCATCTGTAGAATTAAGAATAAAACTACTTTATAATATTTTAGAGGTGAGTTCCGAAAATCCGGGGAAATTAATTTCTGATTATAATAAAGCAGACCATCCTTTAATGGATGCATTGGACAAAAGCGTAAAACTTTCAAATGCAGTTACACGCTTATCAAACATTCCAGGTATTTCAAAATTAACAGAATTTATAGATAAAAAATCGAAGGATTTAATTGATGATGGAGCGAAAAAAGTGGAAGATGGAATAAAACAAATAACAAAATAATAACTTCCGCTAAAAACTAAGTCTTCGAGGTGGCTGCAAGCCAAGCCATGAAGGCGGTGTTGAACGGAGCCTTCGGTAGCGGGGATGGGAGGAGTACTTATTTATTATGGGTTTTGGGGCAGTTCAACAAGTTAGCGCAGCGATTGTCGAACTACAGAAAAAGCAGATTTTTATCTTCTAATATTGATACATATAAATGTCATCAGGCTTCGGGATACGCTTTGCTAACATCCCGAAGAGCCTGATGTACCCCAAAATGCTAAGCTATAAAAACAAACTTTCAAAACATCGAACAAATAATTTACCAATTTTTGGTAAATTTGAAAAAAGTATAAAAATGAAAAATACATCTATATCACTAGGTGATTATTTTGACCAGTTTGTAAGCAACCAAGTATCTGTTGGGCGCTATAAAAATGTAAGTGAAGTAGTGCGCGCAGGACTGCGTTTGTTAGAAGATGAAGAAAACAAGGTTATTGCTTTGCGAAACGCTATTCAAGAAGGAATCGATAGTGGTATTGCTCATAATTTTGACCCCAAGAAAAATCTTCAAGAATTGAAAGCTAAGCGAAAAAGCAATGGCTAACTACAAACTAACGAACAAAGCTGTTGAGGACTTGAATAATATTTGGGATTATACATTTGAAGAATGGTCTGAACAGCAAGCTGACATTTATTATAATTTGTTGCTCAAAAGTTGTGAGGATATAGCTAACAATCCAGATTTAGGGAAAAATTATATTGGAGTACGAAAAGAGCTTTTTGGATATAAAATAAACAGACACATTATTTTTTATCGAAAACTTCATGAAAAGCCTATTGAAATAACAAGAATTCTTCATGAACGAATGGATTTGACAAATAGAATAAAAGAATAAAAAAAACCACCCATAAAAACCCCGCACTTGTGGCGTGGCTGCAAGCCAAGCCATAAAGGCGGAGTAGAACAGAGCCATTGATTATCAATGAATTACATCTACACTACCCTTGCAGTGCGGTTTTTAGGATATTTGCTGTAGTGTCTTCCACAGTAGCCGCTACAGCAAATAGGGGTTAATCATTTCCAAGCCTTCATACATGCCTGAAACATAGGCATTTCTCAACTTTGAGAAATGAGCAAAAGCTACGTTCCCTTTTTGTGCTCGATGGTGTTTGCGCCCACCACGTAGGCATACATGGCTGCCGGATAAAAATGAAATTGAATATCATCGTAGGTAACCAACCCTTCTTTGTCTATGCTGGTAACCAAAGCCGATTTCAGTCCATTTTTTTTACAAAATGTGATGAGGCTTTTCAGTTCAGCAGGTTTATCAAAAAAGCGATTGCTCCACTTAAACTCTACCGCCCACACTGGTTTTAGCTTTTTTTCATCCAAGCCCACCATGTCTACTTCTCCTTGAAATTTGCCCAAGCTCCAGCGTGCATACCAAGGCGTAAACCAATCTCGGTGCATCCATTGTGCGAAAATAGCCGTTTCTACCATGCTGCCCAAAGCATCGTCTGTGGCTTGCAAAGGTGAAAACAAGGCACTTCGCAGCCCCGGATTGGTGAGAAATATCTTAAAGAAAGTAGCACGCTGAAATTTTTTGGCGCTATCGTCTATTCTGTGCACCACCTTTATTAAAAAAGCGGCCTCCAAATATTCTAAATATTTCTTGAGCAGATTTTTCTCCACGCCACTGCTTTTTGAAAGCGAATCGAGCGAAACTTCGTTTCCACTGTAAAATGCCAAAGTGGTGAAAAAAGAGTTCAACTCTTGCACATCTTGGATTCCATATAGGCTGGGCAAGTCTCGCAACAATACTTTATCTACAATATCGCTTTTCACATATCGGCTCAAATTGGCTTGCATTTTTTCAGAGAAAATCACCTCGGGATAGCCTCCAAAATTAATGTAGTCAATAAAGTGATTATTGATTTCTCTAATGTTGATAGTGGTGAAAAAGCGGCTGACATTTCCATTCCATTGGGTGGTGCTTGGTTTTATCAAATGCCCAAAGTTTCGCAGATGTATATACTCGTGAAATGTGAGCGGAGGAAGCATAAATTCCGTAAAACGGCCTGCCCCACTTTCCACACTTTTGAGCTTGAGGGCAGCCGCAGCCGACCCTGACACAATGAATTTTGTGTGAGGATAACGGTCTACCAACACTTTGAGGTGTATTTCCCAATTTCTCAAATATTGAATTTCATCAAAAAACACATACCAACCCTTGGGATCATCGTCTGCGGCTGCGTATTGGGCAGTTTTAAACAAATCTTCCAAGCCCATATTCAGATAAATGGGATTGTCTATTCCTATAAAACATATTTTTTGACTGCTTACCTTCTCTCTCAGCAACTTGGCAATAGAATGATGCATCAGCACCGTTTTTCCCACCCGCCTTGGCCCCATCAACACCACCGCACGCCTGATGTCCAACTCTTCTACCAATGGAAAAAAAAGTTCGAAATAAAGCCTGCGCTGCATTTCTTCATATTCCTTGTCTATGCCGCCTGTGGCCCACCAAGGATTTTCATACTTTAGCCTGTCTATGATTAGCTCTTTGCTAATAGGCTTTAACCTCAATCTACTACGCATAATCAAATTATTTTGTCAAAATAGTATTTATTAAAATACTTTATTTTTACAAATTTATAAAAATAAATAAAAAAGCTCATTTTTTATCTTTTATTTAAACAACTGCTTGCCTGAGCCATGTGCTAAACACTCCACGTTACAAAGCCTATTTCAATACCCAAAACAAAAAGACCACAACAAAAAAGTTAAAATAATATAGATTAATATACTCTATTTTAATAAAAAAGTTAAAATAAGAAAAAATATTCAAAAAATGATTCTTATTTTAACATTAGAATCAGTTCATGTTGTTTTTCAATATCAAAAAAACAATAAAAAAGGGAGCTAAACACCTTGTCCTTCCAAGAAAATGTCATATAAATTCAAGTAAATTTTCTATTTTGAATAGATAGCTGTAAACTTGCAGACAAAAAATTTACTTCTATGAGAATACACACATATATTGTCATTTATGCATCTTTAGCAGCATTTCACACGTTTGCACAAGATAAAAACCCACAATCTACCGAACTATGGGAGCCACAGCCCAAAATAATCACTCCCGGTAAATTGCCCTCTGATGCTCCTTCTGACGCCATAGTGCTTTTCGATGGCAAAAATCTTGATGCTTGGAAAAACGCCAAAGGCGAAAAAGCAGGCTGGGAGGTGAAAGACGGAATAATAACAGTAACCAAAGGCACAGGCGATATACTCACCAAACAATTATTTGGAAGCTGCCAACTACACATAGAGTGGCGTACACCTGTTGCTATCGAAAGCGAAGGCCAAGGGCGCAGCAATAGCGGTGTTTTTCTCCAAGAGCGCTACGAAGTCCAAATTTTGGACAACTTTGAGAATAAAACTTATTCCAATGGACAAGCGGGATCTATCTATAAACAATATCCGCCCTTGGTAAATGCTTGCAAAAAACCGGGAGAATGGCAGACGTATGACATCATTTATACAGCTCCTGTATTTGGCAAAGAAGGTCGCGTAGTGCATCCTGCTGCTATTACAGTGCTTCACAATGGCGTTTTGGTTCAAAATCATTCTATACTTTTGGGCCCAAGCGAATATATCGGCATTCCTTTTTACAAAGAACATGGCAAAGCTTCCATCAAACTTCAAGACCACGGCAATCCGATAAGTTTCAGAAACATCTGGGTTCGCGAGCTTGAATAACCATATTTCTACATTAGGCATTATACTTTTACTTCTACAACCATTTAAAAAAATGAAAAAAAGCATCTTCATTATATCATCGCTAGTGCTGTCGGCCTCTCTAATGGCTGCAGATAAAGTATTTACCCTTAGTTCACCCGATAAAAATGTAATTGTAAGTGTGAGTTCAGGCGACAAAATAGCCTATCAAGTATCGTATAAAAACAAGAATGTTTTATTGCCCTCGGCTTTGTCGCTTACGATAGACAACACCGTGTTGGGCAAAAACAGCAAATTCAAAAAAAACACAAATACCTCTGTAAATAAAGAAATAAAGCCTTTGTATGGAATGGCATCGACCTACAAAGACAATTACAATGAGCTGAGGCTTGATTATGCAGAAAAATTTTCAGTTGTATTCAGGGCATATAATAACGGGGTGGCCTATAGGTTTGAAACGATGTTAGATGGCAAAATAAAGGTCAAAGACGAACAAATCAACTACGAGTTTGGCTCTGATGCAGATGCTTCTATTCACCAAGTAAGTGGTTTTTTAAACTCTTATGAAGAGCTTTACAGAGATGATAAAATCTCTTATTTAGATTCCGGCAAAATAGCGTCACTTCCCTTGTACGTAAACTCAAACGGAATCAGAACTGTAATCACCGAGTCAGACTTATTTGATTATCCGGCTTTTTACTTAACCTACGATGGCTCAAATGGCTTAAAGGGCTCATTGCCACCGTTTGTAACCAAAGACTCAGTGGGTGGCTGCTGCCCCAATTTTGAAAGAGTTCCCTACCAAAGAGCCGACTATCTGGCCGAAACCGATGGCAAAAGGAGTTTCCCTTGGAGGTTGATGGTATTGGCAGAGCAAGACAAAGATTTGCTGTACAACGATTTAGTGTATTTATTAGCCTCCGACAATAAAATAGGCGATGCCTCATGGGTAAAACCCGGCAAAGTGGCTTGGGATTGGTGGAATGCCAACAACCTCACGGGAGTAGACTTCAAAACAGGCTTTAACACAGCCACATATAAATACTTTATAGATTTTGCTGCAAAAAACGGCATTGAATATGTAAATCTGGACGAAGGCTGGAGCGACCAATTTGACCTTTTGAAAGTAAATACAGGAAAAGGAATAGTTAACATTGGTACAGGAGCTCAGCTTGATGGAGGGATGAACATGGAAGAAGTAGTAGCTTATGCTAAAGAAAAAAATATCGGACTGTTCTTATGGTGTGTGTGGCATACACTAGACAGGCAAATGATACCTGCACTTGACCAGTTTCAAAAATGGGGCATCAAGGGTATAAAAGTTGATTTTATGGACAGAGACGACCAAACCGTGGTGAAATTTTATGAAAGACTGGCCATAGAAGCCGCCAAAAGAAAAATTATGATAAACTATCATGGAGCTTACAAACCTACAGGCCTGAACCGTACCTATCCCAACGTAATTAATCAAGAAGGGATAAGAGGTTTGGAATACAACAAGTTTGGCGAAGGTACTGCTACTCCGGAAAATTTATTGCACCAGTTATTTGTTCGCATGGTAGCAGGCTCAGCCGATTATACACCCGGAGCGATGCACAATGCCAACAAGGCCGACTTTAGAGCCATTGCAGACAGGCCCATGAGCTTTGGCACACGTTGCCAACAGTTGGCGATATTCACTTGTCTTTACGCTCCACTTGAAATGCTGGCCGATGCACCCACCGCTTACGAAAAAGAACCCGAAATACTGAACTATCTATCAAAAATGCCTACTGTGTGGGACGAAACTGTGCCTGTAGATGGTAAATTGGGAGATTTTGCTATAATAGCACGCAGAAAAGGCACTAATTGGTATGTAGCAGGACTCACAGACTGGACAGCTAGAAAAGTAAAAGTAAAATTTGACTTTATTGGGGAAGGGACTTATCAAGCTGAAATATTTACTGATGGAATGAATGCCCACCGTGTAGGGCAAGATTATAAAAAAACTTCTAAAACCATCAAAAAAGGCGATGAAATAGAGTTTGAGATGGCTCCCGGTGGTGGATTTGCAGTGAAGTTGAGCAAATAATTAATAGCATTCACAGAATGAGTTTCTTTGGTAAAACTCATTCTGTGAAAAATGTTTTTTAAGCTTTATATTTGGTTGTAAACATTCATAAAAAATGCTCACCAACATCTCTCAGCTTGATTTAACTAAAAAATATACCTATGCAGACTACCTCACTTGGCAGTTTGACGAGATGGTGGAGCTTATCAAAGGCTATGTACACCGTATGGCCCCTGCTCCATTGAGCAATCATCAAGAAGTAAGTGGCGAAATATTTGTAGAAATACATAATATCTTAAAACCTAAAAAGTGTAAAATATACCATGCTCCTTTTGATGTTCGTCTGCAAAGAAATATAGATAACGAGCAAGTAACAACAGTGGTTCAGCCAGATATCTGTGTTGTGTGCGATACGAGCAAAATAGACGAAAGAGGCTGCAATGGCGCTCCGGACTTAATAGTAGAAATACTTTCTCCATCCACCTCAAGAAAAGACGTAAAGGATAAATTTGAGGTTTATGAAGAATCCGGTGTAAAAGAATATTGGATAGTAGAGCCTGTAGACAAATTGATAGACGTATTTGCACTGAGCGATAATAAGTATCAATTTATAAAAAAGTATGTGGAAGATGATATTATTCAATCTGTCACTCTCCCTGAAATAGTCATTGATTTGAAAAATGTGTTTGGATAGAAACAACCAGCCTCTCAAAAGCTGCATTTTAAACATAGCGTTTTTCTGTACCTGATACTATATTTTTTTAAGATACGACATATTTTTAAACACTTCTTCTGCGGCATAGATGTATTAGCTATTTTTGCAGCCCTTTAAAATACCATTGCCATCAAAACAAATACACGCGCTCACAGCCTCCTAATATTTCATGTATGTATTTCTGCAGGGAACTATTCGGCAGTTAGAATAGTCATGCAGTCCGGACTAGATGCGTTTGTAATTATATGGTTGAGGTTGTTTGTTGCGGGCATATTTTTCACCGCCATGAGTGCTACTTTGCCCAAAGAAAAACATATCAATTTCAATAAAAGAGATATTCTGATTCTTTTTTTATGTGGGCTTTTTGGGTCAGTATTAAACCAAATCTTTTTTTACTACGGGCTTAAAATCACCCAACCCATCAATGCCTCTATATTCAATTTGCTCAACCCCATTACTATCATAGTTTTATCCTATTTTTTACTAAAAGAAAGCATCACCAAAATCACTTTGGGTGGATTTGCCATAGCTCTTTTGGGCTGCGCCTTCCTTTTAGACACTGGTTCCTTCTCTTTATCAGGCAGCACCTTTTGGGGCGATATCTTTGTTGTAATCAATGCCATATTTTTTGGAACTTATGTAGTGCTGGTGAGCAAGCTTTCGGGTCGTTTTCATCCTTTCGTTATATCCAAATGGATGTTAATTATAGGAATAATACTCACTACGCCTTTGAGTTGGGGAGCGCTTTCTACCACCCACTGGACGCTGATAGAGCCTAATGTATGGACTGCTATCGCCTTTATTATCATATTCAATACCATAATCGCTTATTGGATAACCAATTATTTGCCTTCCATCACTTCGCCCTACATTATGGGAATGTATGTGTATGCACAGCCTTTTGCTACCTCACTTTTTGCTATCGCTTTGGGTCAAGATGAACTCAATGCAAAAAAAGTTTTTTGTGGATTAATGATAATTTTAGGAATATATTTGGCTCAATATGGACGCAAAAGAGCCTCAAAAACACTTATCGATTAAAAACTGGGCAGTAGAAGACCGCCCCAGAGAAAAATTTTTACTAAAAGGGCGTTCCGCCCTCACCGATGCCGAATTATTAGCCATTTTGATAGGCACGGGCTCAGGCAATCTTAGTGCAGTCGATTTGGCAAAGGCCTTACTCAATCATGCTCAAAACGACCTCAATAATTTAGCCGTGATGTCAGTAAAAGACCTTATGAAGGTAAAAGGCATAGGCAAAGCAAAGGCAGTAAGCATTGCGGCAGCACTAGAAATAGGCAGGCGAAGAAAGCACCCCGATATGAAAGATAAAACGGTGATTTTGACCTCAAGCCAAGTGTATGAACACATGAAACCCTATTTGACCGACCTCGACCATGAGGAATTTTGGGTGATAGGCTTTAACAACTCTATGCACATCACTTTTACTGAACCTGTTGGCAAAGGGGGCATTAATATGATTTATGTGGACATTCGGCTGATTTTTAAAAAAGCCATCGAAAGTTCTTGCACTTCCATAGCCATTGTGCACAACCACCCATCGGGCAAGCTTACTCCCAGCGGAGAAGACAAAGCCCTTACCCAAAGGGTGAAAGAGGCGGGCGAAATTCTCAGCATCAGATTAATGGACCATATTATCTACACAAACAACGGATACTACAGCTTTAGAGATAAAAATAACATATAACAACAATGGCTACCGTATACCAGTAGCCATTGTTTGTTTACATACAAGCACTAAAGTTGCCTAGCAATATTCGTCAAAAGCCATTTTGAGATTATCGGCTATCATTTCGGCAGAACGCCCTTCAATGTGATGTCTTTCTATCATGTGTACCAACTCTCCATCCTTAAACAATGCGATAGAAGGCGAAGAAGGAGGATAAGGCAACATAAATTCTCTTGCTTTCGCCACTGCATCTTTATCTACTCCTGCGAACACAGTAGCCAATTTAGTTGGCTTATGAGCACTGTCTTTCACTGCCATTTTCACAGCAGGGCGTGCATTTCTGGCCGCACATCCGCATACTGAGTTTACCACCACCAGTGTAGTTCCTTTTGTATTCACTACAGATTCTACCTTATCGGGTGTGGTAAGCTCTTCAAAACCTACATCTGTGAGCTCCTTTTTCATAGGAAGCACTAATTCCTCTGGATACATATCTTAATATTATTAATGTTATTATTTAATTAACCTACCATATTACACAACAAATATAATAGGCTTTCCAGTTCAAATAAAAGTGTATTTTACAGTACTTTCACATAGGCGAAAAAATCATACCGACATTCTATTCTATATCCTTAATTTTCAGAGGTGCCGTTCCACATTCATTGAAACCTTTGGACGTATCAAAATGAAGGTGAGACGAGGGTTGATAGTTTTTGTCTAACCCTGCGGCAGCATATTCGCTCGGTTTCAAGAAGCCTGTTACACGCACTTCTGTCCTGCGGTTGGCTTGGTGTTCTTCTTCACTACATTTTACCCCGTTTTTACATTTGTTGATGAGTTTGCTTTCTCCATAACCTTTGGCCACAATCCTGATTTTAGAAATGCCGTGGCGAATGATGTAGGCCACGGCCGAATCGGCACGTTTTTGAGAAAGTTTTTGGTTGTAGCCATCGTTTCCACGGCTGTCGCAGTGCGAGCCTAGCTCTATTTTTATGGTTGGATACTCATTGAGAATGTCTACCAAATTATCTAAAATCTTAGCGGCATCTTCTCGAATTGCGGCACTATTGTAGTCATAAAGCAAGTTTTTCACCTCAAAAGTGGTGTTTAAGCCAATTTTTACGGGTTGCAAAGGCACATCGGTACTAGCATAAATAGGATTTTTGATAGCAGGTGTTTCTATTTGGTAGCAATCTGGAAAATGGTTTTCCTTCTCGGCCTTCACTACATATTTTGATTTGGGCTGTAGCCTGCGGCAAAACTTGCCGTCTTTCCCCGAAACGGCCGTATCCACCGTTCCCGTTTGAGGGTCGTAGAAAAATATAGTGGCTCCATCCACCGGCTTTTTGGTTTTTTTATACAAAACAGAGGCACAAAAATCTATATACAATATTTTTTTCAAATAGATAACCGTGTCTACCGCCTTTCCCGACCTGAAATTAAATAGCGATTTGGAAAGCAAAATGCTATCGGGATAATGTCCTTTGGCCTTGGCTGGCACTACAAAATCTGTCCCTGTATGCGACACGGGCGAAAGCACGGTCTGAAACAAGCCTTGTGAATCTGTCAGGGTATCTTTCAATACAAATTTATCGGTAGATTTATAGAATTTCACACTTGCGGCTGCTAAAACAGTGCTATCAAATGCACTTTTTACAATGATGCGCACAGGAACGGGCTTTTTAGGATCGTATATAAAGGCATAAATATCATCGTCCCCTACCCCACGCTTGCGGTTGCTGCTGAAAAAGCCTCGCTTTCCCTCGTCTTTGGCGATAAAACCAAAGTCGTCATACGAAGTGTTTACCGGATAGCCCAAATTAACAACAGGCTTGGTGAAATCGCTGCTGATGTCGCTACTGAACACATCCAATCCACCTAATCCGGCATGGCCGTTGGAGGCAAAATAGAGTACATTTTCTTTGCTCACAAAAGGGAACATCTCGTTTCCTTCGGTATTGATGTTATTGCCCAATGACTTTGGTTCAGAAAAATTGCCATCGGCTTGTAGTTCCGACACGTAAATGTCCGTTCCACCCAATCCTCCGGGCATATCAGACACAAAATAGAGCTTTTTCCCATCTGGCGACAGTGCGGGGTGGCCAATAGAATATTTGTCTGAATTGATATTAATGGTTTTGATGCGTGTAGGCAAGCTGTCTTTGAACACCGAACGGTAGATTTTCAAGCTCACTATTTTGTCGTCTGTCTTCTTGGTTTTGCCCCTGTAGTAGTTGCTACGGGTGAAATACATGGTATCGCCTGCGGGTGAAAAAGTCATAGGCCCTTCGTGAAACTTAGAATTGATTTTCACGCTGATTTTCTTCACCATCCGGTTGGCCTTGGCGTCCATTCCCGTGGAGTCGATGTAATTGAGCGAATAAGTACCCAAAGTCTTGGTATCATTACTGGTCAAGTAGGTGTCGTCATCGTTGTAGTAGCGTTTGCCCCTGCGTTTGCTCATTTCCAAAGAGTCTTCTTTGGTGATTTCATAAGGCTTTAGTTTTGAGCTGTCGGCCACATATATATCTATAAATGCAGAGTTATCGTAGGCATACACCCGATTAAACGCATCGGGCGAAATGATTCTATTGGAACAAAATGCAATGCCATCTCTGTAAAAAGCAGGTGAAAAATCAGACAAACTAGTGTTTAAACCCAATTTATAAATTTTATAGGCTGATGAATCGGCAAAAAATGGCTTTACATTTTTATAAGCTTGCGAAAACTTTACCGCTCGTGCATCCGAAGGATTTTTATAGGCATACGTAGTATAATTTTCAGAGGCTTTTTCATACAATTGCAACGCTGCCAATACTTCGGCAAATTTCAAGTAGCAGTCGGCTGGCACATCACTGATGTTGGTAGTCAAAAACTCGTAAGCATTGGCGGCTTTCTCGTAGTCTTTGAGTTTGTAATAACAGTCGGCCAGGTTGATGAGGCTTTGTCTATGCTTAGCATCGTACTTGAGCGCATCTAAATATTTGGCAGCAGCGTCTAAATACCTCATGGCGGCATACTCGCTGTCGGCATCTCTCAAAACCAACTCAAGGCGGTTTTTCTGAGAATAAGAAAAGTGAAAAATGAGAGAAAATGCGATAAAAATAAGCAGTTGAAATTTTTTCATATAAATAAATTCAGCCCCCAACCCCCGAAGGGGGCTATATTTTTGTTGTTAATAATTCAATTTTATGTTGTTAATACATTTGTGATATTGCTTCGAGATTACAAATCTCAAAGAGCTTTTTACTTTTCACTTGTCACCTATCATCTGATACTTTTTTAACCATTAAGAAATTAAGAAACATTAAGTTTTTTTTCGGATTACAAATCCTATGATATCGCTTTGAGAGCATTTTTCACTTTTCACTTCTTACTTCTTACTTCTTACTTCTTACTTCTTACTTTTCACCTGAAACCTGTCACTTATCACCTAAAAATACCTTGGCGATATCATTTTCTTGTTTCTAAAGCCCATTTCGTAACGAATCATTATTTCGTGGGTGTTGTATGACAATCGTCTGGTATTGTTGAAAGGGAAATCGTAAGCATAACCAATCCTAATATTTTCTGTGGCTTGTAATTCTAACAATATACTCAGCGAAGACAGATATCTGCCTCCCCCATCGGTGCGAGCGGAAAGCCCGGCAGACATTTTATCGTAAAACCACAATTGGGCGTTCAAATCCATCTGGGTAGGCGCACCCATCACCCATTTTACCAATCCGGAAGGTTTCAAAGTCAATACTTCTGTGAGGGGGAACACATACCCTGCCATGAGAAATACGTGTTGAAATTTTTTGGCAGAACTTTCTGTTTCTGTAGCTCTTACCAAATTATAACTCAAGAGGTTGGGAGCAGAAAACCCTACATAAAATCTATCGGTAGAGTAATATACACCACCACCCACCAAGGGCTGCACGGAGGCATATTGCTGAAAAGCAGGGTCGGAAGCCGAAGCCGATGGGTCTTCTGAAAGACGAATATTATTAAAATCGGTACTGTAGAAACTGCCGCCACCTGTGATACCAAAAGCCAAAGTTCCCCTGCTGTGTACTTTTATCCTGTAGGAGAAATATCCGCTGAGGTTGCTCACACCCAATCGCCCCAACCTGTCGTTTGAAGCCACGATACCCACGCCTATTTTTTCCTTGCGAATGGGCATATCGGCAGAGAAGGTCATGGTTTGTGGCGCACCGTCCACGCCCCACCACTGCCTGCGGTACAGTGCCGTGGCACTCACCACATCCCTACTTCCGGCATAAGCTGGATTGATGGCCAACATATTGAACATATACTGCGTGTACTGCGGGTCTTGCTGCGCACTGGCTGAATATTGAATATTAAATACCAAATAGAGTATAAAAGCGGATTTTAATAAATGTATTTTCATTCTTCGTTTTTACTTTTTAGTTTTTTTATCTCGATAGTGTGATATATCCTTTTCTTGGCGATTCGCTGCTGTTCTCGTACTCCACGTAGTAGAAATAAGTGCCATCAGGAACATCATCACCTACCTTTAAGCCCGTATTGCAGCTTCCGTTCCACTCGGTGAAGTCGTCTGCCTTATAGACCGCATCGCCCCAACGGTTAAAAATTTCCACTTTCAAACGAACACCTTCGGGTTTCTGGATTTTCCAAGTGTCGAATATTCCATCTCCGTTTGGCGAGAAGCCGTCAGGAATAAATCTGGTAAAAGGAATCACAAACACGATGTAGGCCGTATCTACCGCACCCGATGGGTCGGTTATCAAGTACATTACCGAATCTTTCCCTGCAAAGCCCTCGGGTTTTGAATAAGTAAATCTGCCCGTGGAGTCTATGCTGAACATGCCGCCATTGGGTGTAACCACATTGGTCATTTTCACCACTTTAATCATATCTCCATCTATATCAAAATCATTTTTCAACACGGTGTTTGATGTGTCGTTTTTGAAATTGGCAATGTTTGAAGGCACGGTGAACACATCTCTAATCGCCACAGGCGTATCGTTCACCCCTGCTATCACGATACATTCCGTTCCGTTGGCACATAGACCAGAGGCATCACACACCGTGAAGCCAAAACAATCTGTGCCATTGAAATTGGCAGGAGGCAAATACACATAAGCACCCGAACCGCTCACTGTTACCAAACCACCACCGCTTGTGGTGTACACTCCAGCTGTTACCGTCAGTATACCACCATCAGGGTCAGAAATACCAGTGATGCTGCCATTGTAAATCGTGTCTTCATTTGCTCCTGTGATGGTAGCATTTCCGGCCACGGGCGGATTGTTGCCCGAAGTGGTCGTCAGCCTTGGCTCTACCACACAAAACTCGCTTGGCGGAGGATAATTCACGATCAATTCTTGGGTAGGATTCACAGTGAAACGCACTGTCACATTGGGTCGAGTGGCTTCAAAACCGTCATTGCCTCGCTCCCATTCCCCATTGTTCAGTATCCATCCCGGCCAGTCTGTGCCCACGCCATTTTCATCTACCACAGCCCCTGGCCAGAGTATTTGACCTGTCAAGGCCAAGTTGCTGTCTACTTTCACCGCTCTGTCCAAACTGTCAATCCACGAAAGTTTTGCAGGCAAAGCAGAAGCATCGAAGTTTTCGCCCGTGATGGTCCACTGTACATAAGCCGCATCTTTTATACAAACAGAAGCAAGCTGCACATTGAGTTTGCGTGAAGTAATGGTGAACACCAACATACCATCTGTACATCTTTGCGGTGCGCCATTGTCACAAACTCTATATATCAAGGTATCAAGTCCGCTCGTCACGGTAGAGAAAGGCACATAAGTAAACACCCCTTTGTCTGTGAGTGTTATGGTTCCATTTTTAGGCAATCCACCAACTACTGTTGAAACCGTCAAATCTACCAGCAGATTGTCTACATCGCTAAATCCTGTAATCGTGCCTTCAATCACAGCTTTTTCTACCACACCCAACACTGAAGTGAGCGATACGGTGGGCGCATCGTTTATGCCATTGACGGTAAATACTAGGTCATTCACGGCACAATCGTTGCCACCACACACGGTGTAGGGAAATGTGAACGGACCACCAAACACATCTTTGCCCGGATCGTAGCAGAAAGCACCCGAACCGCTGATGGTGATAGAACCACCACCTGAAACGGTGAATATGCCTGCCGTTACAGTCAGTACATCGTCAGGGTCAGAAGCTCCATAGATATTGCTACAGAAAATATTATCTTCATCAATACCAGTGAAAGTATTCAACACTGCCGTGGTAGGATAATTTCCTGTTACAGTAATTACTCCCGTAGCTGTGCTGCAAAGTGATGGTAGCGGACTGCCATTGTCGCAGGCAGTATAAGTGAAGCTAACCACACCCGAGAAGGTATTTACTGGGGTAAATGTGATAACACCCGTGGTGGAATTGACAGACAATACACCCGAAGTAGCAGGAATGTCCATCACGATACCTACCGAAGTAGTTACGATTGAGCCATCTACATCCGAATCGTTTACCAACACATTCATATCTAAAATTCCGCCAATGGTCGTGATAAAACCATCATTCACCAAAGTGGGAGCATCGTTCACGCCTGTTACAGAAAACTCCATATTGGCACTGGTGCAAGTGCCTCCACCGCAAACGGTGTAAGGATAGGTTACCAAGCCGCCATCTGTCATGCCTGAGGTATTGATACAAACTTTGTCAGGTGAATTAATGGTAATGACTGCCCCGCTAGAAGTGGTGAAAACACCCGTGGTTACACTTGGGCTATCGTCCACATCTAAATAACCTGTAATGGTGAAGCATTCGGTATCTCCTTCATCTATTCCCGTAAATGTGTTGACTACAGCCACCGGTGGGTCGTTCACGCCCGTGATACTGATAGTTACGGTAGCAATATTAGAATACGCAACTCCATCAAACACCCTATATTGATACGTAGCTGTGCCTGTAAAGTCTTTTTCAGGTTGATAAGACCTATCAAACAACGTTCCCGAAACCGAAGCCAAGCCCGAAATGGTAACCAAATCAAACGTGAGCGCATCCCCATCAATATCAAAATAACCTGTAATGCTGGTTGCGATGAGCATGTCTTCCATGCCAGAGAAAGTCAAATTGATGGCTGTGGGCGCATCGTTCACGCCATCAATGGTGATGGTTAGTAAACTTCCCACACAAGAATTTACATTGCACACCGTCATACTAATAGATGTAACAGTACTTGTATTTCTTGGAATATTGATAGCAGGGATAAAGCTGAAAGCTCCTGTTAAAGTATTCAAATCCAAAGTACCTAAAGTACTTGTTCCCACTCCGGTAACCGTTAGTCCATTATTATTGCCAGTCAATGGATTTTGGTCGTTTGCTAAAACATTGCCCACAATGGTGGTATTTTCATTGCCTCTAAAACCATCGTTTGTTACCGATGGCCCTGCTAAGCTAGAACCGATATTGAAAACCAATGTACCTGTAGTAGTCAATAAACCGTCTGTAACGACAAAACTATAGGTATCTACACCAGTAAATGTATTGGCACTCAAGTAGCTTATGGCACCGTTTCCGCTGATAGTCAGTAGTTGAGCGTTGGTAGTCGGCAGAACAATAAAACCTGTGCTTGTCAAAACCAAATTAGAAACTCCCAGCAAAGTCAATGGACTGCTGTCTACATCGTAAATGCTGCCTTGGGCGGTAGCATACAATTGCTGAATGGTGAAATTATTGGTTAATAATATCCCCGCTGCCCCGTTGATGGTAAGGTTAATGACCACAGGCGCATCGTTCACGCCATTGACAGTAAATAGCAAATCGTTGGTTACACAAGTGCTTCCGCCACATACTGTGTAAGGGAACGTGATAGGCCCACCGTTCACGTCTTGACCCGGATTGAAACAGAACGCACCCGTGCCGCTAATGGTGATGCTTCCGCCATCGTTGGTGGTGAATATTCCCGAAGTGAGGGTGGTATTGTCGTCCACATCGCTAAAACCTGTGATGCTGCCGCAGAAAGTATCGTCCTCATTAAAGCCAAGGAAAGTGTTTACCACGGCCACGGGTGGGTCGTTCACGCCTGTTACGGAGATGCTGATTCCTGCTGTGGTACAAGCATCTGTATTGCAAACGGTATAAGTATAATTGGTAATTCCGTTAAAATCTTGATTGGGAACGAAAGTCAAAATTCCATTTCCTGTTAATGTGATATTGCCTCCAGAAATAGTTCCCGTAAAGCCTGTTACCGTTAAACCTGAATTATTGCCCGTCAATGGATTGAAGTCGTTTCCAACAATGGTAGCAGAAACTGGTGTGTCTTCGTCTGTAACCACCATATCATTTACAGCCACCGGATAATCAATTACACTGGTGATAGTGAATACCAAATTGCTTGAAGTACAAGTGAATGGATCACAAACCGTAAATGGAATCAATTTAGGTCCACCGAATATGTCTTTTTCAGGATCAAGACAGAAACTACCATCTCCGTTAATGGTGACTACTCCTACTCCACTTATGGTAGAAATTCCTGCGGTTACGGTCACTACATTGTCTACATCAGAATAGCCAATAATATTTCCGCAAAAACGAGTATCTTCTGTCACACCTATTAAAGTATTGACAGAAACAACAGGCGGATTATTAATACCAGTAATGCTGACCGTAATGCCTGCCGTAGTGCAACTATTGATATTACAAACGGTGTAAATAAAGCCCAAAGTAGTTACCACACCTTGAGGCAAGCTCGGAATGTTAGGTGTAAATACGTAAGCTCCTGTCAATGAGTTGGTAATTGTCACACTGCCATTGGGATTTGAAGAAATACCTGTTACCGTCAAGCCTGCGCTTGTACCTGTTATCGGGTTTATGTCATTGGTCAATACATTTCCGGAAACGGTAGAGTTTTCATTGGTAGTATTTACATCATTTACTGCTATTGGTCCTAAACCGGTTACGCTTACCCGAATCGTAATCGTACCCGTAGTGGTAGCTAAACCATCCGTAATTCTTAGCACAAAACTGTCTATTCCGCTAAATGAGGTATTGCTCAAATAAGAAATACTACCATTTCCGCTGAGAGTCAAGAGTTGATTATTGGTAGTTGGTAGTACAATAGAACCAGTACTTGTGAATACTAAATTTAAAACGCCTAATAATGTCAATGGATTATTGTCCACATCGTAAATACTTCCTGGACTGTTATTATTGAGTTGATGTAAAAGCAAAGTGCCTGAAATAGGCGAGCCTGCCACTCCTGAAATGGTATAGTTGTTCACCACAGGGGCATCGTTTACGCCATTGATGGTGAATACCAAATTGCTAGAGGTACAAGTGAATGGGTCGCAAACCGCGAAAGGAATCACTTTTGGTCCACCGTTCACATCTTTTTCAGGGTCGAGACAGAAACTGCCATTGCCATTGATAGTAACTACTCCTACGCCTGAAATGGTTGTAATGCCTGCGGTAACCGTTACCACATTGTCCACATCAGAATAGCCGACAATATTTCCGCAAAAGCGAGTGTCTTCATTAACACCTGTCAAAGTATTAATAGTAACCACGGGTGGGTTGTTCACCCCTGTTACAGTAATTGCTATTTGAGCAGTGCTGCATCCGTTGGTGTTACAAACCGTGTATGTAAAGCCTACCACAGTATTTATGCTTTGCGCCAAGCTAGGAACATTAGGAGTAAACACATACGCACCCGTTAACGAGTTTGTAATCGCTACCGTACCGTTAGGACTATTTGTCACGCCTGTTACTGTCAAGCCCGTATTATTTCCTGTCAAAGGATTGGTATCGTTGGTCAATACACTACCCGACACTGTGGAGTTTTCGTTGGTAGAGTTTGCATCGTTTACAGCAATTGGTAGAGCCAAACTTGGACTTACATTTATAATAATAGTTCCCGAGGTGGTGGCTATGCCATCGGTTATTCTCAAGGTAAATGAATCCGCACCTGAGAAGGTAGTATTGCTCAAATACCTCACATTTCCATTTCCGCTAATTGTCAATAGTTGATTGTTGGTAGTTTGATAGATGGCATTTCCTGTACTAGTCAATACCAAGTTTGATACTCCCAATAATGTCAATGGATTATTGTCCACATCATAAATACTTCCTGGGCTGTTATTATTGAGTTGATGCAAAAGCAACGTACCCGTGATGGCTATGCCTGAAGTACCGCTTATGGTATAATTATTCACTACAGGCGCATCGTTCACACCGCTCACAGAAAATATCGCTTGGGCTGTGCT
>ERZ1066116.131-NODE-131-length-40293-cov-18.596203_pt1 | contig 40293 bp, 35 predicted proteins | sample MGYA00382763_ERZ1066116 | MGnify/ENA primary metagenome ERZ1066116 (study PRJEB33369, sample SAMEA5778346) | biofilm metagenome | biome: Industrial cooling water; feature: Water cooling tower basin; material: Biofilm | place: United Arab Emirates | collected...
GGATTGTGTATGCCTTCCGGGAAGATGCACGGCGGGAAGATGCGATCGCGCGGCCTGCGGGGGGCGATCGAACCAATGCCATGACACCTCGGATTCCGGGCGTGAGTGAAACAGAGACGGATCCACTCCTGGCGGCGGGCACCGTTTCGACGAAGCCTGTTGATTTTGTCCCAGATCCGGGGCGGCGAGTGCATGGCTTCCGCCTACGCAATGGCGATCGGCTGGAACGGCTGGCAGGCGGCATTCCTGAACGGGATAACATCCGAGGGCTGTCGTTCTTCTCCGATGATGTGGTTTATATCCAGGGCAACTTCAACCGTCACCAAACCGCAGGCGGTGCCCCCTTAGAAGAATTTAGAGAGCTGTTGAACGGGAATTACACGGCAGCCACATTCTACGGTCGCACAACCGTCGATACAACCGACTTTGCCAAACCGACCAGAGACGGGTGGCGGCCTTCCGAAATCTATGCCGATACCGTCAACATTCTCTCCGATGCCTTCATTGATGGTCATGCCGACGAATCGTTTAGCTCCGAAGCCCCCGTCGAACCGACCACGGGCAAATCCTCCTTCTTCAACCAAAATCGTCCCGATGCTAACCCTCCCAACGGGTTCCAATACCTCCATGAAATTCCAGGCGATACCAATTCTCCGATTCGGGTGTCTCGGAATGGCGACCCCCTGATGGTGCCAAACACGGCCTCGAACTCGTCGCTTCCGGTTGAGTACAGCGGACGGTACAACGGAGGTGGTACAACTTTTGCCGGTGGCTACCGCTATGGCTCTGGGGGTAGCGGTGATAATCAACAGGACGATCGCACCGTTTCCAGAGCTGACAATACCTCCGTCAACACCATCATGATTAGCGGGATTGTGCCCTCGCGGCTGAACCAGGGCTACGGTGGTTTGCACAACTTCCCCCGCTTCCTGGAATGGTGGGAGGGTAGAGATCTCCGCATTGCTGGCTCGTTCTTGCAGCTTAACTTTAGCAACTACGCCACCGGGCCTTATGACCAGGATGCTTGGGAACCCACGCAAAACTCCAATGGTAACGAAGTTCTTGATTACTACGGGTTCGCGCCCAACCGTCTCTGGGGGTATGATGTCGCCTTGCAGATGGTGCCCGCAGGGCCAGCCGCTGCCCGGTTTGTCCAGTTGAGCAGTGTGCGCAACGAATACTACGACGAACCCCCCACCAACGATGCCTATATGCGGAATTTGTGCGCCGCCGCAAAGGCCAACCCAGCCCCCGGTGGTGTAGACCTCAGTACGTTGAACTGTCCCGCTTAGGCGATCGTTACGGTAGAGCAGCTTCAGTTCCCAGGCTGCTCTTCGCTCTCTCTCGTTCAAATCTTTCGTCTGTTGCTTCTTTTGCCATCCTGTTGTTGTGGATCGCCTTATGCCTACCCCTCTTCCCCGTTCCACCCAAGTCCCGTTCTTACTGGTGCGATCGCTCCGTACCCCCAAGGGGCCGCTGTCTCGCTCCAACATTGCAGGCTTATCGCTGATTGAATGTTTGGTGGCGATCGTGGTCATTAGCGTGACCGTTGCCCTGATTACGCCGCCCATCTTTTTGGCCACTGCGTCCCGCATCCAAGCCCGACGGGCAGAACAAGCCAACCAAATTGCCCAACAAGAAATTGACCGCATTCGGAGTGTGGTCGAGCGGGGCACCTATACCGAGGTAGAGCTGCCCCCCAGCAGTGGTAATACCGCAGTGCGGGACGTGGCTGTGGCCACTAGCGTAGACACCACAACAATTCTGTCGCCAAGTACCTGCGGTGGAAGCAAATATCCCACAGTGAAACCAACGACCAGTGCAAACTTGGTGCGGGTAGATGTGGATGGCGATTGTCAGGCAGAATTTGCCATGCAGGTTTTTCGCTCGAAGGATTGTGCGGCGACTGTGGCTGGGGGGCCACCGCGCGGGTTTGAATTTGGGGTACGGGTTTACACCTATACACCCAGCCAAGGCGGAAGCACGCCGACCCTGGCCAAAGATCGGGCTAACTTGAAGGTGACGACTGGCCGTAGTGATGATGGCTTGGGTAGTCGTAAACCCTTACAAGCTCTGTATTCTAAGACGACTTACGCCAATACCAGCAACGCGATCCAGTGTATTAATTAGTACGCCTCCGGTGGTTTTTTAGCCTATTTTGTTGCGGTGTAATGATTGAAACTGCCGCTGTTCCGCTGTCCGACCGTCCTTTCCCTCGCCAACTGTGTCCTATGGGTAGCACCTCTTTCACTAAACCCCGTCAACGTCTGAATCGTTTGTTACAGGCTCTCCTGCGCCACCAGACCCGCCAGCACCGGAAGGGGCGATCGAGCGGCTTTACCTTACTGGAGTTACTTGTTTCGATTATCATCGGTGCCTTGATCACCATTTTGCTGTTGGGTTTTGTGGTGGAACTCACCAAAACCAATCAGGAGGATGCGGCCCGGAGCCAGGTACAGCAGGATATGCAAGCCGCGATGGATTACATTGCCGAGGATTTGCGGGAAGCAGTCTTCGTCTACAATGGCCAGTGTTTGGCAGGCAATGGCAAACCAGATGCAACCTCAGTCGCGACGTTTTGCCCAGGGGTAACCGACTACATTCCCGCCGCTATGACCCAAAACGGCACCATGCCAGTGTTGGCCTTTTGGCGCACTCAACCCCTGCCCGACGCGGTGCAAACCGCCTGTGGGACGAATGCGGCGAACCTCCCGAATGATGTGCGGTCGGCCTGTATTTCGGGTAGCACCTATGCGCTGGTGGTGTATGCGGTGGCTCCCCGCCCCGACAACAACCCAGCAAGTACCATTTGGGATGGGAATGCCCGAATTTTGCGTTATGAGCTAAATCAGTTTCCAAACGCGGCAACAGGCTTTGCAGATGTGACAGTGGGCTATTTTCCGCCGCTCAGTCGCCCCAGTGACTCGTTCCAGCAATGGCCCTACAGCCAAAACCCCACGACCGGACAGTTTGGGAATCAACAAGCAGCACGGCCCACCAATCCGGCCTTTACCCTGGTGGATTTTGCTGATCCAGTGGGGGGGCTAAATGCAGCGGGTACTGCGCCTCTTACACCCTCCTGCGCCGAGTTTGCGCCTGCGAACGATCCGGCGGCGGCGGCCAATGCCCTTAGCCCTCGGACTGCGGCCAATGACCCTATTACCGGGCGGGCCATGCGTGGGTTTTATGCCTGTGTGCGGGGCGGGGGTATGGGTAATGCGGCAGGGGCGGGGGTGAACCAGGATGTGTTGCTCACCTTGTTTGGCAATGTCTCTGGTAAACCTGGATTTCCACGAGCCAATAACAATAAAAATCGGCTCAGCCCCCTGCAAACACGGGTACTTGTCCGGGGTGTACTTCGTAAAGTTGATCCAACTTAAAGCCTAGGAAGGAATGCAAGTGACATGAAATCACGACCTCGAAAAATATGGCGTAGCCGCTCAATTGCGGGGTTTACCCTCCTTGAGATGTTGGTCGTCATTATTATTATTGGCATTCTCTTCGCGATCGCCGCGCCAAGCTGGAGTGCCTATTTGAATAATCAACGGGTCATTTCCGTGCGGGATGATGCCCTTCAAATTATCCGACGAGCCCAAGATGATGCACGGCGGACACGAGTGCCCAAGGTCGTCATTTTTGAGGTACCAGCCCAAGGGGTGCCACGGGCGGCGATCGTCAGCACCACCCGGACGGATACAGGTGCGACCTCTAGTGCGGTCATTCCGACGGGAACGATTACAAACTGGGAAAACCTGGGCAATGACGGGATTCGGCCCGGAGCCTTGGCGTTTGATATTTCCCCAGCGGGTAGCCAAAACCAGCTTGTTTTCAATGGCAACGGATTTGTGGATGACGTTTCGATTCAACGGGCGGGCGGCAATTTGGGTCGTAACGCAGAAACCGATACATCTCGGATTTTTACCGTGCGCGTACGCTCTGCGACTGCTGCTGCTGCCGCGAACCGTTGTGTCATTGTGAAAACAATTTTGGGTGGTATGGATACGGCCCAAGGCGCGAATTGCAATGTTTAGGTTTAGGATAGGTGGGTAAATCCCACGGTGACATTGCCGTGTTGACTGGCCCAGGTGGTCGGGAGTTGCTTTATCCATGAAGGTGCGATCGCTCTCAGAGTTGCCGCTTCAGGCGGTTTCCCACAATCCAGCCATTCAAAAACAGGTCATCCTTGGGCCGCTGGATCTCCCCCATCTCACCAACTTTTCCCAGGCGCGGTTCAGTCCGGGGCAGGTGGCGATCGCCCACCAGCACCCTGATATGTACGAAGTCTTTTTTGTGCAATCGGGGATGGGCACAATCACCATTGACGGTAGCCCCCAAGCCTTGCAACCGGGGGTTTGTGTCGCTGTCGAACTGGGCGAAACCCACGAAGTCGCCAACACGGGCACCGAAGAGTTAGTCTTGCTTTACTTTGGAATTCGGCTCTCAGAGGCCAGTCGGCCCACAGCCCCATAAACAAACCCCGGCTCGTCTATCCTCAACGTTCCGGGGTTTTTAGCATGTCTTGGCATCAACAGCAGGCTTAAATGCCAGCGCCATCCAAAAATTCTTCAATCACCCGATCGCTCAACCGACAATTGGTTTTGAGGGTATGCTCCAGGGCTGAGATGGTACGGGCGATCGCCTCGTCGTCTGCCGGGGCCAATTCCTCCGTACCGTTGATCCGGGCCGCATGGACTAGCACCTTGTCTTGAGCTTTGGCCATTTCCTGATCTTTCTGGATGGTCTGTAATTGTTGTTCCAACACCTCAATGCGATCGACAAGAGCCCGAATCACCTGAGCTTCCGAATCCGGTAACCGCCCGTGTTCCAACGGTTCTACCCGTTCGCCTGCCCGGTGCACCACGCGCCCCGGCACACCCACCACCGTGCAATCCGAAGGCACATCGCGCAGCACCACCGACCCAGCCCCAATGCGGACATTGTTCCCAATCAGCAGATTGCCCAGGACTTTGGCCCCTGCGCCCACCACCACATTCTCACCCAGAGTAGGATGGCGTTTGCCACTTTCTTTCCCGGTGCCGCCCAAGGTCACCCCCTGATAAATCAGGGCATAATCGCCGACGATCGCGGTTTCCCCAATCACAACACCCATACCGTGGTCAATGAACACCCCTCGGCCAATTTGAGCGCCCGGATGGATTTCGATCCCGGTTAAAAACCGTGCCAAATGGGAAATGAACCGAGGAATAAGCGGCAGCCCCAACTGATACAGCCAGTGCGCAAAGCGATGCAACAGCAGAGCTTGTAACCCTGGGTAGCAAAAGAGCACTTCCAGCCAATTACGGGCAGCCGGGTCACGCTCAAAAATGATGCGAAAGTCTGCAATAAAGGTTGATAGCACGGCAGGTCTGTGCCTCAGAAAAAACTTACTCAGTCCATATTAACGTTGGAACGGTAGACGCAACAGCCCCATTTGGAGGAGTGAAAACGGCGGTAAAGCCAGCGGCAACGGCTTTGCTGCCCGCAACAGGACGCGCCCCCAAGATTTTAGCTTGACCAAACTTTTATTTGCTTGAAGGTGACTTCAAGGTGAGGTTAAAGTCGCGCTCCGGTCAGCAAGCGGGTATCCCCAGCCCAGCCCAGGAGCCAGGGCCTTGACCCACCGCCGGGAATAGTACAGGGCGCAGCAGGGGCCTAGGGTTGCACCGTGAGCACGTAATCCACCTGTTCTCCCGGTATTGTGGTGCCCACCCAAACTTTATAGGTTCCTGGCCCCCAATCCGTATCAACGATGCTAGCGGCTTTTTGGGTGCCAGTATCGTCACCACAGCGCACCACCCCATCCGGGCCTTGCACCACCAGGGTTGTATCAACTTTCCCGCTTTTGAGCTGCAAGCGAAGGTTGGGCAAGCTTTCCTTTAAAATCAACAGGTGATCGGGTTTGCTGTCGGCGTAGCCCAGACATTGGTTGTTGTGGCGATCGCGATTGCTGACAATGGCTGGTAGGGACGTTTTGCCACCCGTCGTACCACGTAATTTACCTGTGGGTTGGCCAGTGCCAACGGCAAAGTCACCAAAATGAGACTGGGCGATCGCAAGAGGAGCTAGCCCCCCACTAGCAAGGCCCAACACGGCCAGACTGATGAGGAACAGAATTGATTGGCTTGGTTTAGGATAGGTCAACATACGGGCAATCTCCCCTCGATTGTGCTGTGATTTGGCTATCGCTCGGCAACTGTGACGATCGTCCTGCCCAGCGGCCACTGCAAGTGTCATCAACTGGGGTAGACCTCTTTACTGAAGACGATGCCGCGATCGCCGACAACAACAGGAGAGCCACTTTGGCAACTGGCAACACCCCAAACGCCAGCTTGAGGTGGGTGGACTGGCCCCAGATTTACCTTCCCAGCGAAAATTCATCAGCCCACCATAGCACCGTGGCCCTGGAACGTTCTGCCGATCCAGCAGTGCAGTATATCTTTAAGGATAGGGACGCTGCCCCCCTGAGCCGGATTCCCAACCGCCCAGTGCCAGTGCTCCCGACGGCGATCGCCCATCTCTCCAAGAGCTATCTCCATGCTACTCATTCTTTTAGGACTGTTGATGATTCTCAGTGTCAGCTTTACTAATCTCGTTTTTCTGCCCTTCAGCCTGCTCGCCTCATTCCACCTGCCACTGTGGGTGAGCCTGGGGCTGGCCCTCGGCTGTGTGGCCTGGTTGCTAGATGATTAAGCGGGTAACGGCCTGGGCGATCGCGTTACAAACAACCATAATCCTTATCGCCCCGTGCAGCAAAATTTAATTAAATTGGCGGAGAGCGTTAAGGTTTCTTGCGGATGGGCATACTGAGAGGAATCCTATCCAAAAATATCAGGATGTAGAAACGTTCGCACCGCCGCCCAAGGCCAGCCCTTAGAACCCGCTGGGGCTGAGATCGGTACCCGTGATTCGAGACCCGCTAATGTGGCGATCGCGACCTGTGCCGCCCCGCCTATTGCCCCGTCCCCCGCACCATCCCCACCCATCGCTCTCCTACCTCTTGTCTAGAACCAATGCCCCATATATTAGACGACGGGTTTGACAAGTTAATCCACAATCTGCAAGTCGGGGTCGTGCTCCTTGCGCCAGATACACAAGTCTTACAGTGCAATCCCATAGCGCTTGAAATTTTGCAGACCCAAGCCCATCGGTTGTTGGGCCAAAACTTTCAGACTATTGGGTGGCAACTCGTTGATGGGGCAGGCACCCCCCTGACCTTAGCGCCCTTGCTGCACCACGCGATCGCCACCCAGGAACCCGTCAAAAATACCGTTGTCGGCATTCAATGGCCTGATCGCACTGAGCTGATTTGGTTACTGTTGACCCTTGACCCCCATCTCAGCCGCGATCGCCCCCAGGGTTACATCCTCTGCACCTTTAGCGACATCACCCACCAAAAACACATCGAAGAAGCCTTACGCCAAAGCGAAGCCCGCCACCGAGACCTCCTCAACGCCATTCCTGACTTGATCTTGCGCGTTGACCAAAATGGGACTTGCCTCGATATTAAACAAGCTTCGCAGTTCACGCCCCTCGTGCCCTACGACAGTCTACTGGGGAAGCGCCAAGACGAGATCCTGCCCCCGGCGATCGCGCACCAACAAAAAGCCGCCATCACCCGTGCCCTGGCCACCGGCCAAACCCAAGTCATCAAATTTGAGCTGCTTCGGGCTGGTCAACTCTGTTGGGAAGAAGTCCGGATCGTTGCCTATGGCACCAACGAAGCTTTGCTCATTGTCCGCGACCTGACCGAACAAAAACGGGCCGAATTAGCCCTCCAAGATAGTGACCATCGCTATCGTGCCGTCGTCAACAGCGTCCGCGAAATCATCTTCCAAATCAACCCCGATGGGAAATGGTTGTTCTTAAATCCAGCCTGGACGACCATCACCGGGTTCCCCGTCGAGACCACCCTCGGCACCAATATTGTGGATTACGTGCATCCCAGCGATCGCGCCCTCCTCCCCGGCCTCTTTCAGCCCCTGCTCGCGCAACAAACCGAGTTTTGTCGCCACGAAATTCGCGGTTTAACCCACACAGGCGATCACCGCTGGCTCGAAATCTATGCCTGCGTCGCCCGCAACGTCGAAGGAGACCTGGTTGGGATTACCGGCGTTCTCAACGACATCACCGAACGGAAACAGGCCGAAGAAGCCCTGCAACACCAGCACCAGCGCACCCAACTCCTGGCCGCCAGTTCCCTGCGAATTTTGCAATCTCTAGACCTCGACAAAATTCTCACCACCACCGCCGCCGAAGTCCGCCAGTTTCTCCAGGCCGATCGCGTCCTCATCTATCGCTTTGATACTCAATGGCACGGCACAATCGTCGTCGAATCCGTTGAAGCGCCGTGGAGTTCAGTCCTCGGCACCACCATTCACGATACCGACCATCAGCACAATCGCTGGAAAAACTACGATGCGGGGAACATCTCCGTGGTGCATGATGTGGACCAAGCCAACCTCACCCCAGACCAGCGCCAACTGCTCGACCAGTTTCAAGTCCGTGCAAATTTAGTTGTTCCCATCCGGCAAAGTCGCGATGCCACGGGCCAAGCCAAACTCTGGGGCTTGCTCATCGCGCATCAGTGCTCTGGCCCGCGCGATTGGCGAACCTTTGAAATTGAGTTTTTGCGGCAACTGGCCGATCAAGTTGGGATTGCGATCGCCCAATCTTACCTGTTGGAACAAGAGAAAAAACAACGCCAACTCCTCGCCCAACAAAACCTAGACCTAGAACGGGCCCGTCACCAAGCCGAACGAGCCTCCCACATGAAAAGCACCTTCCTGGCCACCATGAGCCATGAAATCCGCACGCCGATGAACGGGGTCTTGGGCATGACCAGCCTGTTGCTCGACACCAACCTGGACGCAGAACAACGGGATTTCGTCGAAACCATTCGGCTCAGTGGCGAAACGCTCCTCACCCTCATCAACCAGATTTTGGATTTTTCCAAGCTCGAAGCAGGGGAAATGGATCTCGAAATCTTGCACTTTGATCTGAACACCTGCATCGAAGAAATTGCCGATTTAATGGCCCCCACCGCCCACGCCAAAGGACTGGAACTGGCCACCCTGGTCTATCGCAACTTACCCACCCGCCTCAAAGGCGATGTCAGTCGGATTCGCCAAATACTCACCAACCTGGTCAGCAACGCCATCAAATTTACCAGCAGTGGTGAAGTCGTCATCCAAGCCGCCCTCAACAGCGAAACCGCCGACCATGCAACCATCACCTTTTCGGTCACGGATACGGGAATTGGGATTACACCAGCCGCCCAAGACAAATTGTTTAAACCCTTCTCCCAGGTGGATGCTTCTACCACACGGCGCTATGGCGGCACTGGCCTTGGCTTAGCAATTTCCAAACAGCTCGTCGATTTGATGGGCGGCGACATTGGAGTTGAGAGTCTGGAGGGGCAAGGTGCCCGGTTCTGGTTTACGTTAACCCTGGAAAAACAAGCGGCTTACCCTGGGTCAACGGAACAATGGCCGGAGACAACCTTCGATTTGCCCCAAGTGAAAGTGCTGATTGTGGATGACAACGCGACCAATCGCAAGGTGTTACGCTATCAGCTTTCGGCCTGGGGAATGCAGGTAGTAGAGGCCGATAGTGCCGCCGCCGCGATCGCCCAACTCCAAACCCACCATCAAACCGGCCAGCCCTACCACTTGGCCATTGTGGACATGCAAATGCCCGATATGGATGGAGAAATGCTGGGTGCCCACATTAAAACAGATCCGCACCTCCAAACCACCCAGTTGATCATGATGACATCCTTGAACCATTGGGGCGGCGCGCGCCAAGCTTTGAAACTGGGATTTGCGGCGTATTTGGTCAAACCCGTCAAACAATCTCGTTTATTAGACTCCATTCAAACCACCCTCGCTCAGTTAACCAGTGCCGCCGAGCAACCGTTAACAGTTCAAACCCATGGGGCGATCGCGCCCTCCTTAGATCAGCCCCCAACCAGTTGGCCCCAGACTGTCACAAAAACCGCTAAACTCAAAATTTTGCTTGTTGAAGATAATGTGATTAATCAAAAAGTTACCCTCAACCAATTAAAAATTCTGGGTTATAGTGCAGATGTGGCGGCCAATGGCCAAGAGGCACTCCAGTTATTAGAAAAGATTCCTTACGATCTCGTTTTTATGGATTGCCAAATGCCCGTTTTAGATGGTTATAGTGCAACCCAAGAAATCCGCCGCATTGAAGGTCGCGATCGCCATACAATCATCGTGGCTTTGACCGCCAACGCCATGCGCGAAGACCGAGTTCGCTGCATTAACGCCGGAATGGATGATTACTTAAGTAAACCCATTCTCAAAGAAAAGTTAGCCAATAAGTTGAACTATTGGAGTCAAGTGCTTTTGTCGCAAAAAGAGATCAGTATGGATGAGAATATGAGTACAATTTCCCCCTCTTTACCAACAGCTACAACAGCAAACCTGATGGCCTTAATTGATTGGAATCATTTACATCAAATTTGTGATGGCAATGAAGAATTTGAGTTGGAATTACTGCAAACGTTTGCAGAAGACGCGGCAATTCATCTAGCGGCAATGGCCCAAACAATCGCCGACCAAAATTATCCCGTGTTGGAACAGCAAGCCCATTACATTAAAGGGGCTAGTGCCAATGTTGGCCTGAATGGAATGCGCGCGATCGCCAGTGAACTAGAAATTCAGGCACGGCAACACCAACTTGACCAGGCTGCTGAACGCATCCAAATGCTACAAACCGACTTGCAAACACTCCAAGCCATTCTCATCACCAAACACCAGCGATCGCCAATTGCCTACTCAGCCGACCCAGATGGCTGTTGACCCACAACCAGCAAACCGCTGACCAGGTTTCAGCAGTGCTAATCTCCTAACCTCTGGCTGCAAACGGTTCCCCAAGGGGGCGATCGCGCTCACCAGCCGCTCGGTGGCAGCACGCACCACCCACCTCTGGCCACATCATTTTGGGAGCGAATCATACTTGCGGACAAGCAACAAGCGATTCCGACCATCCGGCTCCCGCGAATAATCCAACATATCGGCGATCTTGGCCATCAACCGCAAGCCACGACTGCTATCTTTATCACTGTTCAAAGGCGGCATCATCTGCAAATGTTGATGCAGATCAAACGGAATACCCTGATCCCAAATTTGGATCTCTATGCGATCGTCAAAAATCTGAACTTCTAAATCAATTAAGAGATCATTTGGCTGCCCCTTATGGGCATGGCGAACTGCATTGGTAAACCCTTCAACCAGTGCAAGCTGACAAGCCATCCAGACCCCGCCGGGCACCGGAGCCTGATTGAATTGGTCAAACCATTCTAAGACTTGATCAACAGCGTCTAGGTCTGTTTCGACTTGCAGAAAATCACGATAAAGTGGTTGCAATGTTGAGATCCCAGAAATCTTCACCAGCATGAGTTTAATTGATGAATGGAAAGCAATTTTGCGGCCTCACAATAAGGCATTTTGGTGAGCGATCCTCAAAAAATCATTTATTTAGACGCTAACCAACTCAAGACACAAAAAATATAGAAAAACCTAAGCTTAAATTAAGGATTATGACGATTAATCAATGGATGTGACCGATTTAAATGGATTTATGCTTACAAAATTGCGCTCCTTATCAATAGTGTATATTTCTTTCTCCAGAAATGACCCCTGTCTTCATGGGAATTGTTACAATTTTCTACCCCTAAATCGGGCCATTTAGTCGCGGTAGAAATCCCTTGCAGGGCAGGAAAAGTGGCACAGTTCAACGCCGACCTTCCCGATCGCGGCTTACCACCAGCAGCGGGTTTCCAGGGCGGCGCAATCGCCCGCCCCAACAGTAGTCTTGCGACCACAGCGAGGGTCACGACCTCATCCCAATTGGCCCCATGATTCAACTCGATTTTCCACCATCCCATCCCATAAAAAATCAGTCATCTTTGGCTATCTTAAGGTGCCCAGTTTTCAGACAAAAACCGGAAAAACACGCGAAAATAGTTTAAACATTTACATACTGACAGGCCGCGATCGCGCTTCAGCCACACGCGCCAGTGCAAAGCATGAATCCCTGGTTTCCCAGTGCCCCAGTTCACCGTCTGGTCAACCTTCCTGAAGTCCCTGAGTGACGGCCCCTGGAAGGCCAAAACTTGAGCCTTGCCCAAACTCACCAGGCCCAAGCAGGGTTAATTCCGCTACCCAGTTTGCCCCTACTCCGCACCCATACCTCGCCAGCTTTTGTAACGTCTCTGCATTTTTGAGCAATTTCAGTAAAAAGAGTTTTTAATGGATGGGAATGAGTTAGTTTTGCACTGACCCTGTGTAAAGGATTGTTGCATTTTCACCAATTCATTCCTTGTGCCCTGTTCTAAAGTAGTTGCCTGCCGCCTGTATGTCTGAGATTCCCACCAAAATTTTGCTAATCGAGGATGATCTGACAACCCAACGAGTGTTGCAGCGGATGTTGGAAGAGGAAGGATATGAGGTCGCAACGGCCAATGACGGCATTGAAGGCTTAGAGCAAGCCCTTCAGTTCCATCCAGCGATGATCATTTGTGACTGGATGATGCCTCGCCTGGATGGGTTGGAAGTGTGTCGGCGGGTCAAAGCGGATCCAGAACTGGCAACCATTTTCTTTGTGTTGCTGACGGCACGCGGCGGAGTGGAGGATCGGGTTCAGGGGCTAGACAACGGAGCCGACGAGTTTTTGACCAAACCGATTGACCTGAGTGAACTACGGGCCAGGGTCAAAGCGGGGTTGCGGCTCAACCGGGTTTATCAGGCATTGCAAGACCAAAAGCAAATGCTGGAAACAGAACTGATGGAAGCAGCGGAGTATGTGCGATCGCTGCTGCCCAGTCCGCTCAATGAAGGCGTACATATCGAATCGCGATTCATTCCCTCCCGCCAATTGGGAGGCGATTGTTTTGATTATTACTGGCTGGATCCGGATTACTTGGCCATTTATTTATTGGATGTATCGGGCCACGGGTTGGGGGCGGCCCTACCGTCGATCTCGGTGTTGAATCTGCTGCGATCGCAATCAATGGATGGCGTGAACTTTTACCAACCCAACCATGTATTACGAGCATTGAACGAAACCTTCCAAATGGATGACCAAAACGATAAATATTTCACCATTTGGTACGGAGTGTATAACCAGGCCAAACGCCAATTGATTTATTCCAGTGCCGGTCATCCCCCCGCCTTGCTGGTCACCGGAGCGGCCAACGAACCCAAACAAGTGAAACGGCTGAAAACCGTGAGCCTCCCCATCGGCATGATGCCCGATACTAAATTTGTGAATCAGCGCTGCGATATTGACGATTACAGCAGCCTGTATGTATTTAGCGACGGCGTGTATGAAATCATGCAGGCCGATGGCGAGATTTGGGGATTAGATGGCTTTGTTGAATTGTTGAGCCGTTCCCCGAAAGAAGGCCATCACCAAGGCTTGACCGATATTTTGGACTATGTGAAAGCCCTCAGCCCCAGCGAGTCGTTTGAAGATGACCTATCGTTACTAAAGGTTCAATTCGACTAGCACGACGGAGCTGCTATGAAACAGACTTCTTCACCTTTGGCGGCCAGTCCCCCAGCGCAAGCAGAGGTATCTTTGCTGCAACAACCGGGCCAATGGTGGCAAGCTTTTTGGCAATTTTCGCGCCCCCATACCATTGTAGGGACAACGCTGAGTGTGGTGGCGTTGGCGGTGCTGACGGTGGCCCACAATCAGCCGTGGGGGAGCACGTTGCCCAGGGGAGAGTTGGCCATAACGGGGCTGATGACCTTGCTGGCCTGTCTTTGCGGCAATGTTTACATTGTGGGGCTGAACCAGTTGGAAGATGCGGCGATCGATCGCATTAACAAACCCCATCTGCCGATCGCCTCTGGCGCGTTTTCCCCCCAACAGGCCCTGGCGATCGTCCGCCTGACCGGCAGTTTGGCAATCCTCCTGGCCGCCAGTCAGGGAATTTATCTATTGGCGATGGTAGCCATCAGCCTAGGGATTGGCACCGCCTACTCGTTGCCACCGCTGCGGTTAAAGCGGTTTCCCCTGTGGGCCTCCCTGTGCATTTTTACGGTGCGGGGGGTGGTGGTCAATCTAGGGTTATTTCTGCACTTCCAGGCAACGCTCTTGGGCCTTGCTGGCGATAAAGGTGCGGGCCGTTCTCTCTGGCCCATTCCACCCGTCATCTGGGCCTTAACTGGGTTTATTTTGGTGTTTACCTTTGCGATCGCCATTTTCAAAGATATTCCCGATGCTGAGGGCGATCGCCACTATGGCATTGCCACATTCACCCTGAGCCTGGGCCGCAAAAATGTATTCAACCTCGCGCGGTGGGTGTTAACAATTTGTTATGTTGGCATGGCGATCGCGGGAATTTGGGGCGGCTTACCCGTCAATGCCCTTGCCCTCGCAGCTCCCCATCTAAGTCTACTGGCCCTATTCTGGTGGCGCAGTTTCACCGTTGATCTCGACGACAAGGCCGCCGTTAGCAACTTTTATCAATTTATTTGGAAACTCTTTTTCAGCGAATATCTGCTCTTTCCTCTAGTGTGTATTTGGCCTTAACGGCCTGTGGGCCTGGGTTTGTCCCTTGGGCGACCACCCGCTTGAGGCCCAGACTGTTGAACTTAGCACCTGAGTTTGAGCGGAATTCGGAGATTTCCACCCAAGCCGCGATCGCAACGGTCTGGCTCAAGCGTTATAGTAGTTAAGCTCATTCAGTCGTTGCCAAGATGATTTCACAATACCGCTGTAACATGCTCACGCGATCGTCAATTTGCTGCAATCGTTGAGTGACAGTGATTGCTTGGCGGGCAGTCTGCAAAAACATCAAATCCATCGCCAACATTCGTAATTGCTTATTCATCTCGACATGAATCGACTGAATGTGTTGTTCCAAGCTGGCGGTGAGCCCAGCCATGCTAAGGGTCAAAATTTGGGTTTGAAAATATTGCTGAAGTTCAGTAACAGACCGCTTGAGAACGGTGTGATCAACCGTATGCTGAGAAAGCAGATCGCTGATTTGGCGCAAAGCTTGCTGAAAAGATCGGTAATGTTGAATGTGCAACGAGGGCAGCATTGAGTCTTAGCACCTATGAGACAAAATTTATTTCAAAATAAAAATCGATTTGTTAAACCGCAAATTCGGACCCACCAGGAAATGAAATTCGTTGGTGTGGAAGTGAGAACCTCCTACAAACTGGAGACCAGTCAAGAAAAGGCTCGTATTCCCGCTTTGCAACAAAAATTTCAAACTGAGCAGATCGAAGACCAAATCCCTAACCGGATTGACAGCGATCTCCATTTTGCCATTTACACCAAGTACAAAACGGATCATCGCGGCCCCTTTTCCTTTATTTTGTCGGCGGAGGTCAGCACCCTAGACACCATTCCAGAAGGGATGGTTGGTGTAACCGTACCAACGTCAAAGTATCTGGTATTCACGGCGGAAGGGCGCATGCCAGATGCTCTGGAAAAAGCCTGGAAAGATGTACGCATCTATTTTGCCAACAATATCGATTACCAACGGGCCTATACAGCAGACTTCGAGGTGCACGATAAAGAGTGCCCTGAAGTCGTAGACGTTTATATCGCGGTGAAAGATTAGGCCGAGTGGAAGATTTACCGAAGCATGGCACTAAAAGCGCGATCGCGTTTACGCTAGAGGCGGCATCGGCAAGGGTGCAGTCTTCGATCTAGCAGTCTGGGCCTGGGGGCTTAGGCGGCGGGTTGTCTGGGCTCATTGCTGAGTGTGCCACTCGCCCAATTCAGCAATTCTAGGCTGCGATCATGCATTTTCTTTCCTTGTTTCGGGTTGCTCTTTCGCTCCCCCTCCTGGTGTTTGGCGGGCTAGGTTCCAGGGGCTTGGCCCAGGAACCAACCGGGGGCCGCGATCGCGCTCCATCTCTGATCGAATGCGAACTACTGATTGCTGGGGCTGGGCTCGCTGGCACTGCCGCCACTTACGAAGCCCTGCTGGCCGGGCGAACCGTGTGTTTAACCGACATTACAGACTGGGTGGGCGGCCAGGTTTCCGCCCAGGGCACTTCGGCTCTGGATGAAATGAAGCGAATGCGGGACTTACGGTTTTTCCCTCGGGGCTACAACGAGCTACGCCGCCTAATTTTTAACCGATACAACAGTTTGAGTGCGGGTGATTGCTGGGTCAGCGTCTCCTGCTTTTTGCCGAAAGATGGCCATGAAGTGCTGTGGTCGTTGCTAAAAACCGCTGAGCGCCGGGGCAAAGGCCAACTCAAATGGTTCCCCAATACCGTCATCAAAGACTTAGCCTATCGCCCCGATGGCAAACAGATTCAGAGCGCGATCGCCATTCAGCATCGCCCTGCCCCCGGAGCGCCCCCCCTCAACACCGAGCCTCTCTCGCGCATCATCGAAGATGCCTATCGGCCAGAGGCTTCGGCCCGTCTGAGCAAAACCATCCTGCAATTTGGGCCACCTGCGGCCCCAACCAATACCGCAGTCACCCAGCCAGGGCCAGCCCCGTGGTATGTCATTGAAGCAACGGAAACGGGAGAGCTGGTGGCTTTGGCCGACGTACCCTATCGGTTGGGGTTAGATCCAGTTTCGGCGTACAATCCCTCCTCCCCGGTGAAAACCAACGACCCTTACTGCACCCAGGGTTTCACCTACACTTTTGCGATGGAGCGCACCGAAACGCCCCAACCCCAGCCAGAACCGGAATTTTATGGCATCTATGCCCCCTATTTCAGCTTTGAAAATAAAAATAATGCCAGTATTGATCGAGTTTTCACCTATCGTCGCATCTGGAGTCCCAATTATCAGCAACGTCCTTTTGTGCGGGGCGTGGGGGCAGAAATTTTGCCTGGAGACATTTCCATGCAGAATTGGACTTGGGGGAACGATTACCGACCGGGGACGGCCCAAGATAATTTGATCTACTCGCGGGAGCAACTGAGCGATCGCGGCGAGCTACTGCCGGGCGGGTGGCTGGGAGGCTTGCGTGCAGAAACCTTGCGCAAAGGGGAAGAAAACGCGATCGCCTACTATCACTGGTTTGTCGCGGGCACCACCGATTCCCAACTGGGCGAGGGGGTCAAACAGCCAGCCCCCAACCACCGCTACCTCGCGGGGCCAAATTCCCCAATGGGCACCGCGCACGGCCTCTCCAAATATCCCTACATTCGCGAATCACGCCGGATTATTGGCCGCCCCACCAAAGTCGATGAACAGGGGTTCAGCGTCAACGAAATTGATATTTCCAGAATCGACTACCGGGGCGATCGCTATTACCAGGAAAACTTGCCCCCAGCCACCTATCGCAAGTTGTGGAAACTGTTGGCTGGGTTGGAGTTTTTGCGAATCCCGACAGGAGAATTTGATCCAAGCCAGGTGAAACGCCGAACGCGATCGACGATTTTCCAAGATTCCGTAGGGATCGCGCAATACGCCATGGACTTTCACCCCTGCATGGCCGAGTCGCCACCAGAAAAACCAGGCAACATCGAACGGCCAGGAGTGCGCAAAGCCCACGGGCCAGCCTATCCAGGCCAAATTCCTCTGCGCACCATGATTCCGCAAAAACTAGACAATTTAATTGTGACGGGCAAAAGCATTGCCAATAGCACGATCGCCGCCGCTGCTTACCGGGTGCACGGGTTTGAATGGTCGGCAGGAGCCGCAGCGGGAACAACAGCAGATTTTGCCTTGCGGAAACGGGTTTTGCCCTATCAACTGGTGGACGATTTGCCAAATCCAGAGCCCTTGCTAGAACAATTGCGATCGCGCCTGGAAACTGCCGATAATCCAACGGAATTTCCGGATACATCGATCTTCAATCTAGATTGGCAAGCGTGGTAAGGCGATCGCCCATTTTGTAGCGAATTCTGTAACGCTGCCGAAGCACCGTTGAACCACAGTTAGGGTGAAAGAGTCAACGTTTCAAGGCTTCGTTGCCAGTGGGTTCAAACGATGGTTCGTAATTTGCAAACAAACAAGCAGGGGCTAATGCACAAGGCCGGATACCTGATGCTACTGAGTCTGACCGTGTTGGGTATGGTGGGCCAAATGGGAACTCAAACCGGGGCGATCGCCACGCCCCCAGCCCCGCGTCTCACCACCGCCCAACGGAGTCAAACCCCGTCAGTGGGTGCGCCCTTGCCCCGCCGAGTGGCCCTGAAAGTGCGGCAAGACCTGGCTCAACGCTTTAATTTACCAGAACGGAATCTGCGGATTGTCCGGGCAAATCGCGCTACCTGGTCAGATAGTTGCCTCGGGTTAGGGGCACCGAATGAACGGTGTGCCATGACAACGGTGGAAGGATGGCGCATCGAAATCACCAACGGGCAAGATACCTGGGTGTATCGCACGGATTTGCGGGCCAACGTCATCAAGTTAGAAACGCCAAATCCGGCTGAGTTGCCGCCCCAAGTAGTGGATTTGCTCTTTACGGCGATCGCCCGCCAGGAAAAGGTGCCAGCCAACACGCTCAAAGTGGTGGAATCCCAACCCAAAACCTGGGATGGCTGTATGGGCATTTATGAACCCAACCAGATGTGTACCAAAATTGGCATTATGGGCTATCGGGTGATTGTGAGTGGCGATCGCCAAAGTTGGGTCTACCATGTCAACCAGGATGGATCGCTAATTGTAAAAAATCCAACCGCCAGCGGCAGCAGTAGCCAGATTATGCCGTCTTTCTTCCCCGCAGAGTCCCAACCCGCCAATCCCACCCCAGACATTATTTTTCAAATGACCGTTTCCGGCAGCATGGATGGTAGCGTCACCGAAACCGTCTTGACCGCAGACGGCACGTTGTACCGCCGAACAAATCGGATGCAAGCTTCTGTCGTTTCCGAGCCGCAAATCATCAAACGCTTGTCCAAACAGCAATTACAACAGTTTCAACAACTCCTTCAGCAACAGCGGTTCCCAAATCTGGATGGCATGCGGTATTTAACCCCGGCAGCCTTCGCAGATTATCCCACCACGGTGTTGCAGGGCATGGGCAGCACCGTTGCTTATATCGACCTCGAACAATCCGGGTTGCCCCGATCGCTCCAGGCTGTGATTGCGGCATGGCAGCGGTTGTAACCAGAGGCAAACCCCCAGCAAGAGCGACTGAAGCCAGTTATGGATAGGCTTTGGAGGGGCGATCGCTGGCGTTGCGGCTCGACCACCCGATGAGACCAGGCAGGGCAGAGAATTTCGTATTTTCTGATACCTTCCCCTTTAGGCGATCCTGCTATACCTCAAGAGGGAAAAGTAAATAAGTCTATTCAGTCTCTAGGGTTCCGGCAAGGCAGTCGAGCGGAAGCTAACTTGCGTCTGGTCCAAGAGAGACAAGCTGTTAGAAATTAAGCACACAGCTACACGGCGGGATAAAAGCCCGGGAGAGTTGAGAAAGCAGGCATGGTTGCTTTCCCTCTTCTGGGCTTTCGCCATTTAAAGCCTGGGAGCAACGCAGTCGGGTTATTCGGGAGAAAAACGAAATGAGTGACGAGTCATTATTTCAAACACCGGGCGGAGGCGATTCTGAGGCAAACCGTGCCCTCGCCAAAGAAATGCAACTGCCCCTAACGGGCTGGCAGCAGGAAGTTTCCAAGGGGCTGGAATATGGCCTGGAGGCAGCAGACAGTATTCGCGATCGCTCCATTCCCACCTTTTCGCGAGGAGAACTTCCCCACTATGCCGGGATCAACACCTTCCTAAAAGCCCCCTACCTCGAAGATGTGCGCAATGTTGGGGAATATGACGTGGCGATCGTTGGCGTCCCCCACGACTCCGGCACCACCTATCGACCGGGCACCCGCTTCGGCCCCCAAGGCATCCGGCGCATCTCCGCCCTCTATACGCCCTATAACTTCGAGTTGGGCGTTGATTTGCGGGAACAAATTACCCTGTGCGATGTCGGGGACATCTTCACCATTCCCGCCAATAACGAAAAGTCCTTTGACCAAATCTCCAAAGGCATTGCCCACATCTTTGCGTCCGGCGCATTTCCCATTGTCTTGGGGGGCGACCATTCCATCGGCTTCCCCACTGTGCGCGGCGTGTGCCGTCATCTGGGAGACAAAAAAGTTGGCATTATCCACTTCGATCGCCATGTGGACACCCAAGAAACCGACTTAGATGAGCGCATGCACACCTGCCCCTGGTTCCACGCCACCAACATGGCCAATGCCCCCGCCAAAAACCTTGTGCAACTGGGCATTGGGGGTTGGCAAGTGCCCCGTCAAGGCGTGAAAGTGTGTCGTGAGCGATCGACCAATATTCTCACCGTGACCGATATTGTTGAGCGGGGAATTGATGCCGCCGCTGACTTTGCCCTGGAGCGGGCATTGGATGGCACCGATTGCGTGTGGATCAGCTTTGACATTGATTGCATCGATGCTGGCTTTGTCCCAGGCACAGGCTGGCCAGAACCTGGTGGTTTGCTCCCCCGCGAAGCCTTGGCCTTGCTCGGCAAGATTGTGCAACGGGCTCCCATTTGTGGCCTCGAAGTGGTAGAAGTTTCGCCCCCCTATGACATCAGCGACATCACCTCCCTCATGGCAACTCGCGTCATTTGCGACACAATGGCCCACCTCGTTTTATCTGGCCAATTACCCCGCCGAGAAAAACCTGCTTATATCCACTCCGAGGTCAATATGAATGTGGATGCAGCGTGGACATAAAGCCAGTCCAGGTTGAGTCTAATTAGAACGCAAGGGCGATCGCGATCGGGCTTTTGGCGATGTCCTTTTTAACGATGCCCTTGTAGCCATCTAAAGATTCATCGCAATGACTGAAATAACTTAATCCTTAAGTTCTAAGTATCTTCTCTGGTTCATTTTGGGTGAGTTTTCCATGCATGAAACGGATATGACCAAGGCATTGATTATTACCATTCGAGATTGGTGGGAGTCACAGCCAAAACGCCCCAAAATTACGAAGGTTCATTTAATCGTGGGCCAATTCACTTGTGTTGAACCTGTGAGTCTGCAATTTGCATTTGATACCCAAATTCGCCAGACCTTCCTGGATGGTGCCACCTTAGTCATTCAAGAAACACCTTTGATTGCATTTTGCCATCCTTGTCAGCAAGAATATCACCCCGAAATTGGGATGCAGTATGCCTGTCCCAATTGCCGATCGCCCCTGGAAGATATCCGCTCTGGGCGCGAACTCAAAATTGATCGTATTGAATGGGAGGAACAACCAATATGCACATGAGTCACGATACGGCCCTGGGAATCAACCTGCTCCACGCCAACCAGGAAGGAGCCGCCCACAACCAGGCCCACCTGGATGAATGGGGCATCACCTGCTTCAACGTGATGAGCAGTCCAGGTGCGGGCAAAACGGCGCTCCTAGAAAAAACCCTGGTGGCCCTCCACGATTCGCTCCAGATCGCCGTGATCGAAGGGGATATGACCACCGAACTGGATGCCGATCGCCTGCGGCAATCTGGGGTGCCCGTCATTGCCATCAATACCGGGCGGGCCTGCCATCTTGATGCCCGCATGGTAGCCGGAGGTTTGCACCGCTTACAGCAGGATTATGATCCAGCCCGTTTCGATCTAGTGTTTGTCGAAAACGTGGGTAATCTCGTGTGTCCAGCAGAATTTGAGGTGGGCGAACATGCAAAAGTGGCGCTCCTGAGCATCACCGAAGGCGAGGATAAACCGCTGAAATATCCCATCATGTTTCGCGAGGCCGACTGTTTGCTGATCACAAAAATTGACCTGGCTCCTTATCTGGATGTTGATCTAAACCAAATTGAAGCGAATATCCGGCAGATCAATCCCACTGTCACCATCATTCCGGTTTCTGTGAAAACTGGGGCAGGCTTAGAGCACTGGTACGAATGGGTTAAAGCCAATCTCCACCACGATCGCCCAAGTTCCACTCCAGACCCCATTTCCCCCGCTCTAGCACAGTTCTAAGCCCGCACAAGGGCGATCGCCCTGGGAGTAATGTAGCCAGCGTTACAGATGCGCGATCGACAGATAGGTTACATCCGATACACAGCCCAGCGTTGCACCAAAGCCGCCAATAAACAACCCGTTTATCCTCTTAACGTGCGTGTTCACCCTACTCCTCACCCCATGCTAGAGCAACTCCTGCACCCCAATCTTCCTAGTGTCCAAGCACCCGTGGCCAAACTCCAAGCGCAGAACATCAACAAGATCTATTCCACGCGGGGCAAGCAAAAGCTGACGGTTTTACAGGATGTGAACTTTCAAATTTTTCCGAGGGAATTTGTTTGCCTGGTCGGAGCCTCTGGATGCGGCAAATCAACCTTGCTGAACATTGTTGCCGGGTTAACTGCGCCATCAACTGGTGATGTCTTTGTGGATGGGCAGTCGGTCACAGGTCGTCCGGGTTCTGACCGGGGCATGGTGTTTCAGGGTTACACCCTCTATCCGTGGCTCACAGTGGAACAAAACGTCGCCTTTGGGTTGCAGTTTCAAAAAATGCCCAAAGCCGAGCAACGCGATCGCGTGCGTTATTTTCTTGATGTGGTTGGGCTTTCACGGTTTGCCAAAAGTTACCCCAAGCAATTGTCCGGCGGCATGAAACAACGGGTGGCGATCGCGCGGGCGCTGGCGAACGAACCTGCCGTGCTGTTAATGGACGAACCATTTGGAGCCCTGGATGCGCAGACGAAAGAGCAAATGCAGGAATTTTTGCTGGAGTTATGGGAAGAAACCCATGTCACGGTGTTGATGATTACCCATGATGTTGAAGAAGCAATTTATCTATCTCAGCGAGTATATGTGATGGGTGCCAATCCTGGTCGTATTGACCTTGAAATCCCCATTCCACTGCCCGAACACCGCGACTTAGAAATTAAGTTATCTCCAGAATTTGTGAGTATCAAACGTCAAATCCTTCAGGCATTACACACAAATGTACCCACAACGTGAAAGGAATTGATTTCACTTAACTCAGATTGAGTCCAACTAAGTTTTATTTTAGTTTTTGTTTTGTTATCAATTGATTGATTAGTTACCTATGCTAAAAGTGTCTTCTCTGTTTCGTTCGGTGAGTCTTGCGATCGCAGCGTTAGTCTTAACAATCGCCTGTTCTCAACAACCCCAAACGACCTCATCCAGTTCCAATCCAGCCCAAGCTAAACCGATTGTATCCGCAACAAATAATTGGGTAGGGTATTCTGGGCATCACGTCGCGATCGGTAAAAACTTTTTTGCCGAACAAGGTTTGAACGTTCAGGATCAGTTTTTCCAAAGTGCCAGTGAAGAAATCACAGCTTTTCTCGCTGGCAAGCTGGACTTGGCCTGGTTTACCTCCGGTGATGCGATCCAAATGGCCGCCAAAGATCCCTCCATTCAGATGATTTATCTGGTGGATTATTCCAATGGCTCCGATGGCATTGTTGGGCGGGGCATTGAATCACCGCAAGCGGCAAAAGGCAAAACCATCGGACGAGAAAACATTTTGTTTGAGAAAATTCTGCTAGCTGCATATTTGGAGAAAGCAGGACTGACCGAAAAAGATGTGGTCATCAAGGATTTAGCCGCCGCCGATGCCGCCGCCGCCTTCGTCGCGAAGCAAGTTGACATTGCTGTTACCTACGAACCCTACCTCAGCAATGCAGTGAAACAAGGGGATGGCCAAGTCATTTTCTCGACTAAAAATACCAACCTCATTGCTGATGTTATTGTGGCGCGGGAGAACTTCATCAAAGAACGCAAAACCGATATTGTCGCCTATTTCAAAGCAATTGACAAAGCCGTTGACTTACTCAACGCAAGTGATACAGATGCATTGGCGATCGCAGGTAAAAAACTCGGAATTTCTGGTGATGAAGTCAAAGAACAACTCAAGGGCGCAAAGCTTTTTGACCTGGATGGGAACAAAGAAATCGCCTTTGATAAAACCAATCCGAATAGTCTGATCGGGAATCTAGAACTCACCGCAAAAGGTGCCTATGACTTTAAAGTTGTCGATAAACCGTTAAATGTTGACTCACTTTACGATGACTCACTCGTGAAAGCCGCTTAACTCTATTCATCCCTTGGTTCGCAAAGCTATGGCATTCACGTTAAGCCACTCCACCGCCTTACTACTCATTGACTTTCAAAAGGATTTTGTCGGGGCGACCTTACCCGTCATCAACACCGCTGAGATTCTTCCCTGTGCGAAACAGGTCTTGGCTGCCGCCCGTCAAGCAAAACTCCCAATCATCCATACCCAGGAAATTCACCGCAAAGAGTTGGTTGACTTTGGGCGCGAACTTGATGGTGCTGAACCAGTTCACTGTTTAGAGCACTGGCCAGGAAGCCAATTTTATCCTGAGTTGACTCCTGTAGACGGCGAATTTATTATCACCAAACGCCGCTATAGTGCCTTCTTTGCGACCGATTTAGAAATTCTTCTGAAGGGGCTCCAGATTAAAACAGTCGTTTTGATGGGCGCATTAACGAATGTCTGTGTTCATTACACGGCCTTGGATGCGCATCAACATGACTATCATTTTCATGTTCTTGAAGACTGTTGCATTGGTTCCGATGAGGCAGCCCACGAGGCCGCCCTGAGAGCAATGATGTATCTTCAGCGGCGATCGCGCATTAAATCTTTTGAGTTTATTACAGCTACTCAGCCATCGCCAACCGTGATGCCGTCAGGAGGCCAGCGTGTATGACATCACCATGCGCTCAGCCGCGATCGCCTAAACCTATTTGTAGTCAATGGTTTACAACGCAGCAAATCCGAGCTGATTTATATCTGATTACTGAACCCCACTATTATTGGTACAATCGTGCCAATTTGTGGCTCATCAAAGGCCAAACTCAAGACCTCCTGATCGACACAGGCTTGGGGGTTTCAAGCTTGCGCCAGCACATTGCGACCCTAATTGACAAACCATTGCTAGCGATCGCCTCCCATGTTCACTTTGATCATGCGGGTGGAATGCACGAGTTTGAACACCGGGCTATTCACGCGGCTGAAGCCGAAGCCTTGCGTACCGGCGATGATTACGCCGCCTTGTGTTCCCCAGAACAGGGTTGGGTTCACGCAGATCATTTTGCGCAGTGGCCGTCTGCTGGCTTCACCGTTGAGCAATACACCTTGACTCCGGCAGAACCCACACGCATTTTGCAAGCGGGAGATGTCCTCGATCTGGGCGATCGCGCCTTGGAAGTATTACATTTACCCGGCCATTCCCCCGGCTGCATTGCCTTATATGACCCGCGATCGCAAGAGCTATTCTCCGGCGATGTGATTTATGACGGCGAACTGCTAGATGAACTGCACTGTAGCCATATCCCCACCTACATTGCCACCTACGAACGACTCCAAAAGTTACCCGTAGAAACGGTTTATCCCGGCCACTATCACTGCTTTGGGCGCGATCACTACCAACAGATTATGGCCGACTATCTGGCCCATCGCCGCAAACCGGGATGTCCCAACGACCATTAAAAGACTCAAAATTTCCTAACCTAAAAATATCACCATGACTGCTTCTTTAACCGCTGAACTCCAAGCGTTGCACAACAACCTCACTGCTCAAGGCGTAAAATATGCCCTTGCTAGCTTTGTAGACATTCACGGGATGTGCAAAGCAAAATCTGTACCCCTCAGCCACTTTGGCCAAATGATGGCCGGGTCAGAGCTCTTCACCGGAGCCGCCCTGGATGGGGTGCCCCAAGATGTCAGTGATGAGGAAGTAGCGGCTTATCCTGATCCTGATTCCGCCACTATTCTGCCCTGGAATCCAGAAGTTGTTTGGTTTGCCAGTGATTTGTACTTACACGGACAACCGTTTGAAGCCTGTTGTCGCGGTATTCTGAAACGAGTCTTGGCTGAGGCTGCGGCGATGGGATTTACCTTCAACTTGGGAGTCGAAACTGAGTTTTTTATCCTCAAAGATGAGCATGGCCAAGCCGTGCCTATCAGCGATCGCGACACCCTGGCCAAACCCTGTTACGACCTCCAAGGCTTACTAGACAACTACACCTGGGTTACCGAAATCGTTGAGGCCATGAACACTTTGGGGTGGGATGTCTACTCCTTCGACCATGAAGACGGTAATGGTCAGTTTGAAACAGATTTTATGTACTGTGATGCGCTTAAAATGGCCGATCGCTTCACCTTTTTCCGGCTCATGGTCAAAGAAATTGCCCGCAAGCACGGTTTTTTTGCCACTTTCATGCCCAAGCCCTTTGCCAACCGAACAGGCAGTGGAGCCCACTACAACATGTCTCTGGCGGACATCCACACAGGCCAAAACTTGTTCTACGATGCCGACGACCCACGGGGGTGCAAACTCTCCAAATTAGGCTATCAGTTCATTGCGGGAATTTTGCCTCACGCACCAGCCATCTGTGCCGCGATCGCCCCTACCGTGAACAGCTACAAGCGCCTGGTTGCCAGGGGAAGTATGTCCGGCTTTACTTGGGCCCCGGTCTATGTGTGCTACGGCAACAACAACCGAACGAATATGCTCCGCATTCCCCTTGCGGGTGGCCGGGTAGAATGCCGCGCCGCCGATATTTCCAGTAATCTATACCTGGGTGCCGCCATGATGTTAGCTGCTGGCCTAGAGGGCATTCGGGAAGAACTCGATCCTGGCGAACCCCACACTGAAAATATGTATAACTACTCCCTGGAACAATTGGCCGCAATGGGTGTCCACTTCCTACCACGCACCTTGGGAGAAGCGATCGCCGCCTTCGCCAGTGACCCATTCAGTGAGAAAGTAATGGGTTCCCTAATGTACAAAACCTACATTGAGTTTAAATCTCAAGAGTGGGAAGAATATCACACACACGTTTCCGACTGGGAACTTCAGCGGTATCTTAAATTTTTCTAGTCAAGACCAAAGCAAAACTCACTCCAGCATTCAATCAAAACTAAAAAGTGTATTTGTTAATAGCTAATCCATTACATCATCGCCTATGACACCCTTTACTCCAATTCAACAAGACTCCGAACCACGCCAATATCGCTACTTAGAACCTTCAACCTTTTGGAGCATCCGCCAGGGCTTTCCTAAACGATGGTCATTTGTGCTGATTAGTGCCGCCTTATTGGTACCCTTATTTAGTTGGTTTCTTGTTAGTTCCCTGCAACTGGCCCCCCCAATTTTTCTGCCCTCTCCAACTGCTGTACTGGGAGCGGGTTATAAGATGTTCACGGAAGATAATTTAACTGCCGATGTCATTGCCAGTAGTCTACGGGTTTTGGCTGGGTTTATGGTCGCCGCCTTCATTGGGGTGCCAATGGGATTAGCGATGGGAACCTTTTACAGCATGGAAAGCCTGTTTGCGCCGATTGTGGGCACCGTTCGCTACATGCCTGTGACTGCCTTTGTGCCGTTGATTGTCATTTGGTTAGGCTTAGGTGAGTCTTCTAAAATTTTAATCATCATGCTGGGCGTGGTCTTATATAACGCCATCATGATTGCTGATGCCGTGAAGTTTATCCCCAATGACATGATCAACGTCGCCTATACAATGGGTGCAACCCGACGTGATGTTTTGTTTAGAGTCATTATTCCAGCGGCTTTTCCGAGTGTATTAGATACATTGCGAGTGAATATCTCTGGGGCTTGGAACTTTCTAGTCATTGCTGAGTTAGTTGCCTCCCAAAATGGCTTGGGTTACAAAATTATTCAGGCCCAACGCTTTTTGCAAACGGAAAAAGTTTTGTTTTGTATCGCCCTCATTGGCTTGATTGGATTGATCCTTGATTATGCGTTGAAATGGGTAGCTCGGCAATTAACCCCTTGGGCGGATCAAGTACGCCATTAGGGCCAAAGCTGTATATAGACAATGCCGCCCTAACGGTGTAGCCGTCACTGCTGCCCCTCTTGCACAGGCAGGATGGTAGGGCGAGAATGGGAACGAACGGTTTAAAGGGTAGCTTCGATGGAGCGTTCAGCTTGATGGGCGATCGCGCGGAGTTGGTCGAGCATTGTAGGTTGCGCCTGCTGCCAGAGGCCCCGCTGGTGGGCTTCAAGCAATCGTTCAGCAATGTCGCGTAACGCCCAAGGATTCTTCTCTTGCATGAAGGCTTGCACCGTGGCATCCAACACGTAGGCTGTGGCCACGCCTGCATACATAAAGTCCTGCACGCAGTGAGTCGTTGCATCATAGGCAAATAAGTAATCTACCGTTGCTGATAGTTCAAAGGCTCCTTTATAACCGTGCCGCATAACTCCAGCAATCCATTTAGGGTTGATGACCCGCGATCGATAAACCTTGGCCAGTTCTTCCTCCAAACGACGAATCTTAGGAGCCTCTGGCCGGGAGTGATCACCAAAGTACACGAGCGGATCTTGTCCCTGGAGTGACCGAACCGCAGCAGTGAGTCCGCCCTGGAATTGATAATAGTCGTCGGAGTCAAGCAAATCATGTTCGCGGTTATCTTGATTCTGGAGCACGACTTGCATCTGTTGTAATCGCTGATTAAAGGCTTCCGGCGCAGAGTGTCCCAGTCCTTGGCCGGTATAAGCGTAACTACTCCAGTTAATATAGGCCTGGGCTAAGTCGCGATCGCTCGTCCAATTTTGCGCCTCAATTAGCCCTTGTAAACCCGCTCCATAGGCACCAGGCTTTGACCCAAAAATTCGATGGCGCGATCGCGTCTGGGCCTGGTCAAAGCTAAGTCCCGCTTGTTGCCAAAGTTGAGTTTCTTGTTGCACTTGGGCTGCCAATGGATTTTGCTCCGCAGGTTCATCTAGGGCTGCTACTGCGATCACTGCGCGATCGAATAAATCAATCAGATTCGCAAACCCATCCCGGAAAAAGCCAGAAATCCTCAAAGTTACATCGACACGGGGCCGACCCAAAACTGAAAGTGGGATAATTTCAAAATCAATTACACGGCGGGCCATCCCCTCCCAAACTGGCTGCACTCCCAGTAGTGCCAGGGCTTCAGCGATATCATCGCCCCCAGTCCGCATCGTGGAAGTGCCCCAAACCGAGAGTCCCAACGAGCGGGGATACTCGCCTTGCTCTTGGGTATAGCGCTCAATCAATGCTTCGGCGGCTTTTCGTCCGACTGTCCAAGCTGTTTCCGTCGGAATGGCACGAATATCGACAGAATAAAAGTTGCGGCCCGTCGGCAACACATCGGCACGGCCCCGCGTAGGGGCTCCAGAGGCTCCACTTGGAACAAATCTTCCGGCTAATCCATTGAGAAAATTTTGAGTTTCTTGGGAAGTCTGTCGCAAGTTTGGCACCAGTTGGGTCTGAATCCAGGTCAACTCCTGAGTAAGATGGGGAAAGAGTTTTGTATCCAGGTTCAGAGCGCCTTCAATCAAGTGATCAATCAGGTCAGCGGCGTAATCTTCGATCGCACTGATTAAGTCGCCCATCGTGCGTAATGGTTGGTTCGCGGCAAAGAAGGGTGGTGCCGTCAGGGGCAGGGTGGGATCAACCAGGAGCGGATCACAGTCGAGGTGGTAATCTTGGGCGATCGCGCGGGTGAGGCCCAACCGTCCAGCTCCAGGATAACGGGCGATCGCAATAATCAAATCCCGTAACTGCCGATTTTGGGGACATTGCCCCAGAATATGTAACCCATCACGAATTTGGGCTTCTTTGAGTTCACACAAATACCCATCCAGTTGAGTCAGGGTTTCGGCAAACGTGGGAGTTTGCGCCGTTCCGGGCCGTAAGGCTAAGTCTTGCTGAAGTTGTTCCTGGGCCAAAAGCTGCACCAGGCGATCGCGAATCAGCGGTAACCGCGACGGGTCAAGGCTTTGAGCTTCGTAGTATTCATCGACTAAGGCTTCCAATTGCTGCAACGGGCCATAGAGTTCGGCGCGGGTCATGGGCGGCGTGAGATGGTCGATGATCACCGCTTGCGATCGCCGCTTGGCCTGGGAACCTTCCCCCGGATCATTGACGATAAAGGGATAAAGCTGGGGCAGGGCACCCAACGCCACTTCGGGATAACAGGTTGCGGACAGGGCAATCCCCTTACCAGGGAGCCATTCCAGGTTGCCGTGCTTACCGATGTGGGCGATCGCCTGCGCCCCAAATTCATGCCGCAGCCAGTGATAAAACGCGAGGTAAGCGTGGGTGGGTTCCAGGTCGGGGGCATGGTAGTTCAGGCTGGGGTCTTGGTCGTAGCCCCGCGCCGGTTGAATGCCCACGAAAATATGGCCAAATTGTCGGCCCGGAATGGGGAGCAACGGCGTTTCCGCCATTGCACGTTCTGGCGTACCCCAGCGATCGCCCAGCTCCTGTTGGACAGTGGGCGGTAAACTCGCAAAATAGGACTGGTAGGCGGCCAAGGCCAGACTTTGTTGTAGCGGGCGGGTTTGCCGACCTTCGGGGTCATTGGTTGGCCCCAGGGTCAACTGTTGAATGAGTTCGTCACTGGTTTGGGGATAGTCACCAAGGGTATATCCAGCATGGTGCAAAGCTTTGAGGATTTCTACACAACTGGCAGGCGTGTCTAGCCCAACCCCATTCGCCAACCGACCGTCGCGCGTGGGATAGTTAGCTAAAATCAAGGCCACTTTGCGATCGCCCACCGGAGTGCGCCGTAACTGCACCCAATTTGCCGCCAACTCTGCCACAAACGCCACGCGATCGTCCACAGGTTCATAGGTCACGACATCTGTTTCGAGCTGGGCATGGCGAGTTTGCACCGTTTTGAAAGAAATAGCACGGGTAATGATGCGACCATCCACTTCGGGTAAAGCCACATTCATGGCAATGTCACGGGGCGACAAACCACGGGGCTGCTCGGCCCATTGCGCCTGGGTGCCTCCGCTCAAAATCACCTGCAACACCGGGACATCCAACTGCTGCCAAAGGCGGGGAGCGGCCCCATCCGGCGACGCGATCGCAAAACTGGTCGTGTTCAACACCAGGTCAACAGCGGGTTCGTCTTTGGGTTGGAACCAGGCTTGGACTTCCGTTTGCCCATCCGGATCTCGTAAGGACGCGACAAACACTGGAATGGCAGCCAACCCGCGATCGCTCAACGCCTGACACAAAGCATCGATCGGGGCCAAATTCCCCGCCAGATAGTGCGCCCGGTAGAACAACACCCCCACTCGTGGAGCCTGAGGCGCGATCGCCCCCTGGGCTGGTGGCGTGTAGCAGCCCACAGCAGGAATGGGTTGGACTGGCCCCGGTCGATAGTCTGTGCCCAGGCAAGCATCCGCCAAAAATTGCAGCGCGTGGATCCAATTTTCCACCCCGCCTTCAGTCAAATAACGCCAGAGTTGGTTCACCTGGGCCAGCGATACGGTGGAATGACTCACCAAATCGGGATCGGGGCGATCGTCCCCCGGCAACACCCACACCGCTGCCCCCGTCGTCTCCGCCACCTCCCGCACCACTTCCAGGCCATAGCTCCAGTAGCCCCGCCCCCCCAACAGCCGCACCACAATCACCCGCGCGTGGCGCAGCACCGTCTCCCCATAGGTATCCACAGATAAATGCTGTTGCAGATTGAGCAGATTCGCCACCCGCACCCCCGGAAAGTCTGCCGGAAGGCGATCGCGGGCCGCGGCTAACCCCTGAATATCCGTATCAGCAGCAGTCAGAATGACGATCGGAGCCGGAGTTTGCTCCACAAAGATGACCCCTTCTGCCTCGGGATTCCACCCACCGGGCATTGCCGCAATTCGATGCATCACTCACCTGCTAGTTATCCGGGTTCTACTGTAGCGCGTTGCTGGTATTACAGGGCTGGCGCGATCGCCCAATCCACAAACCCGCAAAAGCCCCCGAAGCGCTGGCTCCTCCGCAGTTCAAAACCCCTCAAACCCGCATTATTCATGCCAATCAGGTAAACGCCTCAACCCACTGCGCCCACAGCATATTTCCCGTAGGGGCATCCCTTGTGGGTGCCCTTACCCCGTTTAGGTGCCCCCGTCCCAAAAATATTTACCGTAGGGGCAGCCCTCGTGGATGCCCTCATCCTGTTTAGGTGCCCCCATTTCTTGCAAAATATCCGGCCTAAGAAACAGCCGTAGCCAAATTACGCTGATTTAGCACCTCTTGTAATTGGGATTCTTGATCTTTCGACAACGAGGTACGCAACACCTTGCCCCCATAGGGTGCAATTTCATCTAGCACCTTGTCAGGCGTGACTTTGCGCACCAAAACAAACAAAGCCGACGTTCCAGGTGCAAAGGTTTGCCCCAATTCCTTCATGAAATTGTCGTCTACCCCAATATCGCTCAGGGCACCACTCAGGGCACCGCCCGCCGCACCCGCCGCCGCACCCAACAGAGGATTGAGGAACAGCAACCCAATGAGCAACCCCCAGAAACCGCCACTGGCGGCCCCAGCAGCCGTTAAATCGATCGCCTGCTTCAGCTTTACTTTGCCATCCGCTTTTTTCACCACCACGGCAGCATCTTCCATTTCAATCAAATGTTCTTTCTGAAGCTTGAGCAAAGCCAACCGCACTTCCTCCGCTTTCCATTCATCGTCATAGCCAATGACCACTAAATCTGCCATATCCAAAAATCCTTTTCATACTCTTCGTTCTGGTTATTAATATTCACTACTTTTAGATAGGAGACATCTCTACGAAGAATGACCTATCGCGATCGCAAAATAAAACGTTAGTCAGGTGTGAAAATCACCGTTTATATGTAAGCCGGGATTTTTAAAGTTTAAAAAAGTGTGAGCAGCGACTGCAATTAAACCCCTGGGCGATCGCACACCTAAGCAAAAACTAGGTTTGACCGTGTAATCTCCATCACCCTATTCATCAGCGATTAAGAAAATACAGGGACATTTAATTGACGCAAAATGAAGACCAAAATCGAGTTAACAATGGCCAACGCGATCGCCCCCAAAATGGCACTACCAATCCCCCAGCGCAGCCGGAAACCCTCGACAAGCCAAGCGGCCAACCCAAACACAATGACACTGCCGATGAGTGGAATGATCCCCAAGCTCAACCAAGCGACCGTTCCCGTGGCCCAGTTTGGAAACAGGCCCCACAAGCCATTGAACGCACCAATAATTGCACCAGCAATCAAAGCTTTGATTGGGCTATCAACTTCGACCCCGATTGGCAACTTAGAAATAATTAACAAACTAATAGCGATGACAACGATTGAAATTAAAAAGTAAACCATTTTTAAGTTCCTTGAAAGATATCACTAGCATCATACAAAAGATTAGCAAAAACTTATCAAACAGGAATAGCGCAAATCGCACACATCAGGTAGTGTTTGAGGCCAGCAAAGCGTTCCAGGCTTCTCCCCTGTGCAGTAATTTGGAGCAAAGAGCCATTGGATCGCAGGCAATTGCGATCTATAGAACGGAGCTAAAAGCAGGCGATCGCCCCCCAGGTTCAGCCATGCGAATGATTAGGCTGTCACAGTGAATTTCCAGCATGACTTGCAGGCGGCTTAACGCCACTCCCTTTAGGCCGCCCCGTTGCGCTCAATTTGCCCTCGGATCAGGTGCATTGCACGGTCTACCGAAGCGGCAATGTGAACCAAAGCGGGGGCCAACTCAAGGAAAAAGCGATCGCTAGCTGCCGTTCCATTCAACAACACCACTGGTTTACCAGTCTTCACCGCCAGGGCAATCTCCGAGGCGGTGCCCGCCCCCATGCCACAGGCCACCACCACCTGGCTGCTCAAAACGTTGATGATGTTGCGTCCATTGCCCAGGCCCGTGAGGATGGGAATATCCACTGCCGCCGAAGCATGGGCCAAATCCTGACTGGGTAAGATGCCAATCGTCAGGCCCCCGGCGGCTTTGGCTCCCTGGCTAGCAGCCTCCATGACGCCCCGATCGCGCCCCCCAGTCAACACAATCCACCCCGCTTGGGCAATCTGCTGGCCCAGGGCATAGGCCGTATCGAGATCGCAAGGGCGAGCCTGTTCTCCTGGCCCCATCACTCCAATAATCGGTTGGCCCATTGCCTCAAACCTTGCCCCAGCAGCCTACAACAGGTTATTGACCGCAACCCGAATGTCATTCAACCGCACCGTGGTGCCCCCCGCACTTCCCGGACATTCCGTAGCCACGCGATCGCGGTGGCCCAGAATGCGCGGTAAATTCCGTGTCCCAAAATCTGCCGTTGCCGTCGGCACCGGACTCACCGTGTTGGCAATGCCGTAGCGTTTACACAGCAACGTACACAGCGACACGGCGGCCTCAAACTGCCGTTGGTTAATGGTGGCACTGCTATAAATCCCATCAAACGCAATGCCCAAGCCATCATTAATGACATCGTGGGCACCCCGCTTCCGTTCATCGCGGGCAGCAAAAACCCGGCCACTGGGCATCACGATAAAGTGATAGCCAATGTCAGACCAGCCGTTGCCAAACACATGGCTATTCCAGATCACCCGCATCCGGGCTTCATCTTGATCCGCAGAAGCCGAGGCCGGCGGGGCACTGCTCAAAGCGGTATGGTGAATGGTGATGCGCTGAGGAAACAGAGAAGGCAAGCTGGCAGAGGTCACTGTCGTTGTCCAGCTACTCCGAGGCAAAATTTGGAAAGCTGCCGTATTAGGCACCACTTCGATGATGGTTTGGGCTCGATCTTGTTCCGAACCAATGATTTCAAGTAAGCGATTCCCCGGCGATCGAAACCCCGTATTCGCTTCCCACTGCTGATTTTGCACAACCGGACGGGCTAACTCAAACTGTTGATCGGCTCGTAAGATGAGCTGTGCCCCATCGGCATAATCCGTTGCTGGCCCCCGCAGAGTCACTGTTTGCTCCACTTTTAGCTGTTGGGGAGGGCTGCTAAACCCAACTCTGGGTGGACGGGGCAACGGATCAAGCACCTCTAGCCGTCGTTGATCTCGGTTACGGCCATCCAAACTTAAGATTTCAAGGGTGCGAATCCCTTTCTGGTTAAAGCCAATCGTCGCCCGCCACATGCCCCCGGAGACAACAGGGCGGGCCAGTTCATACAAGCCATCCGCCCGCAACAACAGTTGGGTGCCATTGGCGTAGTTCACAGCCTCGCCTTCGATGGTGGCAGATTGCAGGGCGGGCAAGCGGGCCGGAATTTGAGTGAAGTTCAAGTACAAGATGGGTGTTGTCACCACGGGCACCACAATCTCGGTGCTTTCGCCCCCGATCGAAAACCGCATCCGCCGATTCCCAGGACTCTGGAACAAAAAGGCGACTTGCCAGGTGCCATCGGCCTGAATTTCGGGGCCAGTTGAAGCGTAGGAACCATCTACCAAAATCGAAAGCCGCTGGCCGGCATACACGGTTGAAGCAATGCCCAAGACCGTAAAGGATTTTTGCACCAATACGGGGGTTTGGGGAGACTGGGTTACTTGGAGCATGGTTGCGCTTATCCTCACTCAATCAGATGCATCCTGGTGGGCTTGCGATCGCCGATTTGATGCGCAGTTTTCAGGATTTGACATTCGAGTTTATTGCCTAGTCAAAGGTAACTGAGAAGTGAAATTCAGGAACCACAACGTTACGCAATGCAATGTTTTACCCGGTTTCCCTGGCGATCGCGGCATGAGTCAATCGCTGGGCTGGCAAGGGGGCGATCGGGGGATTTTCCAGTAGCTCGATCGCCCATGGGTTAGCCGCCTCAACCCTGGCTCGCCTAACCCCGGTGCCGCCAACGGGCTTGCACCCACAGCCCCAAGCGCAAACTCCCGGCCACCACGGGCACCAAAATCGCCATCCACACAGCGCCCGTTGCGGCCAAAAACCCACAGAGACACAACAGCGCCGCGATCGGCATAATCGTCGTTTGCCAGATGGTGCGGCGAGGATAGTCGGCTTCGTCCCCGCGATCGGGCAACCCGTTCAGGGATTGGGCGGCAGCCGACCAGCCCGTTTCATCGTCCGACCCACATTCTGGGCAGGCACGAGCTTTGGGTGGCACTGCCGTTCCACAAACTGGACAGATGAAAGACTCAACCATTTTCCGTTCTAATGTCTTGATGTTCTTTGGTGAGGGTATGCAGGGTTGGCAAGCAACGTTATCCGATTTTAGGCGGAAGTGGCGCGATCGCGGCTTTCGCACCCTCCTCCGCAGAACAATGTTTTGCAAGCTGCAACAGTCGATAAAATGGAAGGGCGAAAACTGGTTGGAGAGCAGGCATGACGGGGCAAGTATTGTTGGTAGATGACGAACCAGGGTTACGGGAAGCCGTGCAAGCGTACTTGGAAGACAGTGGCTTTACCGTCACCGCCGCCAGCAACGCCCGCGAAGGGTTAGATTTGGCACGGCAAACGCTGCCCGATTTGGTCATCACCGATATCATGATGCCCCAAGTCGATGGCTACCAGTTTTTGCAACAACTCCGGGAAGAACCCCAGTTCAAAACGGTGCCCGTTGTATTTTTGACGGCGCGGGGCATGACCGCCGATCGCATTCAAGGCTATGACGCAGGGTGCGATGCCTACTTATCTAAACCCTTTGACCCGGATGAGTTGGTGGCGATCGTGAACAATTTGATCGAAAAGCAAAAAGCACGGCTGACCAGCGGCGACGACGAAGTGCACAACATTGCCGACCTGGCCCGACAAATTGCCGATATCAAAAGTATGCTGACCCAACGAGGGGCGTTGACGCCACCGACCAGTTCCATTCAACTCGACCTCACCCCACGGGAAGAGAGTGTGTTGGCGTTGGTGGTGGATGGGTTGATGAACAAAGAAATTGCGCGGCGGCTCGATACCAGCGTGCGAAACGTGGAGAAGTACGTTAGTCGGTTGTTTGTGAAAACGGGCACCAATAGCCGCACAGAACTGGTGCGATTTGCCTTAGAAAATGGCTTGACGAAATCAGGCAGCTAGGCACGGCGATCGGGGTAGGCCATCGCCAAGACCACCATCCCTCTGACGGCAATGCCCTGTTGTCTGAGGGTTTGGGCAGCCGTGTAGGCAGTGGCCCCCGTGGTGTAAATGTCATCCAGCAAGAGAACGGAGGTTGGGGCTTTGCGAGTGAGCAAGCTCTGGCCAACGCGGAAAGCGCCTTGTAGATTTTGCTGGCGATCGCGACCCGCCACCTGAAATTGGGCCTGGGTTGCCCGAATCCGTTCTAAGCCGTGAGCCAGCAGGGGCAGTTTGGTTTGGGCACAAAACCGACGGGCTAACCATTCCGCCTGATTAAATCCGCGCGTTTTCAGTTTCTCGCGGTGCAGTGGAATCGGCACGACCGTTAATGGTGTAGCGGGCGGTTGACTGGCCTTCCAGCTGGCAGCCAGCCAATCACCCAACGGATGGGCGAGATAGGGGTTTGCCTCATATTTCAACGCCGCGATCGCCCGTTTCAAACTCCCTTCATAGCGGCCCCAGGGCAAAACCGGGATAGAGTGCTGCTGCCATTCCGGAGCGATCGCGCAATCTTGCACTCGCCGCGCACAATCCCCACACAGAGATTGGGGACTAAACCGACGACATAACGGACAGGGCGCTTCTAAAACTAAGCTCGCCCAATGATTCAAATGCCAACCCAGCGATCGCAACATAGACTTGTTCTCTGCACCCCAAGCCAGTATGCCCATTCCCCCGCCACGACGAACACAGCCCACCCTGGGCGGTTTTATGCACCTGTGCCACACTACAAACAAAGCAAATCGCGGGGTCAACAAAGGGCAAAACAATGGACGACGCAACTCATTCCTGGCAAGATTTTGTCAAAAATTTACACACCGATATTTTGCCGATTTACGCCCGCCACGAAGCAGAATTTGACTTTCCCCAATTTCACGGGCGGCTCCACATTTGCCGTAGCCTCATTCTGGCGGAATGCATGGCCACGTTGTACCGTCCCTTTGCTGCCGTAGACTCGTTTGCCATTCGCTATGCGATCGCCTTCCACGATTCCGGGCGGCAGGGCAACGGCAGAGATATTTGGGAACCGGACAGTGCCGCCAATTGCTACGCATACCTGACGGAACACTTAGGCGTAGCAGCCCCACGGTCAGAATACATCGCGCAATACATCGTCAAAACTGACGCGATCGCCGATATCAACGAGCAGATTACCCACGATGCAGACGTGCTCGAAATCATGCGCATCACGGGAATTGACGCCTTCAAACCGGCTATTCTGCGCTTTGGTCAAGACATTCCGGCCCTAACCGCGTTGAAACCAACCTTGATCCAAGAAGCGTGGCAACTGATCGATTTGACTGAACAACTCAAACACCGCCTCAAACCCGCCACCTATTTGGCTGACCTGTTGCAACTGGCCCAAGCCTATCCGCTCCTGGCATCCGGTTTACCAAACTGCCGTTGAAGTGGGCGTGTGGCCGTCCCTGAACGGGGCATACTAAGGGCAGAATGAGCGAGGAGCGGCATGGTCAGGGCGGCAAATCAAGAACAGAGCGGGGCGATCGCGGCGTTACAAGGCTTACAGTTGGCGCTCTTCAGCGGCAAAGGGGGAGTCGGGAAGACAACGCTGTCCTGCGGGTTAGCGCGAGCCTGGGCGCAGCAATTTCCCGGCGATCGCGTCTTGCTCCTCTCCACGGATCCGGCCCATTCCCTGGGGGATGTGCTGCAAGTTCCGGTGATGGAAACGGCCACCGCGATCGCGGACTTACCCAACTTATCCGTGCAGGCGCTGAATGCGGAGGCGTTGCTCGACACCTTCAAACGCCGCTACGGAGCCGTCTTAGAACTCTTAGTCGAACGTGGCAGTTTTGTCCAGCGGGAGGATTTAGCCCCCGTATGGAATTTGAGTTGGCCAGGGCTGGATGAACTCATGAGCATTTTGGAAATTCAACGCCTGTTCCACGACCAGCAAGTAGACCGGGTGGTGGTGGACATGGCCCCCAGCGGCCACACCCTGAACCTGTTTGGGTTGATGGATTTTTTGGATGAGTTTTTGGCGGCTCTGGCGCTGTTTCAGGAAAAGCATCGGGTGATGCAGCAAACCTTTGGGGGGAGAGCGATCGCCGATGAAGCAGATAATTTTTTGCACACGATGAAAACAGAATTAACCACGGGTCGTCAATTGTTGCAAAACCCCACCCAAACCGGCTGTTTTGTAGTGGCGATCGCGGAACCCATGAGTTTGCTAGAAACACGCCGCTTTTTGACCGCCCTGGCCACATTACAAATTCCCTGTGGTGGGGTCTTTGTCAACCGGGTGATTTCAGCGGCCCAGGCCATACACGATGGCGATCGCTATGCCGAACAACAACCCCTCTTAAATGAGTTTCTAGCTATGGCGACCCCTCAGCCTCTGTTGCTTGTGCCCCAACAACCAGCAGAACCCACGGGGGCAACCGCGTTAGATGCACTCATTCCACAAATCCACACCTTGACGGCTCCGCTGCCGTTAGTGGATTGCCCCCAGGCGAGTCTACCCACCAAGCTGACTCCCAACCTGCCAGATTTCATCGCCCTGGGCCGCCGACTCATCCTGGTGGGGGGCAAGGGCGGCGTGGGCAAAACCACCGTTGCTGCTGCGATCGCCCTGGCAATGGCAGAGCAGCATCCAGCGCAGCAGGTGCGTGTGATTTCTATCGATCCAGCCCACTCTTTGGGGGATGCGTTTGGGCTGGCTCTCGGGCACGAACCCAGGGCGATCGCCCCCAACCTCAGCGGCCAGGAGATTGATGCCGACTTAGTGTTAGAGCAATTTCGCGAGGACTACCTGTGGGAACTCGCCGCGATGATGAGTGGCGACACAGGCAAAGGCGATGCCACCTTACAGTTAGCCTATGGCCCGGAAGCATGGCGGCGCATTGTGGCCCAGTCTTTACCCGGCATTGATGAGATGTTGTCGCTGGTCACAGTCGTGGACTTGCTGGAGGCCAAAACCCAGGATTTGATTGTGCTCGATACTGCCCCCACGGGTCATTTACTCCGCTTTTTGGAAATGCCGACAGCAATGGCGGAGTGGTTGGCATGGATCTTTAAATTATGGATGAAGTATCAAGATGTGTTGGGCCAAGTCGAACTGATGAGCCGCTTGCGGACGCTCCGGCAACGGGTAGTCAATGCCCAGAAAAAGCTGAAAGATGCCCAGCACACTGAGTTTATTGGCGTCATCCAGACTGAGGGCGCGATCGTCGCTGAGGCCCAACGGTTAACGCGATCGCTGCACACAATGGCGATCGCCCAACACTACATCGTCCAAAATCGATTTACCCCGGCCCACCCCCAACAGACTGCGGCCTTTCCCGACCAAACCCTGGTCTACTTGCCAGTTTTGCCCCATCGGCTGGCCCCCCACGCCCAGCTTCAACTCGCCGCCCACCTGCTGTTCTAACCCTCGAATTTAAACAAAAAAAGCCCCCAAATTGGGAGCCATGCTTTAAGTGAACTGAGTCTTCAGCTTAGAGAGCGTTACCACGGGGCAGGACTTCTTCAGGGAAGACAAAGTTTTCATGGGGCTGGTCTTGCGCCGCCATCCAGGCACGAA
>ERZ1066116.136-NODE-136-length-38696-cov-17.788955_pt1 | contig 38696 bp, 27 predicted proteins | sample MGYA00382763_ERZ1066116 | MGnify/ENA primary metagenome ERZ1066116 (study PRJEB33369, sample SAMEA5778346) | biofilm metagenome | biome: Industrial cooling water; feature: Water cooling tower basin; material: Biofilm | place: United Arab Emirates | collected...
GATCTTTTTGCAGCAAAAAGCCCATTGAGACCATTTTGACCCCGTGGTTGAAGGCAGGGGAGAGGACTTCGCCCTGTTCGCCCTGTTGGACTACTAGTTGAGAATCAGCCAAGCCCAGCATGGTGGGGGCGTTCGGGCCGTAGATATCGGCATCAATCAGGCCGACTTTGGCTCCGGCTTGGGCCAGGGCTACGGCGACGTTCACGGACACAGTACTTTTGCCAACGCCCCCTTTACCGCTGGTAATTGCGATGATGTTTTTCACGCCGTCAATGCCCTGGCGATCGGGCAGGCCCACCTGTTGCGGGGTTTCGGCGGTGACATCAACCGTGACGGACTCCACACCCGGTAAGGTTTTGACGGCGCGTTCGCAATCTTCGACGATGAACTGGCGCAAGGGACAGGCAGGGGTGGTCAGCACGAGGGTAAAGCGCACTGCCTGTCCTTCGACGCTGACATTCCGAATCATGTTCAGGTCTACAAGGCTTTTGCGGAGTTCGGGATCTTGAACGGGGCGCAAGACTTCTAAAACAGACGCAGGGGTAATCTCTGGCATTGCTTGAATTAGGGTGGAATCGTAGGTTTGAGGGGTAACGAGGCTCTGCTGCACTTTGCCGCTATGCATTCTGAGGCGGTTTGGTTGTTGCCCGTGGGCGCAAACAGCAGTAAAAACAGGCGATCGCCCCACTGTTGTGACGGCAACCGTTTAATTCTATGGCATTTGCGGATCGCCCTGGATTGCTTTTGCCAATCCTCAAAATTGCAGAGTTGGGGGGAAATGGGGGGCTCCCAAGTTCTGCGGTGTGGACGGGGAACCCGCGATCGCGCCGCGCCTCCTTAGAAATCCCAGCAGTTGTGTTTCGTGGGTTTCCGTTCCCCGGTCATGGTGAGGAGGGCGGCTTTTTCCACGGCTTGCACTAAGTTGATTGCCACTTTGGCCGCGCAGGGTCGCAGGAATGAGCCTGCCAAGGGGGATAACCAGCCGCGCAGGGTTACGGAGTAAGAGACGGAGGCCCCGCAGACGGAGGATTGCACCTGATACGTGACGCGCTCTTCCAGCCCCGGCATGACGAGAATCCTGACACTGAGCATGGTTTGGGGTTTGACCCGTTCGACGAAAATCTGAATCGGGATGGGAATGACGCGGGTTACGGCCTGGTAAATTAACCCTGGTTTGACGACTAAGCCTTGCGGTACATTGGTGGAGGCCAAAATGGGATGCCAGGTGACATCAGCGAGGTTGGTAATCGTTTGCCAAAGTTCCTCAACGGAGGCGGAAGTGGTCGCCTGAAAGGTTTGTACCAGGAAATTTTGGGTACATTGATGGCGTGCGGCGTGGAGAATGGATGACAGTCTGGAAAACCGTGTCATAAGACACCTTCGACAACGCAAAAACACTTAACTTTCTATTGTATCTTGCGGGCTTCGTTGCCATGGTGGGGCCTGGGCAAAATCGGAAACTGGTATAGAGGATGAAGGGGCGCGGTAGCGGTGGCGATCGCCCAGGGCGGCGGTGGCCTGCCTCGAAATGTATGTCGGTTGCTCAACATTCGACTAAATTGCGAGTTAAACTGCAATATTTCTTCAAATACTGTCGCCACTAACTGTGTTGAGATCGATAAATAAGAGAAAGCTTATCTCGCACGTTTTTGTCTCCACAGGCCCAATCATGCTGCTAATCCACTCTGGTGGGGGCGATCGCTGGCAGCGACTGTTGGGTTAAGTTGAGGCGGTATGGTCTGAACGTTCGTTTTGATTTTAAGGAATTGAACCAAGGTTATGACTGCGTTTTCCACATCATCTGAAACAACTACCACGAGCAATACGCTGCCTCCCAGTGATTCGCGGCAACGAGTCAGCCAGTTTCTCCGCTCGCTCCAAGACAGCATTTGCCAGGGTTTAGAAGCACTAGATGGCGCAGAAAACTTTCGGGAAGATAGCTGGACGCGGGATGAAGGTGGGGGCGGGCGATCGCGGGTAATTCGCGATGGCAAAGTGTTTGAACAAGGCGGTGTTAACTTTTCTGAAGTTTGGGGAAAAGATTTGCCACCTTCGATTTTGGTGCAGCGTCCTGAAGCGGCAGGTCACGGGTTTTATGCCACGGGCACTTCGATGGTGTTGCATCCCCGGAATCCCTACATCCCTACCGTGCATTTGAACTATCGTTACTTTGAAGCTGGCCCGGTATGGTGGTTTGGCGGCGGGATTGACCTCACCCCGTATTATCCCTTTGCGGAAGATGTTGTGCATTTTCACACCACGCTCAAGACTGTGTGCGATCGCCATCATCCCCATTACTACCCGGCCTTCAAGCTCTGGTGCGACGAATACTTCTACCTCAAGCATCGGCAAGAAACTCGTGGGGTCGGGGGGCTATTTTTTGACTATCAAGACTACCAAGGCAAGCTGTATCCCCTGTCTTACCCCGGTTCCCAGGCCAACACTCCAGCGGCTCAATACTGCCAGTCTGTGGGCGATATCCAGGGCCGGACGTGGGAAGAAATCTTTGCCTTTGTGCAAGACTGCGGTAATGCCTTCCTCCCGGCTTATGTTCCTATTGCTGAACGCCGCCGTGACACCGAATATGGCGATCGCGAGCGCAACTTCCAACTCTATCGGCGGGGGCGCTACGTCGAATTCAACCTGGTTTATGACCGTGGCACTATCTTTGGGTTACAAACCAACGGGCGGACTGAATCAATTCTGATGTCGTTGCCACCCCTGGTGCGGTGGGAATATGGTTACGAGCCCGAACCCAACTCCCGTGAAGCCGAACTTTATTCAACTTTCCTGAAACCTCAAGATTGGATAAATTGGCAGCCAACACCCTCAGAGATTTAGGTTAGACTTTGAATGAGCAAGAAATCCCGATCGGGATGTTGTGATTTCGTGGCTTTGTGTCAAAACTAGGTTTGGGCGTAAGCGAAAGCCCATCATGGCAAACCAAAGTTCCCTAGCCCTTGTTCATCAGAGGCGGTAAGCTGAGATCTGGTGAACTGAAAGCGTTGTTGAGCAATTCTTTTGTCTCAGGCTGGCGCAGTTGAGGCTCATTGTGGATCTTGTTCGGTATCACCCCAGTTATCCATGGCGTTTAGGAGAGGGTATGTGATCCCTATGGAGCAGAAATCAATACACATGGAGCAGAAGACGCACATCACCCAGGATGGGACGACAGTCATCGTCTTGACTCCAACTGGGCGCTTGGACATCACAACTGCTTGGCAATTTCGGCTGAAGTTGCAAGAGTGTATTTCCAAACTGAGTCGGCACGTGGTTGTCAACTTGGGTCAAGTCAATTTTATTGATAGTTCGGGGCTAACCTCCCTTGTGGCGGGAATGCGCGATGCCGATAAAGTACGGGGCAGTTTTCGGATTTGTAACGTGCATCCTGAAGCTCGCCTTGTGTTTGAGGTGACGATGATGGATTCGGTATTTGAAATTTTCGACACGGAAGAGGAGGCATTGGAAGGCGTGCCTCGTGGGATTGCCAGCTAAAACAGAGAGGGCCGCGATCGCGCGGCTCTACCGCAGTCAAACTGGGTTTAGGTCGGATCTGGCATACTGAAAAGGCAACAGTATGGGTTTGAGTTTGCCGTTATGCTAGGTACCTTCCAGCAAAGTAGTCTCCGCATTGAAATGATGGCTTCTGAACAGGTGCTTTACGATTGCCTGGTGAAGCCATCCTATTTTTGTGTTTGGCTAGCCCCTCAACGGTTTTCCAGTGGCTTACCCGAAGAGCTCACTGAAGGCACAACATTTCTAAGCTGGTTAGGCCCGATCGCCATTCACCATCAGGTTGAACAGGTGGCCTCCAATCATTTGCGCCTAATTTTGAGTCAAGGCGTTGATGGCTTTCATGATTGGCAGTGGGGCGATGGTTGGGTGCAATCGCGGATTGAAGGCATCTCGTTGTTGCCTATTCATCTGAGCCAGACGTTTGGATTGTTGCGGCTCAAGCAATTTTTACCTCACGCTGGGAAGCAATCAGTCCGCTCTTAATGGCAAGGGGGGCTAAGTTGCTTAGTCTTAGCCCTCCACCGCTCTATTATTGATCCTAACGACAACGCAGACTTACTCTGAGGCTTCCGGTTGCATCCGCAAGCGTACGGATTGGGCGTGGGAATGTAAGCCTTCTGCTGTGGCCAAGGTATCAACCGCTGAGGCCACCTTTTGCAACGCAGATTCAGAATATTGAATCAGGCTGGAGTGCTTCATGAAGGTTTCGACCCCCAAGGGAGAGGCATATCTGGCTGCGCCGGAGGTTGGTAAGGTATGGTTTGGCCCTGCCAGGTAATCGCCTACGGCTTCCGGGGTGGAACTACCCATGAAAATGGCTCCAGCGTGGCGAATGTGATTGAGCAGTTCCCACGGATCAGCAATTTCTAACTCCAGGTGCTCTGGCGCAAATTCGTTTGACAACTCTGCTGCCGCTGTGAGGGATTCAACCACCACTACCAGCCCATAGTGGGCGATCGCCTTTTCCGTCAACAACCGCCGGGGGTGGTCAACCAGTTGGCGCTCCACCTCATCAACGACTTTCCGGGCCAAGACAGAATCATCTGTCAACAAAATCGCTGAAGCCATTTGGTCATGCTCGGCCTGGGCTAGCATATCTGCCGCAACATATACGGGGTTGGCAGTTTTATCGGCAATGATTAGCACTTCTGAGGGGCCAGCCAGAGAATCAATCCCTACGGTGCCAAAGACTTGCTTTTTCGCGAGGGTCACGTAGATATTGCCGGGGCCGGTGATCACATCCACTTTAGGAACGGTTTCTGTCCCAAAGGCTAGGGCCGCGATCGCCTGGGAACCCCCGATACGATAAATTTCTTCAATTCCTGCTTCCTGGGCTGCCACCAAGACTGCCGGGTTGACTCCTTTCTCGGCGACGGGCGGAGTCACCATGACAATTCGGGGCACCTTCGCGACCTTGGCCGGAATCGCATTCATCAGCACGGTACTAGGATAGGCCGCTAACCCCCCAGGGACATAGATGCCCGCCCGATCAACTGGGGTATAGCGTTTACCCAAGACGGTTTCATCATCTGCGAAATGCACCCAGCTTTTGGGCACCCGTTGCCGATGAAAGGCTTCGATTTGCCGACAGGCCAGCCGAATCGCATCTAGCAAGTCCTTCGAGACTTGTTGATAAGCGGCATCGAGTTCTGAGCCGCCAATTCGCATCTCTTCTGGTTTTAATGTAACTCGGTCGAATTCCGCCGTGTAATGCAAAACCGCGCGATCGCCCTGACGTTTAACGGCTTGCAGCACTTCACGGACAGTCGCCTCCTTGTGAATCACCTGCTCATCATGAGTGCGGTCACAAATCCGACGCAGTTCAGCTCGCGCCTCAGCCCTCTGAGTGATAATTCGCAACATGGAGTTCGAAATGCCAATCTAGTGGGTTGCCCAATCGAGAACAGTAGCTAGTAATTTTCTAGTCCAGAGAATTAATGCACCCGTTCTGTTACTCTTAGCTTAACCTGGATTTCTTAGAGATTGGGTTCTGCACCATCAGAGGTGCTATATTTATTATCTGGTGTTGGGCGGTTGCGCCCGACTGTTTGTTTGTCCATCGGTAGAGTTTTGGGATTTCCTGTGGCTAATATCAAGTCTGCCATTAAGCGCGTACAAATTGCTGAACGTAATCGGCTTCGGAACAAAAGTTACAAATCGGCTGTCAGAACCCTGATCAAAAAGAGTTTGACTGCTATCGACCAATATGCTGCCAACCCTAGCACAGAAGGGCTGCAGGCGGCGCAACAGCAAATGTCATTGGCCTACAGCAAGATTGATAAGTCGGTCAAGCGGGGTGTGTTGCACATCAATAACGGGGCTCGGAAAAAGTCTCGGTTGATGAAGGCTTTGAAAAAAGTAGAAACCACTCAAACGGCAGCTTCCTAGCAACGCGGATTGCTTGGGCGGCGCTAGTCGCGTTCTGGCCAGTTTTTGCGATCGCCCCTCCTGGTGGTCTGTGGGAGAATCTGATTGTGGGTTCGCCCAATGATTGCTGACCAGGTGTTTTAGTGCAGGAGATTGAATGCGCCTAGTTGATACTCACGTCCATATTAACTTCGACACTTTCGAGGGCGACCTGGATGAGGTGGCTTTGCGCTGGCGTGAAGCTGGTGTTGTTAGATTGGTGCATTCGTGTGTGGAGCCTTCAGAGTTCGAGCATTTGCAGCGGTTGGCAGATCGGTTTCCAGAACTTTCTCTGGCAATTGGTCTCCACCCGTTGGATGTGGAGAGCGAGTGGGGGCCGAGCACGGCAGGCAAAATCTTGCAGTTGGCACAATCTGACTCGCGCGTTGTTGCGATCGGTGAAACCGGGCTCGATTTTTTTAAGGCTAGCAACCATGCACAGCAATTGGAAGCATTTGAGGCTCACTTGGCGATCGCCCGTCAACTAGACTTGGCCGTCATCATTCATTGTCGAGAGGCCGCCCCCGCAACGGCTGAGTTGATGCGGCGGTTTTGGCGGGAGAATGGCCCTGTCCGTGCCGTGATGCACTGTTGGGGGGGCACCCCTGAAGAAACTCAGTGGTTTCTGGATCTGGGGCTGTACATTAGCTTTAGCGGTACGGTGACCTTTAAGAAGGCAACTCAAATTCAGGCGGCTCTGCAAACAGTGCCCCGCGATCGCTTGCTTATTGAAACCGATTGTCCTTTTCTTGCCCCGGTACCCAAGCGAGGCAAACGGAACGAACCTGCCTATGTTCGCCATGTGGCCGAATGTGTGGCTACTTTGCGTAACCTTTCCCTGGAAGAAGTAGCGGAACTGACGACCCAAAATGCCTGCCAACTGTTTCGTTTGTCATTACCATCCTCCCTTGCGGCGTAAGCCAACCGTGATCGCGTCGCACTAACTGCCTGGGCTGAGTTGACCTGAGGCTCGTGCTGTTGCGATGGAGCCTTTGGCTCTTTGCTTTTCTATCCAACAGACTTGTACCGTATTCATCGGTTGTTCATAGTTTTTAAATAGCAAGTCGGTTGACTGAATCAGAAAAATTTGCTAGCTTTCCCCGCGTTTTGTGTTATCTGCGTCATAATGATGAGGGGCCGTCTAGCATGTAATGGGATTAATGCTGATGCAATTTAGAATTCCGTTGGCCATAGAAGGCTCCAAAAGGCCAAGGATCTAGCTACACCAACGCTCTGACAGGCAACACCGCAATGGTCACTATGGATTCACCAAGATATGGGCGATCGCGACTTGTATATTCAATCTCTTATGTTTCTGGGTTTCTGATACCGACTGGTTGTTATTCCCTATAGGCATAAAAACGTAGGCATTGGGCAATTTTTCCAGCTTGCTCAATGTTTCTGTGGTTGACTGGGTGGATTCCATCCCTTATAATCCGACACTCGCGCTGGGCGTAACTTTTTTGAAGACGACGCATGACTAACTTCACCACACCCGCTTTTACTCTTCCAGACTTGGTCGAAATTCAGCGGGAGAGCTTCCGTTGGTTTCTTGAAGAAGGGCTCATTGAGGAGCTTGATAGCTTTTCTCCCATTACCGACTACACCGGTAAGCTTGAGCTTCACTTTATTGGGAAAGACTTTAAGTTGAAGCGACCCAAATACGATGTTGATGAGGCGAAGCGGCGGGACAGCACTTACGCGGTACAAATGTATGTGCCGACCCGACTAATCAACAAAGAAACGGGCGAAATCAAAGAGCAAGAGGTGTTCATCGGTGACCTACCCCTGATGACCGATCGCGGTACCTTCATCATCAACGGGGCAGAGCGAGTCATCGTTAACCAAATTGTCCGGAGTCCCGGCGTTTATTACAAATCGGAAACCGACAAAAACGGTCGGCGGACTTATAACGCTAGCCTCATTCCTAACCGGGGCGCATGGCTGAAGTTTGAAACCGACAAGAATGACCTGGTATGGGTGCGAATTGACAAAACCCGGAAGCTCTCCGCCCAAGTTTTGCTGAAAGCCCTTGGTCTGACTGATGGCGAAATTTTTGATGCGTTGCGTCACCCGGAATACTTCCAGAAAACGATTGAGAAGGAAGGGCAGTACGGCGAAGAGGAAGCGCTGATGGAACTGTATCGGAAATTGCGTCCGGGGGAACCGCCAACGGTGTCCGGGGGGCAACAGCTACTGGATTCGCGCTTTTTCGATCCCAAGCGGTACGATCTGGGTAAGGTTGGCCGTTACAAGCTCAACCGTAAATTGCGATTGAACGTCCCAGAGGCGACTCGCGTTCTGACACCCCAAGATATTTTGGCGGCGATCGATTACCTGATTAACCTGGAATTTGACATTGGTTCAATCGATGATATTGACCACTTGGGCAACCGCCGGGTGCGATCGGTTGGTGAACTGTTGCAAAACCAGGTCAGAGTCGGGCTGAACCGTCTGGAACGGATTATTCGGGAGCGGATGACTGTTTCAGATGCTGATTCTTTAACGCCGGCATCGTTGGTGAACCCCAAACCCTTAGTGGCGGCAATCAAAGAGTTTTTTGGGTCATCCCAATTGTCCCAGTTCATGGATCAAACCAATCCGCTGGCCGAACTGACCCACAAGCGCCGTTTGAGTGCATTGGGGCCAGGTGGTTTGACGCGGGAACGGGCTGGTTTTGCTGTGCGAGATATTCACCCCTCTCACTATGGTCGGATTTGCCCCATTGAGACGCCAGAAGGGCCGAATGCTGGTTTGATTGGTTCCTTGGCGACCCACGCCCGTGTTAATGCCTACGGTTTCATCGAGACTCCGTTCTATAAAGTTGAAAATGGCCGCGTCTGCAAAGACATTGCCCCAGCCTACATGACTGCGGACGAAGAGGATGATCTGCGGGTCGCTCCGGGTGATATCCCGATGGATGCTGAAGGTCGCATTTTGGGTGAACAAGTGCCAGTGCGGTATCGGCAAGACTTCACAACGACCTCTTCGATGGAAGTGGATTATGTTGCCGTGTCACCAGTGCAAATCATTTCGGTGGCAACGTCGCTGATTCCCTTTTTGGAGCATGATGACGCGAACCGGGCCTTGATGGGGTCCAACATGCAACGGCAGGCCGTGCCTTTGCTCCGGCCTGAGCGCCCACTGGTGGGGACTGGCTTAGAAGCGCAGGCTGCGAGAGACTCTGGGATGGTGATTGTCAGCCGGACGGATGGAGAGGTGACCTTTGTGTCGGCGGATTACATCCGAGTGCGGGATAACAATGGTCGGGAAATTGAATATCAGTTGCAGAAGTATCAGCGATCGAACCAAGATACTTGCTTAAACCAGCGTCCTATTGTCTTTATTGGGGATCAGGTGCAGGCGGGGCAGGTATTGGCGGATGGTTCGGCGACCCAAGAAGGGGAATTGGCCCTTGGTCAAAACATCATCGTGGCGTATATGCCTTGGGAAGGCTACAACTACGAAGACGCGATTTTGATCAGTGAGCGACTGGTTTACGACGATGTTTACACTTCAATCCACGTTGAGAAATACGAGATTGAAGCACGGCAAACGAAGCTGGGTCCTGAAGAAATTACACGGGAAATTCCGAATGTGGCGGAAGACTCGTTGCGCCAATTGGACGAGACCGGGATTATTCGCATTGGGGCTTGGGTTGAGCAGGGCGATATCCTCGTTGGGAAGGTAACTCCTAAAGGGGAATCGGATCAGCCACCCGAAGAAAAGCTCTTGCGGGCTATTTTCGGGGAGAAAGCCCGAGATGTGCGGGACAACTCTTTGCGAGTGCCGAACGGCGAAAAAGGCCGTGTCGTTGATGTGCGGGTCTTTACCCGTGAGCAAGGGGATGAACTGCCACCGGGGGCTAATATGGTCGTCCGGGTCTATGTTGCCCAGAAACGTAAGATTCAGGTGGGCGACAAGATGGCGGGTCGTCACGGCAACAAGGGGATTATTTCGCGGATTTTGCCGATTGAGGATATGCCCTATTTGCCCGATGGTACGCCCGTTGATATTGTGTTGAACCCACTCGGTGTGCCTTCTCGGATGAATGTGGGGCAGGTATACGAGTGTTTGTTGGGCTGGGCTGGCGAAAACTTGAATGCTCGGTTCAAGGTGGTGCCGTTTGATGAAATGCATGGGCAGGAGAAGTCTAGGGAAACGGTGCACGGCAAGTTGCAGCAGGCGCGAGAAGAGCGTGGGGCTGACTGGGTGTTTAATCCTACTGATCCGGGCAAGATTCAAATCTATGACGGGCGGACGGGTGATCCGTTTGATCGTCCGGTGACGGTTGGGATTGCCTATATGCTGAAGCTGGTTCACTTGGTGGATGATAAGATTCACGCGCGTTCGACTGGCCCCTACTCGTTGGTGACGCAGCAACCGTTGGGTGGTAAAGCTCAACAGGGTGGTCAGCGCTTTGGGGAGATGGAAGTGTGGGCCTTGGAAGCGTTTGGTGCTGCTTATACTTTGCAAGAGTTGCTGACGGTGAAGTCGGACGATATGCAAGGTCGGAATGAGGCGCTAAATGCGATCGTGAAGGGGAAAGCGATTCCTCGCCCTGGAACGCCAGAGTCCTTCAAGGTCTTGATGCGTGAGTTGCAGTCACTCTGTTTGGATGTTGCGGTGCATAAGCTCGATACTCGTGAGGACGGGACAAGCCGCGACAGTGAGGTTGATCTCATGGCAGATGTGAGTACTCGTCGTGCACCTTCTCGGCCTACTTATGAATCCATTTCGCGGGATGAAATGGATGAGGGCGACGAATAACAACTCTCAATAGGAACCAATAGCTAGTGGTAGAGCTGATGGGCGATCGCTAGCTATTGGCTTTGCAACCCAAACCAGATCCCATTTTTCGGGCTAACAAAGATTTTCGATCTGACTTCTACAACTGACTAAGGGACTACGCACGATGCCAAAGCTAGAGCAGCGGTTTGATTATGTGAAGATTGGTTTAGCTTCTCCAGAGCGCATTCGTCAGTGGGGAGAGCGCACATTACCGAATGGGCAAGCTGTTGGCGAGGTGACAAAACCCGAAACCATTAACTATCGGACGCTAAAGCCCGAAATGGATGGTTTGTTCTGTGAGCGGATTTTTGGGCCAGCCAAAGATTGGGAATGTCACTGTGGCAAATATAAGCGGGTGCGTCACCGGGGGATCGTCTGTGAGCGCTGTGGGGTAGAAGTCACAGAGTCCCGTGTCCGACGGCATCGTATGGGCTACATCAAGTTAGCTGCGCCAGTGGCCCACGTTTGGTACCTCAAAGGGATTCCCAGCTACATGGCGATTTTGCTGGATATGCCTTTGCGGGATGTCGAGCAAATTGTTTACTTCAATGCTTATGTGGTGCTGAACCCTGGCAATGCCGAGAACTTGAGCTACAAACAGTTACTGACAGAAGACCAGTGGATTGAGATCGAAGATCAGCTCTACAGCGAAGACTCTCAACTGACTGGTGTAGAAGTTGGGATTGGGGCAGAGGCGCTACAGCAGCTCTTGCAAGATATTAACTTGGAAGAAGAAGCTGAAAAACTGCGGGAAGAAATTGCGACCTCAAAGGGTCAAAAACGCGCCAAGTTGATCAAACGGCTCCGGGTGATTGACAATTTTGTGGCCACGGGGTCTCAGCCAGATTGGATGGTGTTGACGGTGATTCCGGTGATTCCGCCTGACTTGCGTCCAATGGTGCAGTTGGATGGGGGCCGGTTCGCAACGTCTGACTTGAATGATCTGTATCGTCGGGTCATTAACCGGAATAATCGTCTGGCGCGGCTCCAAGAGATTTTGGCACCCGAAATCATCGTCCGGAACGAAAAGCGGATGTTGCAAGAAGCGGTGGATGCCTTGATCGACAATGGCCGTCGAGGCCGCACGGTGGTCGGTGCGAATAACCGTCCGCTGAAATCCCTTTCTGACATTATTGAGGGGAAACAAGGGCGTTTCCGACAAAACTTGCTTGGGAAGCGGGTTGACTACTCTGGCCGTTCGGTTATTGTGGTTGGTCCGAAACTCAAGATCCATCAATGTGGTTTGCCCAGAGAGATGGCGATCGAGCTGTTCCAGCCGTTTGTGATTCATCGGTTGATTCGCCAAGGACTGGTGAACAACATTAAGGCGGCGAAAAAGTTGATTCAACGGAATGACCCGATTGTTTGGGACGTTTTAGAAGAAGTGATTGAAGGGCACCCGGTGATGCTGAACCGTGCCCCAACCTTGCACCGTTTGGGGATTCAAGCCTTTGAACCTATCTTGGTTGAAGGGCGTGCTATCCAATTGCATCCTTTGGTGTGTCCGGCGTTTAACGCGGATTTTGACGGCGACCAAATGGCGGTGCATGTGCCTCTGTCGCTGGAGGCGCAGGCGGAGGCTCGGTTGCTGATGCTTGCTTCTAACAATATTTTGTCGCCTGCAACGGGCCGACCGATCATCACGCCTAGCCAAGACATGGTTTTGGGCTGTTACTATCTAACGGCTGAGAACCCGGATGCGGAGAAGGGGGCTGGTCAATATTACGCCAGCTTAGAAGATGCCATTATGGCTTACGAGCAGCAACTGGTTGATCTTCATGCCTATGTTTGGGTGCGGTTTGATGGCGGTATTGACCCGATGGATGCGTCTGACAACGACGTGATTGAAGAGGAAACAAGTACAGATGGAGTTGTCACGCGGGTTTACAAGTTCCGGCGTGAGCGTCGTGACGCTGAAGGAAATCTGATTTCACAGTATATTCGGACGACGCCAGGTCGCATTATCTACAACAAGACCATTCAGGATGTGTTGGCTGGTTGAGAAATTTGAAATGAGGTGTTTGGCTTTGAATTGGGAGACTGATTCAAAGTCGAGCACATGGGCAGGGAAGCAGTATTTAGTTCATGGCAGAGGCGGTTAGCAACATGGCAGAGCGTAACAACCAACCCAATTTTCGGAACCAGGTTATTAATAAAAAGCAACTCACTAGGATGATTGCTTGGTCGTTCACGAACTATGGAACGGCGCGTACGGCTCAACTGGCTGACAAACTGAAGGATTTGGGCTTTCGCTTTGCGACGAGGGCAGGGGTTTCCATTAGTGTGGACGACTTGCAAGTGCCGGAAACAAAGCGGAATTTGCTAGAGGCGGCAGAGGAGACTATCCGGGAGACTGAGGAACGCTATATTCGTGGCGAAATTACGGAAGTTGAGCGGTTCCAAAAAGTAATTGATACCTGGAATGGTACGAACGAAGAGCTGAAAGATGAGGTTGTTCGTAACTTTGAAAATAACAGCCCGCTGAATTCGGTCTATATGATGGCCTTTTCTGGAGCCCGAGGGAATATCTCGCAGGTGCGGCAGTTGGTTGGGATGCGGGGGTTGATGGCGAATCCGCAGGGTGAAATTATTGACTTGCCGATTAAGACGAATTTCCGTGAGGGCTTGACGGTGACGGAATATATTATTTCGTCATACGGGGCGCGGAAAGGCTTGGTTGATACGGCGTTGCGGACGGCTGACTCAGGCTATCTTACGCGGCGATTGGTGGATGTGTCGCAGGATGTGATTATCCGTGAGGTCGATTGTGGGACGACGCGGGGGATTCCGCTGACGAGTATGCGGGATGGCGATCGCGTGCTCATTCCACTGAAAAATCGCCTGTTAGGCCGGGTGCCGGGTGTTGATGTGGTGCACCCCGAAACTGGGGAAGTCATTGTGGCTAAGAACCAGCCTATTTCTGATGAACTGGCGGAAGAGATTGCGAAGGCTGGTATTGATGACTTGATTGTGCGATCGCCCTTGACCTGCGAAGCAACTCGCTCCGTTTGTCAGCATTGTTATGGCTGGAGCCTAGCTCATGCCAAAACGGTGGATATTGGGGAAGCCGTTGGTATTATTGCGGCGCAGTCGATTGGGGAACCCGGTACCCAGCTCACCATGCGGACGTTCCACACGGGTGGGGTATTTACGGGTGAAATGGCGCGGCAAGAACGGGCGAACTTTAGCGGCGTTCTCCGGTTGCCGAAGCGCCTGCGGGTCAGACCATTCCGGACTCGCCACGGGGAAGATGCCTTTGTCGTAGACTCTGTGGATGCTAACTCGAAACTCACCCTCGAAGGCGACAACGGCCAACAACAAATCTTTACCGTGGCCCAGGGGGCGACGCTCTTGGTCCGAGACGGGGAAAAAGTGAAGCAAGGCCAAATCTTGGCGGAAGTTCCCTTGACTGGGCGATCGCGGAAGACGACCGAAAAAGCCACCAAGGACGTGGCTTCTGACATTGCCGGAGAAGTTCGCTTTGCCGACCTGGTACCGGAAGAGAAAAAAGACCGTCAAGGAAACACAACTCGCATTGCCCAGCGGGGTGGTTTGCTTTGGGTGCTCTCCGGTGAGGTCTACAACCTGCCACCAGGGGCCGAGCCCGTGGTCAAAAACGGGGACAGTATTACGGCGGGTGGTGTCATTGCTGAGACCAAACTCGTCACTGAGCATGGCGGGATTGTGCGCTTGCCCCAGGAGGTTGAAGGGAGCAAGGGAGCCCGTGAAGTTGAGATCATTACGGCCTCCGTCTTGCTCGATCAGGCGCGTGTGCGGGTTGAGAGCTATCAAGGGCGGGATCATTATTTAATTGAAACCACCAACAACCAACTGTTCTCACTGAAAGCTACCCCCAATACCAAAGTGACGAACAATCAGGTTGTGGCCGAGCTGTTGGATGACAGCTACCACACCAATACAGGTGGCATCATTAAATACTCTGGGGTTGAAGTTGCCAAGCGCGGCAAAGCCAAGCAAGGGTATGAAGTGGTGAAGGGGGGCACCCTGCTGTGGATTCCGGAGGAAGCCCACGAAGTCAATAAAGATATCTCGCTGTTGCTGGTCGAGGATGGGCAGTACGTTGAAGCGGGAACAGAAGTTGTTAAAGATATCTTCTGTCAGAGCGGAGGGATCGTCGAAGTCACGCAGAAGAACGACATTCTGCGCGAAATCGTCATCAAGCCTGGTGACTTACACATGATCGATGATCCGAATGACATCATCACGCGCGAAGCGGTGTTGGTGAATCCGGGGCAACTGGTGATGCCGGGGCTGATGGTCGAAGACCTGAAGTATGCAGAATATGTGGAAACCCCAGAGGGGCCAGCGATTTTGTTGCGGGAAGTGATCGAGTTTCCCGTGCCGGATGAGCCATCGGTGCCGAGTCAAGAGTCGAGCAGTGAGACTGGTCGTGCAATTCGCTTGAGAGCGGTGCAACGCCTACCTTACAAGGATGGGGAACGGGTCAAATCAGTTGAGGGGCTGGAACTGCTCAAGATCCAACTGGTGTTGGAAATTGATCAAGATGCTCCCCAATTGGCTGCCGATATTGAACTGGTGCCTGATGAAAATGATCCAGAATCCTTGCGCTTGCAGATGGTGATTTTGGAATCCTTGGTAATTCGGCGGGATATTGCTGCTGACCAAACCCAGGGCAGCACATTGACTCGCTTGTTGGTGAGCGATGGCGACCAAATTACGCCGGGGGCAGTTGTCGCTCGGACTGAAATCCAGTGTAAGGAAACTGGGGAAGTGCGAGGGATTCGCGAAGGGGCGGAAGCTGTTCGTCGGATTTTGGTGGTTCGGAGTGCGGACTTGGTGACGGTGCCGACGACTGGGAAGAAGCCCACTGTGAAAGTGGGTGACCTGGTGGTTGCTGGGTCGGCGATCGCGGAAGACCTGGTGCTGGATGAGTCTGGGCAGGTTGTTCAGGTCGGCGATGCAGATGTCACGTTGCGGTTGGCACGGCCTTATCGTGTGTCGCCCGGTGCGGTGTTGCACATTGATGATGGCGACCTGGTGCAACGGGGTGATCACCTGGTGTTGCTCGTCTTTGAACGGACAAAGACGGGGGACATCATTCAGGGTCTACCGAGAATTGAGGAATTGCTGGAAGCTCGTAAGCCACGGGAAGCCTGTGTTTTGGTTGAACGCCCCGGCACGGCCCAGGTGGTTTATGGCGAAGACGATTCCGTTGAGGTGAAGGTCGTTGAAGCGGACGGTAACTTGCGAGAGTACCAAATTAATCCTGGGCAAAACGTCATCATTTCTGATGGGCAACAGGTGAATGCTGGGGAACGGTTGACCGATGGGCCAGCAAATCCCCATGAGCTGTTGGAAGTTTTGTTCCGGGCGAACCGTGAATCGGCGGGGGTTCATGCGGCTTCGCTAGTCAGTTTGCAGGAAGTGCAATCGTTCTTGGTGAACGAAGTGCAATCGGTTTATCAATCTCAAGGGATTGATATTTCGGACAAGCACATTGAAGTGGTGGTGCGGCAGATGACCTCGAAGGCCCGGATCGACGATGGTGGTGACACGACGATGTTGCCCGGTGAATTGGTCGAGCTTTACCAGGTGGAGCAGGTCAATGAGGCCATGTCGATTACGGGTGGTGCTCCGGCGGAGTATACGCCTGTGCTGCTGGGGATTACGAAGGCATCGTTGAATACGGATAGCTTCATTTCGGCGGCCAGTTTCCAAGAAACGACGCGGGTGCTGACGGAAGCGGCGATCGAAGGCAAATCGGACTGGTTGCGCGGCTTGAAAGAGAACGTCATCATTGGGCGTTTGATTCCGGCGGGGACTGGGTTCAATGCTTACGAAGAAGTGGGTAGCCCTGATATTGATCTGTCCTATGATGCGATGAGCGTCTTTGATGATGATTCGGATCTGAAGGATGTGGTTCTGGACGATCGCACCGCTCGGACTTATGGTTTGGATAGTATTGATGACCATCCGACCTATGGTTTTGGTAGCTATGGGATGACCAGTGATTCGTCGCCTATTTTGGATGATGATGGCGTTGAGTTGATCGGCGGCACGTCTGACGAGGAGGAGGACGATGATGGAGGCGATGAGGACGAGTTTGAAGATTAAGTCATAAGCGATCGCGCAACGCGATGACGGTGTTGCGATCGCTGAATTTGGCTGCTTAAGATTGGGATATCTGCACCTAAAAGCAGATATCCTTTTTTTGGTTTTGCAGGTTCAATCGTCTGATTGAATGGTTGTGTTCAACGCTAGAAAGTTGGTTGTGCGATCGCCCTATGTCTGATGAATTGGAAGCGTCTACTCCGCCAGAAATGTCTCCATCGGCATCGTTGATGGCTTGTGTGAAGGCATTAAGCTTGCCGCAAATCGAGCGCCATGTATTGATTTGTGCCGATCAAACGAAGCCGAAATGTTGTAGTCAGGCCGATGGATTAGCAGCCTGGGATTATCTTAAACAGCGGTTGAAAGAGTTGCAGTTGGATCAGCCGACAGCAGCGCGATCGCCCGTTATTTTCCGCACCAAAGCAAACTGTTTGCGGGTGTGCCACCAGGGGCCGATTTTAGTGGTGTATCCCGATGGGGTTTGGTATCACAGTGCAACGCCCCCGGTGATTGAACGGATTATTCAAGAGCATTTGCTGAAGAATCAGATTGTGCAGGATTATGCCTTTTTAATCCATCCGTTACCGGCATCGGGCCAGGGTGAAAGGAGCCTGGCGACAGGTGCCAGCGATTGACCTGGCCAAGAGAGTGGTGATGGTGTAAAACCTGGATCGCGATCGCTAAGGGGGGCTGGAGTCTAGCCCTAACTGTTGGAGGAGCGATCGCCGCATGACTTCGACGGGGGCTGGTTGTTGTAACCAAATTTCCAGGGCGGCGGCACCTTGTTGCACCAACATTTCCAACCCGTCGATGGCGAGGGAACCGCGCTCGGCGGCGGCTCGCAGGAACTGGGTTGGTTTTGGCACATAAATCAGGTCGTAGGCGATCGCCGCAGGATTCCAGTTAGCCCAGTCTTGGGGGGCGATGGGGCACTGCTCCGGGTGGGGATGCATTCCCAGGGGGGTGGTGTTCACGACCAGGCCAGCCGTGGCCAGGAGGGTGGGTAATTCATCCCACAGATGGATATGAATCGGGACGGGCGGGGTGGCCGCGAGCCAACTTTGTTGCAAGGCTTGGAGTTTGGCGCGATCGCGGCCAACAACCCGAATGGTGCCAAAACCCAACTGGGCGCAACCCGCCACAACTGCTCTGGCGGCTCCTCCATTGCCTAAGATCAAGGCTTCGGTTTGGGGCCAGGGGCGATCGAGCCCGTGGAGAGGGGCCACAAAGCCTGCCACATCGGTGTTTGTGCCTTGCCAACCCTGGTCACTGTGCCAAACCGTGTTAACGGCTCCGATCGCCTGGGCCTGGGGGGTAATGGTTTGCAACAGGGGGATAATGGCCTGTTTGTGGGGAATGGTGATGCTGAACCCCCGAACACCGATCGCCTCGAAGCCCGCGATCGCGGTTGCCAGGTTAGCGCTGGTGATGGCAAAGGGGAGATAGACATAATCGACGCCCAGATGGGCGATCGCCGCATTATGCATGACTGGCGAGAGAGAATGGGCGATGGGATCACCAATCACCCCTAAAATCTGCGTGGTACCCGTAATCATTGGCTAGGAAATCGATTCAGTCTTAGAGCTATCTGCGCCATTGGCGGACTCGGTGGGCGGCGCGGGTGCAGTAGGTTCAGCAGTGGGTGCAGTGGGTTCAGCAGTGGGTGCAGTGGGTTCAGCAGTGGGTGCGGCGGTTGCAGTTGGGCTGGCTGGGGCTGGCGCGATCGCAGGTTCTTCCGCCGCAGAGGTGGGGGCTGCATTGGCTTCGGCGGCCAACTGTTGCAGGGCTTCGCTCACTTCACTTAAATCTAGTTCGGGGATATTGATGGCGACGTCATCGGGGCGGTCAATATCGGTAGTGTGGATGCGGCGGATGGGTAAGTTGGCAATCAGGGCGGTGGTGCGGTTGTTACTTTCTAAGGCAAACTCCATCGCCTCGGTGTCCAGTTCGACATAGCGCGAAACGACTTCTAGGATTTCTTTGCGCATCGATTCAACCAGGTGGGGGGGCAAGTCAGCGCGATCGTGGGCGAGGACTAACCGGAGCCGATTTTTGACATCGTGGCGACTGTTGGTTGAGCGATGGAAAAGCCGTTCTAGCAATTCAAATAACATGAAACAGGTGGGGGTAGAGGGAGCGCGAAAAAACAACTGATACCGCTCTCTCACGGCGAGGGCGATGTTGCCAACCAGTTATCAATAAGCACGTTTTACTTTAAAGCAAAGTAGCCAAAACAATGGACAAAACCTAAACCAAACTTAAAACAATTTAGTTGAAAACATTTTGCGAAGTTTTGCTAAGAGGTTGTCTTTGGGCACGGTGAGATCTAAAAAGTCAACAGTTTCACCTTCCAGGCGGCGGGCGATGTTGTCAAAGGCGGTGCCTGCCAGCGTTGGGGTTTCTGCAAGAACGAGGGGTTCGCCCTTGTTGGTGGACATGATGACGTGTTCGTCGTCGGGGACGATGCCAATGAGCGGCACGGCCAAAATTTCTTGCACATCTTCAACGCTCATCATGTCGTTGGCTTGCACCATTGCAGGCCGCAACCGATTGACGATGAGGCGGGCTTTTTTGATGTTGTTGGCTTCGAGTAAGCCGATGACGCGATCAGCATCCCGGACGGCTGCAATTTCGGGGGTGGTGACGATGAGGGCTTCTTGGGCGGCGGCGATCGCGTTTTGGAAGCCCATTTCAATCCCGGCGGGACTATCGACCAAAACGTAGTGGAAGGCTTTGCTTAAGGCATTCACCAGTTGGCGCATTTGGTCGGGGCGGACGGCATCCTTGGTGCGGTTTTGGGCCGCAGGCAACAACATTAAATTGGGATGACGTTTGTCTTTGACGATGGCTTGTTCTAAGCGACATTGGCCAGCCAAGACATCAACGGCTGTGTACACGACCCGATTTTCGAGACCCAGCAGCAAATCGAGATTGCGTAGCCCAAAATCCGCATCGACGACGATGACTTTGCGACCCCGTTTCGCCAGTGCCATGCCTAAGTTTGCAGTAGTGGTGGTTTTGCCCACCCCTCCCTTGCCTGAAGTGACGACAATAACGCGACTCATGTAGTGAGGAAGTGTTTACTAAACGACGCTGATTGTTAAACAGTAGATAGCGGAGCAGTCGATAGGGGAGAACCCTGGGCAAGCCTGTGCCAGAGGAAAGCTGCCTATCTTATACCTTAAAATCGGTCACGGCTCACTGATTCCGGGAAAATTGGCGGAGTTGGCGCGATCGCCCAGGCTATTTGTCGCCGATGGCTTGGCTCCGGTAAAAGTCCATGGCGCGGGCAATGCGAATCATTCCCTGCGCGGTGACATAGGCCACTTCGGGGTAGTATTCAGCGGGGGGATTTTCGGGCGGACGGGCCACAAAATCTGCAATGCGCAGTTGGGTGGGTTCCATCTGCAAGGCCATGATCAAGCAGCGTCCGTTGCCTTTGGCCCCGGCATGGGCCAGCCCTCGCAACCGTCCCCAAACCAGGATATCGCCATCAGCCACCACTGAACTCCCCGGATTAAGATCGCCCAGAATGATGACACTGCCGTTATGTTTGACATCGGCCCCAGAGCGCAAGGTGGTTTGGAGATAGAGAGGTTCGGCCAGGGCTTGGGGGGCTTCGGTGCTGGGTTGAAGCAGGTGGGCAATGGAGGCTTGCTGTTCGACGGAGTAGCCCGCTGTGGCGGCTGCGACGGCAGTTTGGCGACGACTGGTGTAGACCCGCTTGAGGCGGAGTTGATTTTCGGAAAGGGCATCGCTAATTTCTTGGAGTTGCCGCCCATCCAGCAGGCGATCGCGGGCAATGAGGTGGACGGTGGTTTCTGGTTGCCAGAACCGTTCCCCTGACTGGAGCCGTTGGCGCAGTTGTTGGGCAATTTCGTGCCAGGTGAGTGCACTCGCCGGGTTGTCTTTCTCCTGGTCATTGTTCACAGGGAGCAGCAAAAGCACTTTGCCGCCTTCGCTCTTGAGGCGTACCTGTTGATCTGGCTCTAGCTCACTGGTTGCTGCGGTTTCGGCGGATTGGCTAGGGGCCTCACTGGGCGTTGCCTCTGGGGGCTGCGCGTTGCTGGCTGGGGCCTCGGCGGCTGGGTCTTCTTCCAGGGGTTGGAGAATATCTGCCAGATCTGGATCGAGCGCAGAAGCGGGGGGAGAGGTGTCAGAATTCATACAAGAGAAAGCAGAGAACAACGATGATGGGGCTGGATGGGAGCAAGGCCGGGGTTCAATGCGGTTCAGCCCGGTCAAGGGTGGCTTGCATCCTGACAATGAAGCACTACATTATAGGCACGTCTACTCCATTCAGCATAAAACGATTGGCAAACAATTCGGGCTTGGTTCAGCCCATCTTACTGGCGATCGCAGCGGGGACACCGTTAACTGACGCACAATGGCAACTCCTTTGGGCCGAGGAAGGGGGCGAGAGGCGACGGGCGTTGGCCTGGGGGGATGTGCCAGCGCAGGGGCCGGGAAGACTGGCCGCGCGGGCGCAGTGGTTGCAGCAGGTTTATCCCGATTTTGTGGCCTGGTGCGATCGCCGATTGGGGCATCCGGCGGAGTTTCTGGGGCCGTTGTGGTCGGTTTGGTTGCCCCTGGCCGAGCGCCTGGTGCAGTTGCGGCAAACGGTGCAACGCCCGATTGTGCAAGGCATTTTGGGGGGGCAGGGCACGGGCAAAACCACGCTGGGCGAAATTTTGACGTTGCTGCTACGCCATCGGGGCTATTCGACCCTGAGTTTGTCTCTGGATGATTTGTATAAGACCTATGGCGATCGCCAGGTCTTACAAACCCAGGAACCACGCTTGATTTGGCGGGGGCCACCGGGTACCCATGATGTGGCGTTGGGCGTTCAAGTGCTGGATCAACTGCGCCACCCCCAACCAGGCCATGCGATCGCCATTCCACGGTTTGACAAGTCCTTGCACCAGGGCCAGGGCGATCGCACAACGGCTGACTGGGTGGCGGATATTGATATCGTGTTGTTTGAAGGATGGTTTGTTGGTGTCTGCCCGGTGCCCCCCCAGACCTTTGACCAGCCGCCACCGCCGATTGTCACCGAGGGCGATCGTGCTTTTGCCCTGGCCATGAACCAGCGGCTCCACGCTTATTTACCTTTGTGGGAACGGCTCGATGCTCTGTGGATTTTGCATGTGACGGATTATCGCCTCAGCAAAGAATGGCGCAAACAGGCGGAACGGGAAATGCAAGCGAGGGGTAAACCGGGTATGACCGATGAGCAAATCGACGCGTTTGTGGATTATTTTTGGCAAGCTCTCCATCCAGCGTTGTTTATTCCGCCGCTGTTAGCCCAGGCCGATCTGGTGATTGAAGTGTGTCCTAACCATGCGCTGGGGGCTGTCTATGCTGGGTTAGGCTGGCTGGGGCGGCACGGTGACGATCAGCCGGGGCAAATAGTTCCCGAATTTTGATTACAAAGTTTTACTCTTCTGGGGGCATTGATTTCATTCCCCCAATGGATTGCAACGATCGCTGGGTTTTGGGTTACGGTGGGCGAGGCATCTCAAGACTGCTGCTCTGACTGTGAGGTGAAAGGTATGATCCCAACCAACAGGTTTGCTCAACGGCAATGGGGAATTCTGCGATCGCGGTGGGTTCGCCGCTGGGGCCTGGTGCTGGCCCTGGCGATCGCGACGCTGGTGGGGGTCGGCTGGGGGCATTCGGCGGGGGTGGCCGTGGAACCGACCCTGGCTCAGATTTCGCTGCCCTCACCAACATCAGCCCTGGACAATGCCAAACCGACGAATGTGGAACGGTATGGCGAGATTGAAGTGGCCCCTGTGAGCTTGAATGGAGACACGCTGTTCAAGGTGGTGGCCCCGACGGTGCGCGATCGCAAAAATCCTGGGAATCAGGTTCCTGTGGAAGAACGGGCAGAGGCGATCGCAGCCAACCTGAAGCGGGTCATTGCGGAAGAACAACCAGAATCCGTACGGGAAGAGCGGGGGTATGCCACAACCTTTGACCCGGAGAGTTTTCAGACAAAAGTGGCCCAAAGGGGTGAACAAACGGTGATTGTGGCAACGGATGCGTATCGCTCGAATCCGCTGGAGTTGGTGACGGTTTCGGCTAAGGATGCCAACTACTACGGGGTTTCGGTGGCGGAACTGGCGGAGCAATGGCAAACGACGTTGCAAACCAAACTCTCGAAAGATCTGGCTGAGCGGGCTCCGGAGCGGTTTGAGAAAAAGCTGACTCTGGCCGGGGCGATCGCGGCGGCGACGGTGGTCAGCAGTTTGTTTTTGTTTGGGATCCAGCGGTTGCTCGCGAAACAGGATCAAACCCTGAAACACCGCCAAACCCAACAAGTGCAAGAGGCCATACCGGAGCCTCAAGAGGCTTCCCCCCCGGCTCCCGGCGATCGCGCCCTGGCCTCCGCCACAACCGATGCAGCAGCCACCGCCGTCGCCCAGGCCCAACTGGCCCAAGCCGCTTTACCAGACGAGGCCACCAGCCGCACCACGGTGTTTCAGCAACGGCACGTCCTCCGTGCCCTCCGCAGCCAATTTACCTTGACCCGTCGCCGCCGCATTTTGGCTGCATGTCGCTGGTTGGTGGGCTGGGGCCAAATCATGGTGTGGCTTGTGGGCGTTGCGTTTATCTTTCAGCAGTTTCCTTCCACTCGGCAGATTGGGGTCAATTTGCTGGAAGTGCCTATTTTTCTGTTGATGGTCTGGTTTGTTGTGGGGTGGATGAATTGGATCGGTGATGTGTTGATCGATCGCGCCGCCCGCATTTGGGAAGATGACCAATTTTCGCGGTTTCCCTTGTTTGAAATTGAAGATGCCCAGCGCAAAACCCTCCGGATTTCAACCACTATCAAAGCCTTGCGGGGCCTGAAAACCTTTGTCCTCAGTTGTTTTGGGGTGGGTGTGGCCTTGCAAGCGGTGGGGGTGCCCATTGGGTCGGTGTTGGCCGGTGGGGCGATTATTGCCTTTGGGATTTCTCTAGCCTTTCAAAATTTGCTGAAAGACTTGATCAATGGTTGTTTGATTTTGTGGGAAGACCAGTACGGCATTGGGGATGTGGTCGCGATCGACGGGGCCAGTGGCTTGGTGGAAAACATGAACCTCCGGATTACGCAATTGCGGGATGCGGAAGGGCGGTTAATCACAATTCCCAACAGCACCATTAGCAAGGTCGAAAACCTGACCCGAACGTGGTCACGGGTGAATTTTGACATTGAGATTGACTATGGGGCTGATGTCGATCGCGTGTTGGAAGTGATTCATTTTGTGGGGCAGCAGTTGTATACCGATGGGGCATGGAGCGATCGCATCATTGAACCCCCAGAAGTATTGGGGGTGGATGATTTATCCCATACGGGCATTTTGATCCGGGTGTGGATTAAAACCAAACCGTTGCAACAGTGGGCGGTGGGGCGGGAATTTCGGCGGCGGCTCCATCGCGTGTTGATTGAGCGCAACATCCATATTGGGGTGCCTCGTCAAACCCTCCAGGCCGAAACGGATAACCTGCTCATTGCCAATCTGAATGGCGATCGCATCCTTGCGGATCGAGAGTCAGCCCTGCATACCACCGCCTCAACCTCATCTAATCTGCCCGCGCCTCCTGCGTCGCCCCCACCCCCGACCAAGTGACCGTCCCGTCCGTGCCCAGTCAGCCTTGGCTGCACCTCAAATTCACCGCCACTGTGGGGGGATTTTTGTCAGCTCGGTTGGAAACGCGCACGAAGTCTCTAAAATTGAAGTGCTTTTGATGTATGGACTCTGGAGCAAGTCGTGAACGTTGCAGAATTGTTTCAAAAAGGTGGGCCAACGATGGTTCCCCTGCTGCTGCTCTCTATCCTGGCCTTGACCGCCATTTTTGAGCGATCGTGGTTTTGGTTTGGAGTGTTGACCAAAGAGCGGGAAACGGTCAACCGTGTGCTCGATTCCGCCCGCCGGAATGACTGGGTGACTGCGGCTGAGGTCGCCCGGACAGCCTATGACCAGCCCATTGGGCGCTTTCTCTACAGCCCCTTGCAACTGAACGAAACAGACCCCGAATTGTTTCGGCTAGCGTTGGAAACTTCGGCAGATGAAGAATTGGCGGGGATGCGGCGGGGCGACAAGGTGCTGGAAGCCGTGATTGCCCTGGCTCCGTTGTTGGGTTTGCTGGGGACGGTCATTGGTCTAATTATTTCGCTCCGTAATATTCGCATTGGGGATATTGGTGGCGAATCGACTGCCGGGGTGACAACCGGGATCGGGGAAGCCTTGATCAGCACGGCTGCGGGGCTGGTGGTCGCAATTTTTGCCCTGGTGTTTTATCGCCTGTTTCAATCTTTTCTCTTCAATCAGGTCAAAATTTTCCGCAAAGCCGGGAATGAACTGGAGTTGATGTATCGCCAGCGGCTTGCCCGGGGCGAAGGGAGCATTGGGCCAGTGGGGGAGAAACCAGGTGAGGGATTGGTCAGTCAGGAGTCGTTGGTGGTGCCTGCGCCAACACCGGAGCCCCCGCCGGACTCCACGGCCAAGGTTGATCCCTCTTAGGGCTGGTTAGGGCTAAACTTTTCCCCCCGTTGTGCCGTTATTTAGGGTCAATTTCTGCATTCATTCACCGACTTAAGTCATGCTTTGGGGCCTTACCCATTGCGTTGCCGCTGAACGAAGTCTTTCTCCACTGGCTGTTATGAAAATCCACGCTGATGCACCGTCCGAAGAAGTCCAAATTCAAATCATTCCGTTAATTGATGTCATTTTTTGTATCTTGACGTTTTTTATTTTGGCGGCGTTGCAATTTACGCGCCAACAGGCGATTAAAGTGGATCTGCCCAGAGCCTCAACTGGGTCGTCGTTGTCGGCGGGAGGCTTGGGGGATAATCGGTTTCGCGAAATGATGGTGGTGACGATTGGGCGATCGGGCCAAACGTTTATTGACCAAACCCCGGTCGATCGCAGTCAACTCTACCAGCTATTTCAGAATTACATTACCCAAAATCCAAAGGGTATTTTGGTGCTGAATGCCTCGCCCAGCGCGTTTTACAACGATGTGGTGCAGGTGTTGGATTTGATGCGATCGGTGGGGGGCAGTCGGGTGGCGCTGGCGACGGTTCCGGGCAAAGCTTCGCCGACTCCGGGGACAACGCCGCAAACACCGGGGACGACTCCTTTTCCGACAAACACGCCGACGTTTAATCCCTTTGATCCGTTTGGGACTTCGACTCCGGCTCCAGATAATGGTTTGGCCACACCGAGTCCGGTGTTTCCAGGGGGTGGCACGGAGGAAACAACGCCGGGGGAACCCGCTCCTAATCCGACTGGAGAATCCCAGAACTAAGCGATCGCCCAGGTTGCGGGGCGCTTGGTGCTAGGCTATTGTTTTACCTCAAAGGAATAATTGGCTTTGACCATGCAGCGATCGCGCCGATTTTTTTCTCTAGGTTGCCAGAAGGGCTGGTTCGTGTGGCGATCGCTTGGAGCTTGGCGGCGATCGCTGGTGTGGGTGGTGCTGGGGGTGTGGGTAATCGCGATCGCCGGGTGCCAGGTGCGCGAGTTGCGCCGGGACGAAGCCCAGGGTTCCCAATTGGTGCTGGCGACGTTATCTGACCCCAAAACGTTTAATTACGCCAACAATCAAACTTTTCCCAATATCTTTTTGTTTGCCTATGAAGGGCTGACTCGCGAGAACGGTGTCACCAGGGAGGTAGAACCGGCGCTGGCGGAGAGTTGGCAGATCTCTGAGGACAAAAAACGGGTGGTGTTCACCCTGCGGGAGGGCTTGCGCTGGTCGGATGGGGCTCCGCTAACGGCGGATGATGTGGTGTTTACTTACCGGGATGTAATTTTTAATCCCGAGATTCCAACGGATGCCAAGGATGCGCTGCGGATTGGCCCCAATGAGCGGTTTCCGAATGGGGTGTTTCCTTCGGTGCGAAAGGTAGGCGATCGCCAGGTGGAGTTTCTCCTGCCGGAACCGTTTGCCCCGTTTTTGCGGGCGACGGCTGGCCCCGATGGGGTGGTGATCATGCCGAAGCACAAGCTGGAAGCGGCTTTGAAAACGAAAGGGTCGGATGGCAACCTCAAGTTTATTTCCACCTGGAATACGGATACGCCGCCCCAAGAGATTGTGGTGAATGGCCCCTATCGGCTGGAAAGCTATACACCGGGGCAACGGCTGGTCTTTCGGCGCAACCCCAACTATTGGCGCAAGGATGGGGCGGGCAATGCTTTGCCTTATATCGAGCGAATTGTTTGGCAGTTTATTGAAAATACCGACACGCAATTGATCCGCTTTCGGTCGGGGGAGTTGGATGTGATGGGGGATGCGCGACCGCTCCGCCCGGAGTATTATTCGCTGCTGAAACAGGAAGAACAGCGGGGTAATTTTCAGATTTACAATGGTGGCCCCTGGTCGGGGGTGCTTTACCTCACGTTTAATTTGAATCGGGCTACAGATAAAACGGGTAAGCCCTTTGTGGATCCGGTGAAGTTGAGTTGGTTCAGTAATCTGGCGTTTCGGCAGGCGATCGCCCATGCGATTGACCGAGACAAGCTCAACACCAACATTTTCCGAGGGTTGGGGATTGTGCTTAACTCGCCGATTTCGGTGCAAAGTCCCTACATTCTGAAACCAGAGGATGGCCTCAAAACCTATGAATACAACCTGGACAAAGCCAGAGCCTTGTTGCGAAGTGCGGGATTTCAGACTAATGCCCAGGGCCAATTGCTGGATGGGAAGGGCAATCGAGTGCGGTTTACTCTGTTGACCAACTCAGGTAACAAAGTCCGCGAGGCGATCGGGGCGCAGATCAAATCTGATCTCAGCAAAATTGGTATTCAGGTTGATTTCACCCCGCTGAGTTTTAATGTGTTGGTCGAAAAAACTTCGACAACGCGAGATTGGGATGCCCACTTGATTGGTTTTACGGGTGGCATTGACCCCCACGGTTCGGCCAATCTGTGGCTGAGTAGTGGCGCGTCCCATTCTTTTAACTTGAAGCAACAACCGGGCCAGCAACCGATTCAAGGGTGGCAACCCTACCCGTTTGAGCAGGAGATTGATCGCCTGATGGTGGCGGGGGCGCGGGAATTGGACGAGACGAAGCGTAAGGCGATCTATGCGGAGTATCAACAAGTGGTGCAGGAGAATTTGCCAGTGATTTTCTTGGTTAACGATCGCGCGTTGATGGCTGCCCGAAAGACGCTGACGGGGTTGGAATACACGGGTTTGCCCAGTTGGGGGTTATGGAATATTCCGGCGATCGCCAAAACCGACGCGGCGGCTAAATAGCTATTGAAGGAACCAGGGAGGGGTGGGCCTGGGGTGCAGGGAGCATGATTCACGCGAATAAAACAGCGATCGCGGTAAAGGGGCGATCGGTCATGACCACAGCGCGGGAAGGGCGGCTAGGCGGACGGTAACGATTGGGGTTGGGCCGAGGTTGGGGCGGTGGTATGGATGGGAATTTCGATCGTAAACTCCGTGCCCTGGTTGGGCCGGGACTGACACTTGAGTTGGCCGCCGTGCTGTTCGACCACGATTTGATAACTGATCGACAAGCCCAGCCCGGTGCCCTTGCCAACAGGTTTGGTGGTGAAAAACGGATCGTACAACCGTTGTTTGACGCGCTCCGGAATGCCAAGGCCGTTATCTGTGATGCGAATCGCAATCCAATGAGAATCGACTTGTTCGGTGTGGATGGTAATGGTGGGTTGAAAGGCGCGATCGCCGCTGGTTGGTGGTTTGAGTTGGGGATTGTCTTCATTGCCTGTCAGGCTATAAAGCTGTTCGGCTTTTTCTTCTAAGGCGTCGATCGCGTTACTCAAAATATTCATAAATACCTGATTAAGCTGCCCCGCATAGCAATCCACTAAGGGCAAGTTGGCATAGGTTTTATGAATGTTGATCTCGCCTAACCCAGGTTGCGACTTGAGGCGATGTTGCAAAATCATCAGGGTATTTTCTAACCCGTCATGAATATCCACTGGTTTTTTCTCGGCTTCATCCAACCGGGAAAAATTGCGTAAAGATAGCACAATTTGCCGAATGCGATCGGTCCCAATTTTCATCGAGTTGAGTAATTTGGGCAGATCAGCCTGGATAAAGGGGATGTCATATTGGGCTAATGCTGCCGCGATCGCGGGGGGCGGTTGGGGCAGCGCCGCCTCATAATGGGCCAGCATTGTCAATAGATCTTGCACATACTCACTGGCGTAGAGGATGTTACCGGAAATAAAGTTGATGGGATTATTAATTTCGTGGGCCACCCCTGCGACCAATTGCCCCAGACTCGACATTTTTTCTGATTGCACCAATTTGGCTTGCGTTTCTTGCAAGCGTTGCAGCGTTCGTTGCAGTTGTTGGGTTTGTTGGCGCAATTGCGCTTCGGATTGGCGTAATCCGGCTTCAGCCTGTTTCCGTTCAATGACTTCGTGGCGCAAGAGGCGGTTGGCTTCGAGCAACTCGGCAGTGCGTTCTTCTACCCGGTGTTCCAATTCGTCGTAGGCTTTGTGTAATGCGGCTTCTGCGTGTTTGCGCTCGGTGATATCGCGGGTGACTTTGGCAAATCCGCGTAACTGGCCGTGGGTGTCGTGCAAGGCAGTGACGACGGTATGAGCCCAAAATTGCGAACCGTCACGCCGGACGCGCCGACTTTCATCTTCAAAGCGACCAACGGTTTTGGCGATCTGTAATTCGTAGTCTGGTTTGCCCGCGTGGATATCTTCCGGTGGGTAAAAGGTGGCGACGGGTTTCCCCATAATTTCGGAGGCGGTGTACCCATTGATCCGTTCGGCCCCTAAATTCCAACTGATGACGGTACCGTTCGGATCCAACATGTAAATGGCGTAGTCTTTGACGTTTTCAACTAAGCACCGAAACCGTTCTTCGCTATCTTTTAAGGCTTGTTGGGTGTGTTTGGCAGCGGTGATGTCACGGGCGATCGCGTAGATAACGGCTTGCTCTTGGCAGAATGTTGCACTCCACGCGAGCCACTTGTAATGGCCGGGTTGGCAATGGTAACGACTTTCAAATTGAATGGTTGTGGGCGCTGACGGAGCAGGTAAGTAAAGGGATTCTAAGGCTTGTTGAACAGCGGTTTGATCATCAGGATGAATGAAGCTATACCAGGGAGTGGCCATGAGTTCTGTGACGGTGTAGCCACATATTTCTTCCCACTGAGAATTAAGATGTTGAAAAAAACCATCGCGGCTAATGACACAAATCATTTCCTGGGAAAGTTGAAGGATGCGATCGCGATTTAGCGGAAAGGATTGGGGCTGAAAATCGCGAACACCAACGAGTTGAGTCATTGCTAAGTGAGGCCCTTAAAATCGGAATTTATGAAGCGTTCAAACCTACTCTGTCAAGAGATGCACCAAGCTTGTATTGAAATAAGTGAACTACTAAAAACACTTTTATCCAATTTAAGCTTTTTTTCCGCTTTCTCCTAAAGGTATTAATCAGGATTTATAGATAACTGAATTGTGATTGATTATAGGTTTGCAACAACCAGGACTTAACTTCATTCTTGCGATACTTGTTATTGTTCGAAGATTGATCTGTGATTAGATTAGTTGATTGCGATCGCGGCAAGAGAAAAATCAATACTTTCGGCCTGATGTAAGGGGGCGATCGGGTATTGCACTGTGGCTGAACCCTAGGTGGCTACTCTGGCCAGCCGCTTCCGACTTGAGGGGACGAGCCGATTTAGCCCTAACTGTACCACTTTCGGACCTCAAGCCATCCCACGCAAAAAAAGATATCCGGCTCAGAATGACCGTGGGATGGCGCAAAGATATTGCTATGCTGAAAACCGGAGCGAATTTAACCAAAAGTCCATGCCTGTCACTACTGTTTCACCGATCGCCTTTCCCCTTGCGGCTGTTGTGGGCCAAGAAGCCATTAAATTAGCCTTGTTGTTGGCAGCCGTTGATCCTGGCTTGGGCGGGGTGGTGATTGCAGGCCGGCGAGGCACGGCGAAATCGGTGATGGCGCGGGCGATTCATGCATTGCTGCCCCCGATTGAAATTGTGTCTGCTTCCCTTAACTGTGACCCCCATAATCCGACGGAATGGGATGACGACACCCAGCAACGCGAGGCCGGCAAAGCTGAGGCTGATCTGACGACGGAAGTTGTGCCTGCTCCTTTCATTCAGTTGCCGTTGGGGGTGACGGAAGATCGCCTGTTGGGTTCGGTGGATGTGAGCCAGTCCATCAAACAAGGGGAAACGGTGTTCCAACCGGGGTTGTTGGCCGAGGCCCATCGTGGTGTGATGTATGTAGACGAGATTAATCTGCTGGATGATCAGATTAGTAATTTGTTGCTCGGTGCGTTGACTGATGGCTGGAACCAGATTGAGCGGGAGGGCATCAGTTTTCGTCATCCATGCAAACCATTGTTGATCGCGACTTACAACCCGGATGAGGGTGATTTGCGGAATCACTTGTTGGATCGGATTGCGATCGCCCTGTCGGCAGACATGGTGCTGGGGTTGGATGAGCGGGTGCAGGCTGTGGAGCAAGCGACGAGTTATGCCTCTTCGCCGCAGGCATTTTTGGCGCAGTACGCGGAAGATATCGATAATTTGAAAACCCAGATTATTCTGGCGCGGGAATGGCTGAAGGATGTGCAAATTCAGCCAGATCAGATTGAATATTTGGTCACGGAAGCGATGCGGGCCGGGGTGGAAGGGCACCGGGCCGAGTTGTTTGCGGTGCGGGTAGCCAAGGCCCATGCGGCGTTGGAAGGGCGCACCAGTGTGGAAGCGGATGATTTGCGGCAGGCGGTGAAATTGGTGATCATTCCTCGCGCGACGAATTTGCAACCCCCACCGGATGAGGAGCAGCAACCGCCACCACCGCCACCGCCACCGCCGCAGGATCAGTCGGAACAAGAGCAAGACGAGCAGGAAGACGAGAAAGAGGAAGAGGACGAACCGGAAACGGAGCAGGATACGCCGAATATCCCGGAGGAGTTCATGTTTGACCCGGAAGGCGTGGTGCTGGATCCGGAGGTGTTGTACTTTGCGCAGATGGCAACGCGGCGTGGCAAGTCGGGCCAGCGATCGCTGATTATTTCGGAGGATCGGGGTCGGTACATCAAGCCCATTTTGCCTCGGGGTGTGGTGCGCCGGATTGCGGTGGACGCAACGTTGCGATCGGCGGCTCCTTATCAAAAGGCGCGGCGACAACGGGCTGCCAGCGTTTCGGGCAGTCCGCGCAAACGGGTTTTTGTGGAGCAGTCTGATATTCGGGCAAAACGGTTGGCTCGGAAGGCCGGGGCCTTGGTCGTGTTTGTGGTGGATGCGTCGGGTTCAATGGCGCTCAACCGGATGAACTCGGCGAAGGGAGCTGTGCTGCGCTTGTTGACGGAAGCCTATCAAAACCGTGATCAAGTGTCGTTGATTCCGTTTCGGGGTGAGCAGGCGGATGTGCTGTTGCCGCCAACGCGATCGATTGAGGCGGCAAAACGGCGGTTGGATCGGTTGCCCTGTGGGGGGGGGTCGCCCCTGGCCCACGGATTGACCCAGGCGGTGCGGGTAGGCATCAATGCCCAACAGTCGGGGGATATTGGCCAGGTGGTGATTGTGGCGATTACGGATGGGCGGGGGAATGTGCCGCTGGCCCGATCGCTGGGTGAACCTCCGGTGGAAGGCGAAAAACCGGATATCAAAGCGGAGTTACTAGATATCGCTGGCAAAATTCGGGCGATCGGGTTTCAGCTTTTGGTCATTGATACGGAGAATAAATTTGTCTCTACGGGCTTTGCCAAAGAACTGGCGAAGCAGGCCGGGGGCAAGTATTACCATCTGCCAAAAGCGACGGATCAGGCGATCGCGGGGATGGCCCGGAATGCGATCGCGGATATGAAAGCCCGCTGATGGTGAGCTTGCTGCCTGAACTGCCGCCGGATTGTCAATTGCGTTCGGCTACAGCTCAGGATTTAGGCGCGCTGAGGTGGTTGATCTTGAAAGCTCGCCTCGACCCAACCCAACTGCGATGGCAACAGTTTTGGGTCATCGAACACCAGCACCGCATCATTGCCTGTGGCCAACTGCGCTATTTCCCTGATGCCCAAGAACTGGGTAGTCTGTTGGTGGTCAAGGCGTGGCGGGGGCAAGGGTTGGGCAAACACCTGACGACTCATCTGATTCAACAGGCGACAAAACCGCTGTATCTCGAATGTGTGGGGGCGTGGCGGGTTGCTTTCTATCATCAATTAGGATTTCGCCCGGTGACGGTGGCTGAGTTACCGCCCTCGTTGCAACGCAAGTTTGGGCGATCGCGCCAGATTGCTCGTTTGCTCCGTATTCCCATTGCCTTTATGGTTTACGTGCCAGACTTGGAATAGAGCAATTCATTGGATTTTTGTAAAAAATGCTGCTTCTTTTTACGAAGAATCATGCATGCCCTCCCCAAAAAGCGCAGTTTTCTATAAAATTAGAGACAGGTAAGAGCAAATTACTGAACAACCAATTCAAATTATTGAAGGGTAAAGAATTAGCGGTTTGTTATCTGCTGTGACGCTTCAACACTGAATAGCGATCGCTCGTTCATCGACGGTGGCCAAGCCAGATTAGTTCGGCTCTCTGTCTTCTCTTCATTGAATTTATTTGTCACATTGAATGGGCGATCGCTCGTTCTAGTCAAAGTGTTTGTCCTTCGTTTCATTATCCTTCGATGACTTTCTTGAAATCTGCGCCAATGTCTACCCCTATTGTTCAACCTAATCTAGCAAACCCGACGATTACTGAGTCACCCGCTGTCGCAGCAAGCGATTTGATCTATAGCCATTATTGGGAGCTTAGAGGGTGGGTTTGCCAGAAAGCTGCGCCCAAGGCTTCTCGTGCTGCTCTCACGGTGGATCCCAATTAGTGAAGTGAGTTTTTGCTGCGTTTAAGTGTGGGTTTTAGGCAGCGTGAACTCCGAGTTGAACCCTTAACTTAAAAACCGCAATTTTGACAGGTTTTTCTTAGCACCGCATGAGAGGCGATGGAAGTCACAAGCTTCCATCGTTTTTCTTAAGTTTGGTTTGGTCTAACTTCACGTTACTAGGAACAAGCAATTGGGCCTGGAAAACAGGCTGATTCCTTCTATTTTGCGGAGTCGATTTTGATGTGGTTGGTGTGTTCAGGTTTGGAAAAAAATACTTTGCCAGCCAGTGGAGCCAAATTCTTTCTGGAATTCACTGATAACCCAGGAGATGGATTTACCCTGGCGCTGGGCGATGTGGCTTAAATAGCGGCGATAGGCGTGTTTGTCTTCAAGGGTCGGGGTTGCCCCAAAGGTTGAGCCCAAACACCAGGCATCTTCTGGCAAAAAGCCGTAGCGATTGTAAAACAAACTCATGGCAAGTTGGGGGGCGAGTTTTTCTTGAAATACTTTTTGGCGGAGGCGTTGGAAAGAGGCGATGGTGGCCGCGCGATCGCTGGTGTCTAAGACGGGGCGATCGCTGTGGCTGACTTCGACGAGATTCTCCGCATACACCTGGGGCGCTTCGACTAACCATTGGTGGCCGCAGTCAGGACAGACTAAGGCCGCCGCCCATACAATCCGGGCACAAACGGGACATTGTTTTTTGGGGGCAACCCCAGGTTCGTCCGGTTCGGTGCTGCTGGGGAGTTTGTAATTTTGAATGTCTTCTGGGAAGCCCAGGCGCATGAGGTTGCCTGCCTGATCCAGGATAATGCCGTGGGTTTTGCCAGTTTTGGGGGAAATTCGCATCACGCGACCAATTTGCTGGTGATGCAAGGCGCGGGATTGGGTCGGGCGCAGCAATAAGCCCACTTCGACGCTGGGTTCGTCAAAGCCGATGCTGATGACATTGCAGGAGGTGAGGAGCAGAATTTTGCCATCCCGTAAGGCACGATATAGTTTGTGCCGTTGTTTGATGGGGGTATTCCCGTCTACGGTGTCTGCCGGAATTCCGGCTTGGCGAAAGGCGGCGGCGACGTGTTGGGCGTGTTCGATGTCTACACAAAAGGCGATGCTCCGGCGATCGGGGGTCAGCCGGAACCATTCTTCGACGATGCGTTCGACGAGTTCGGGGCGATCGCAGGCGTTTTTTAAATCTCGTTCATCAAAATCCCCGGCAACAGTGCGGACTCCTTCTAACTCCACCCGCGAGCCTGCTGGCATCCCGTAATATTTCATGGGCGCTAGAAAGCCGAGTCGCTGAAGGGTCGAAGGCACTGGGGAAAAGACCAGGGTTTCCATGTGGTCACCCAATTGGTCTTTGCCTAACCGATAGGGGGTGGCTGTTAGGGCTAAATGGACTGCCTGACGGTGGGTTTCGTAGAGCAACTGTTGCCCGACTTGGCTGAATATGGTGGTGTGCCCTTCGTCGTACAGCACGACATCCGCAGGCCAGTTTTGCCACCAGGTTCGCTTCAGCATGGTTTGCACACTGGCGATTTGGATTGGGGCTGTGGGGTCTTCCTTCCAGCCCGCTTTGATAAACCCGCAGGGCAACCCAAAGGCTTTCATTTTGTCGTAGGTTTGCCCGACCAGCACATCCAAATGCACGAGAAACAGCAGGCGATAACCCCGTGCATGGGTATGGGCGCAAATTTGGCTGGCGATCACGGTTTTTCCGGCCCCAGTGCCGGCGACGATCGCCACCCGGCGGTAGCCCTGACTCAATTTTTCGTATAGATCTTTGATCAGTTGCAGTTGGTAAGGCCGCAACTTAGGAGGCTGAATCGGCGATTTAATCCCAGAAATAGACATGGTTCAAGTGTATGCCGCTTTTCATTCTCCTGGATCTACACTACATCCGATCTAAAACCGGGATGCCTAAGAGGGATAACCCCAGTTTGAGGGTGCGGGCGGTTACATCGCATAAGACTAACCGGGATGTCCGCACGGGTTCTTCGGCTTGGAGGACAGGGCAGCGATCGTAGAACTGATTGAATTTCTGACTCAGCTCAAATAAATATTGGCACAACCGATTGGGATAGAGATCCTGACTGACTTGTTCCAAAATTTCATCGAGTTGCAAAATGTGTTTTGCTAGGGCCAATTCAGTTTCATCTTGCAGTTGAATGGCGGCGTTTGCTCCTAACTGCTCAAAATCAATATTGCCTTTCCGGCTGATGCCCCGCACCCGCACATAGGCATACAGCATATAGGGCGCAGTATTGCCTTGCAAAGCAAGCATCTTGTCATAGTTAAAGATGTAATTGCTGGTGCGATTTTGGCTTAAGTCGGCATATTTCACGGCCCCAATACCAACAACTTGGGCGACATGGGCGATGAATTCTTCGCTTTCTTGTCGTGATTCTGCGGTTAACCGGGTTTCCAAATCTTGCCGTGCATGGGCGATCGCCTCATCTAACAGCTCCCGCAGCGGCACGGTGTCTCCAGACCGAGTTTTGAACTTTTTCCCGTTTTGATCCAGCACTAGCCCAAACGGCGCGTGGACTAATTCCACTCCCTCTGGTACCCAGCCGGCCCGTTGCGCCACCTGAAAGACTTGAATGAAATGATTGGTCTGTCCGGCATCGGTGGTGTAAACAATGCGCCGGGCTTTGTCGGTGGTAATGCGATAGCGAATGGCGGCTAAATCAGTGGTGGCATAGTTATACCCGCCGTCGGTCTTTTGGACGATCAGGGGCAGGGGTTTGCCTTCTTTATTGGTAAACCCGTCTACAAATACGCATTTGGCACCAGCATCTTCGACTAACAAGCCTGCGTCATCCAGGGCGGCAACGGTTTCTGCCAAAAAGGGATTATAGAAGGATTCTCCCCGATCCATGATGTCGGTGGCGATCGCCAACAAATCGTAAATGACCCGATAGGAGCGTTTGGACAGCGCACACACCAGTTCCCAGGCTCGGAGGGTTGTGGCATCCCCTGATTGGAGTTGCACAACGGCTTGGCGGGCCGCCGCCTGAAATGCTTCATCCGTGTCAAAGCGTTGTTTGGCTTCTCGATAAAAGGTAGACAGATCCGCCAGGTTCACCGTGTCGGGATTGTCGAGGGCCTCAGGATAGGCCGAATCTAAATGGGCAATCAACATGCCAAAGGGGGTGCCCCAGTCGCCGACATGACTGATTTTGAGGACATCGTGCCCAAGAAATTCGAGAATCCGGGCGAAACACTCGCCAATGACTGCGGGCCGCAAATGCCCAACGTGCATTTCTTTCGCGATGTTGGGGCTGGGATAGTCCACGATGATGCGGAGTGGTGATTGAACGGGCGTTACACCTAGTCGGGGATCGGTCTGAATTCTGGCTAATTGTGATTCGAGATAGCTCGTTTTGAGTTTGAGGTTGATGAAACCAGGCCCAGCAATTTCCGGGGGTTCGCACAGGTCACTGACATCGAGAACTTGCACAATCTGAGTCGCGATCGCCCTCGGTGCTTGACCCAACGGTTTTGCCAAAGACATCGCCACATTCGCTTGGTAATCACCAAATTTGGGATTGCTGGCTGCAACCAAAATGGGATCAGTATGGGCGTAGTCATGGCCAAATGCAGCAATCAAGGCTTGTTGCAGACGGCCTTTGAGATCAGCGATCGTAGAAATCATAAGAGTTATTAGGTGAAACCGAGTTGCCTCAGTCAAAACGGCAACGCCTATCTAATTTAGCAAGCACCTTGGTTCTTTCATAGATGTTGTAGAGGGTGGCGGCGTCCAACAGTGGTAGATGAGCGATCGCTGGCCAATGATGAATTTTCACGAATGAATAAGTTGCAAATCATCAAAAGCCATTAGTCATTTAGGCTGCTGAAATCAGGTTAAAAAATCCACGTTTAAACATCTAGGTTAAATCTAAGCTCAGGGCCTATCTCCATCTTAAGCATCTGTGAGATGGTCAAAACTAATCAACATTAGGGTGACTGAGGCACTGAATCCATTTTCATACTTAGATCCAACCAGGGCGATCTGGTAATTGGTGCGCTGCTAGAAATATAATCAACGCCTGTTTCCGCGATCGCGCGAATAGTTTCTATCGTCACATTTCCCGATGCTTCAATTTTGGTTTGAGCATTTTTTTGCCGAATCATTTGAACTGCTGTGCGCATCAAATCAAGGGACATATTGTCGAGCATAATAATATCTGCATGATGCTCGAGTGCCGCTTCGACCATAACTAAGCTTTCCACTTCCACTTCAATCGTCAACGGGTAAGGACAATTTTGGCGCACAAGCGCGATCGCTGGCCCAATTCCGCCTGCTGCTGCAATGTGATTATCTTTCAGCATTACGGCATCATCCAACCCGAGACGATGATTCATCGCGCCCCCAACCCGAGACGCATATTTCTCTAGAATTCGCATTCCAGGAATAGTCTTACGGGTATCGACTAAGCGCGTCGGCAAATCAGCAATTTGCGCTGAATATTGCCGCGTCATTGTCGCGATTCCACTCAACCGCATCGCGATATTTAATGCAACTCGTTCTCCAACTAATAACGCATTAAACGGCCCGTGTAGGGTTGCAATGACCTGACCCACTTCACAAGCCTGACCTTCCGCCACCTCTGCCGTAAACACAACTTGGGAATCCAGCAAGTGAAACAAGCGAGCTGCGATCGGTAACCCCGCCACCACACCCTTTTGCTTCGCGACCCAACGAGCTGCCCCCTTTTGCCGACAACGACTAGCCGTAGAGAGCGCCTGCGTCGTCTGATCTCCTCGCCCCACATCCTCCCGCAGCCACTCCAGCAACATAGAATCCAGCACCAACGGCAGCGGCACTGGAGGCACAATAACTTCTTCAGCCATTTCTCTAAACCCGTCGCTCAAAATCTAAAACACCAGCAAAACTACACGGGCAGCGATCCGCCTAAGCCCTTGCTCAGTTCAACACGGCTGAAGTTTATGTTGTTCAACCGCTCAAGCTCAATCATCCCACTCAACTGAGCCGTCCAACCCCTCGACTACCTCGACTACCTGGGCCACCTCGACTACCTTGGCTATCT
>ERZ1066116.137-NODE-137-length-38375-cov-12.329019_pt1 | contig 38375 bp, 34 predicted proteins | sample MGYA00382763_ERZ1066116 | MGnify/ENA primary metagenome ERZ1066116 (study PRJEB33369, sample SAMEA5778346) | biofilm metagenome | biome: Industrial cooling water; feature: Water cooling tower basin; material: Biofilm | place: United Arab Emirates | collected...
AGAAGAAGCTATAAGCAAAGACGCCAACCAAGCGGTATTCTATTATGCGGCTGCCATAGCTGCTGCCAGACTTACTGATTTGGAGTCGATGAGTACACAATTGAAAAACTGTTTCAAAATTGACGACTCGTTTAAGCGCAAAGCACTTGACGACTTAGAGTTTATCAATGTAAAAGACAATGACAAATTCAAAGATGCTTTGAAATAATTGGTCTTTAAATTAAAACATCCTCAAAAGCGGATTTCATTCATATTGAAATCCGCTTTTTTATTTTGGTTATTAGTGAATAAAATATGATTCATTCCCGTATTTTTGTGCGGCTTTTTCAAACCTTATTTCTCAACAGTGTTTATCGGTGACCTCCATCAAGACAGCATTTATAAAAAGAATAAGCATTAATAGGAATGGTTTTAAAACGCAGCATTAAGATTTATACAACCTAAATACCGAGTTTCAATACATGACCATAGACGATTTCATCGTGCGTGTAGCAACTACCGATGATGAAGCCTTTGCCGAAACCATTACCACCGAAATGGAAGAAAGTGCCAAGGCACGGGGTACCGGTATAGCCAAGCGCTCGCCCGAATACATTAAAAATAAGATGAATGAAGGCAAAGCGGTCATTGCTTTTCATAAAGATGGCACTTGGGCTGGATTTTGCTATATAGAAACTTGGGGGCATGGTAAGTTTGTGGCCAATTCGGGGTTGATTGTAAACCCTGTTTTCAGAAAGGCAGGTTTAGCCAAAGCCATAAAGTACAAAGTGTTTGAACTGTCAAGAACAAAGTATCCCGATGCAAAAATATTTGGCCTTACCACAGGCTTGGCTGTGATGAAGATAAATTCGGAGCTTGGCTACGAACCTGTGACATACTCAGAGCTGACCGATGACGATGAATTTTGGAAAGGCTGCCAAAGCTGCGTAAACTATCCTATATTGATGATGAAAGAGCGCAAAAACTGTATTTGTACGGCCATGCTCTACGACCCTAAGGAAAAAGAAAAATAGATTTTTTGGATTCCAATAGTTATATTTATAAACCAATTTTGTAGTTATGTCTTCAATATCTTTTGAACTATATTCTCAATTGCAACAGGATTTTGGGTTAGAAAAGGCAAAAACTTTATCTAATCTGATTGAAGCAGCTTTGGGGGTATCAAAAAAAGATGCAGATCTAGTCATTAGCCAAAAACTACCGGAAATAAAAAAAGAGTTAAAGACTGAATTGTCTTCCAAAGAGGATGTTTTTTCTATTAAAGAAGAAATCTTTATTGTAAGAGAAAATGTATTGGTATTAGAGGAGAAGATTGAGCACTTGGAAACAAGGATAAATTCAAGAATTGATAAAATTGATGTCAAATTTAATTTTATTATAGCGTTATTGATTATTGCTATCACACTTATGAATCCGGTAGCCGCAGAGTTAATTAAGGGATTTATTAAGTAGTATTTTTTAGAAATGGATGCCGGAATATCAGAAAAACTACTTTCGCAACTCAATCAGCTAGCCGAAAAGTTTGAAGCCTCAGGGCAAGACATGAGCTCGTATCTTGACGGTTTGCTCCATGCCAAATACCTCCACTACGCAGATTATGTGCAGTTGGAAACACTGCTCTCGCTCCAGCGCCCACGCACAGACGAGCCTGATGAGCTTATTTTTATCATTTATCATCAAATAACAGAACTCTATTTCAAGCTTATCAATTGGGAATTGAAGCAAATAGCCGATGCTCCCAAGCCTACCCAAGAATATTTATTAAATAAAGTAGTACGCCTCAACCGCTATTGGGACAATCTTATTTTTTCTTATGATATTATGCTCAAGGGCATGGACATGAGTCAATTTATGAAATTTCGTATGTCTTTGCTTCCGGCCAGTGGTTTTCAGTCGTTTCAGTTTAGGTTGGTAGAGATATATTCTACCGATTTAATCAATCTCATCGACCATAACCTGCCTCGTCAACTGTTTGAGAATGCTTCTATCGAAATTATTTTTGAAAACCTTTATTGGAAGCACGGAGCTCAAGAGCTGTCGTCTGGTAAAAAAACGCTCACTCTCAAGCAGTTTGAACAAAAGTATACTCGAAAGTTGCTACGAAACGCCAATAATTTCAAGGAAAAAAATCTTTGCCGTGTGGTTTCTAAACTTGCGGATAGCGAACCATTGACCAACGAACTCAAAGAGGCATTGAGGGAATATGATAAGAAAATGAACATATCGTGGCCTTTGTCGCACTTTAAGTCGGCTGCACGCTATCTCGACAAGAAGCCCGATGTATTAGAGGCTACAGGAGGTACCAATTGGCAAAAATATCTGCCCCCTCGCTTCCAGAAAAAAATATTTTTCCCAAACTTATGGAACGATGACGAAAAAGAGCATTGGGGTAAAATGTAATGCTCTCACTTTTGATTTGCTCATCGCCAAATATTCTACAGAATCACATACTTATTTTTTTGTAATCGGCTTATAGTATATATTGTGAATCGATATAGGTATTGGGAACGCTCCTGTACTTAAAGGCCCGAGAAATCATGTCGATTAAACTAAAAATCATTCTCAGCTTTTGTATTTTTTGCGTGCTGCTGTCGGGTAGTTTGTCGTTTTATATTTATTACTATTATTCTGACTACAGAGAGGAGCTATTTGAAAACAGGTTGTTTTTGAAGTCGAAACAAATCACCAATCTCTATGCCGCCAGCGGCAATTTGGAGCAGCTTGAAAAGTTTATTTTCACAGGCGACATACTCAATTTGTATGACGAGCGAGTGTACTTATTAGATGAAGCGTATATCTTAATTTATACTAATACAGAAAACGACACACTCGAACCAATAATCAAGCAAGTAAAACTAGCACAAGGTCAATACAACGAGCAAATGTTTATTGCCGATTCTGTACGAGAAACCATCATCTACTCCTTTCCTGTAAAGGATAAATGCTACTTTATAGTAAATTCCGCCATAGATTTATTAGGAAAAGAGAAGTTGAGAAATTTGACATCGATACTTATTTTGGGCAATGTGTTTGCTTTTTTTCTATCGCTACTTTTTGGAATATTGTTTGCTGACTATGTCATAGTGCCTTTGCAAAAAATCATTAATCAGGTCAATAATATCTCTGGAACCGATTTTGACAAAAGAATAATAGGCGGGAATGGTAAAGACGAGATTTCGCAATTGGCCATGAATTTCAACCACATGTTGGAGCGTATGCAAGAGGTGTATCAAGGCCAAAAACAATTTATTTCACACGCCTCGCACGAACTGCGCACACCTTTGGCAAGTGTGCTATCAAACCTAGAAACTACCTTGCTCTACGACAAGAGCATTAAAACCACAAAAAAACAAATAGATAAATCTATTTCTCAGCTTAAACAGTGTATAGAGCTTACCAATGGATTGCTTCAACTGGCTTATGTAAATAAAGAGTTACAATTGGGTTTTGAGTCGATACGACTGGAAGAATTGACGCTGGAGGAAATAGCACTTTTAAAGCAAAAATATCCAAAGCAAAAAATAGGATTTGAAATACGAAACGTGGACGAAAACGACACCACGCCTTTTGAAATATATGGGAATAAAAACTTGGTGGGTACGGCAATAAAAAACATTTTGGACAACGCTTGTAAATATTCCAATAAAAAAGCCATAAATGTAATTTTGATAAAACACACCACAGAATGCTATTTGCAGGTAGCAGATAAAGGAATAGGTATACCCAAAGAAGATTTCCCCCGACTTTTCGACCCTTTGTATCGGGGTTCAAACACCCGAAAATTTCAAGGCTTTGGCATAGGGCTTTCGCTTACAAAACGAATAATGAGTCTGCATAGCGGAGAGGTCTCTATTGTATCCACTTTGGGTGAGGGTACCCACATCAGTCTTTCTTTTCCATTGGTCAGCACATTAGAAAAAGTCTAATACGGCTTTAATGTGGTTCTAATATGGTGGTGATAATATTGTAGCGTAAAAACTAAAACGCTAAAAATATTATGAAAAACGCAATGTTAACTTTAGCAGCAGTAGCCGGAATGGCCATAGCTGCATCTGCTCAAGAAAAACCTAAGCCTACGGCCACAGGTGTAAACTTTAAAGTTGCTATGGGCGATACCATCAAGCCTACCAGCATGACGGGTGTAAACTTTGCTCAAAACGACCCAAAACCAAAACCTACGGCTACAGGACTTAATTTCAAGATTGCTCAAGCCGACACCAGCAAGCCTAAAACAATGTCGGGAGCAAACTTTCTTTCATTGAAGTAAATATGTAAAGAGTAAAGTATAAGGGACGTAAGCTAATATGTGGAAAAACCTGTCTTTTCTGAAGGCAGGTTTTTTTGTGTTAAAAAAAATCACTGCCCTGATATTCGATTGCGTTTGTATACAGTGTAAGCAATGGGAACAAGTAAAACAAGAGGGATTGATAATACTATTGGAAAGGCCAAATTAAGGTGCAAGCCTTGTGCAATAAGTATAGTAACCACAACCAAATAGCTCAATAGAAGAGCTGATAAAAATGTAATTAGTCTTACAGTGGTAAAAGCAATTTGAAAATGTGCTATTTCGTTTTTTTCTTCTATCTCAAATGGATAATTAATAAATGCGGGGTATTTAATTGATAATTTTTGAAGTGGATAGATAGCAACACAAATTCCCAAAAGCAAGAATATCATCAGTTTATTTCCATAGGCATCGGGCTTACCGTTGAATCCAAAGTGGGTAGGAATAGTATCGGGCAATGATGAGTAGTTTATTGCCACAAAGAAAATTGCAAACACAGATGTTAATATAGTACAAGCCTCCAGTACGAAATCTGTTTTAGTAAGGGCAATGGGCTCTTTTGGGATTTTCATGATGTTTTTATATGTATGATGAATGAACCATTGTTTATACAAAACTAATAAATCTATTCATAAAAAGTAAGTTTATTTATAGGGTGTGATTAGTGTTTTGACAAAAAGTGGCTTTTTGAACTACTCAAAATCGCTTTTTGTTATCAGAAAGAGCATGTTAGTCATTTTTTGTATGCTAATAGTTTGTACATTTAGATATTAAAACCCAACCTAGTGCAAGAGTCAAAATATTGGTATATAAGGAGTAACCAACTCTTTCAACAGCTTAACGATGAGGATTATAAAGAGCTGGAATGGATAGCAAATTTTAAAACGTGTAAAAAAAATGAGTTTCTCTACATGCCCGAGGAAGACCACCGAAAGGTATACTCCATTAAAACCGGCTATGTGAAAATAGGGATGTATGATGAGAGTGGCTCGGAGATAATACTAGACATTTTGAAACAAGGCGATTGGTTTGGCGAAATCACCCTTGGAGCTTCTAAAAGGCAAGGCGAGTTTGCTGTAGCTTTGACAAATGACACTATTTTGTGCAATTTTAATTCAAAAAATTTAGAAGAAATTTTTAAGAAAAGGCCTGAATTAGCCATCCGCTTCACTAAAAAAATTGGCGTACAGCAGCTTTCGCTCACACGCAGATTCAGTAGCATTATTTTTAAAGATGCACGCCAACGGCTGATTGACTTTTTTAAAGAGCAAATTGATAATGCTGATATTGCCCAAAAGAAGAACATAGAGCTGCCCAATTATCTCACCCATCAAGACATAGCCTCGCTCAACGGCCTAGCCAGACAAACAGTTTCCACTCTTTTGGGGCAATTAAAGGAAGAAGGAATATTGGATTTTGGGAGAAAAGTAGTTTTTGTACCCGATGTCGAGAAATTGCGTTAGTGGATTTTACCACCCACCCATTTTCATCACCGTCAGTATTACAGCAATGATTGATACTGTACTTCCGAGTACAAAAGCAAACATCCATTTGATTAATTCTGATTTGGTTTCTGCTATATGCTTGGTAGTTTCGCTTTTTAGCTCGGCAATTTGAAGTGAAATTTTGAGTTCTAACTTGGCCAAATCTTCTTTGGTAGAAAAAATATTTTGTGCTTGCTCAAATTTATGTTCCACACGCGATTCTATTTATAAAACCAAGGCTTTTGCCTCTTTTTCATCCATCTTTTCCCTCAAAAGCTCATAAATCTCTATTTCTGAAATAAGCATGATTATTCTGACTATAAATTTCTATTGTAAGTTAAATATATTCATCAAATATACAAAAACATTTAAATACGCTTCTTTACTTCAAAAAAGTAGGTAAGAAATCTATAGTTTGTCCGATTGCTGACAAATGCCCACAACAACGCCACATACTTTTGCCTTGTAAAATTTATAAAAGTGTCAAAAGTAACTTCTGAAAAAGTAAGTGGATTCCGTACAGAAAAGATTAGCAATGAACGCTACTCTATGGGGGTAATTTTAAAAGACGCTTTTTATAATATAGTTCATGTAGAGCGAAAAAGGTTTGTTTACACTGCCATCGATTTGTTTTCGAATCCGGGCAAATCAATCAATAGGGTTTTGAATGGTTATAGACAATATCTCCACAATCCGGGAGAATATTTGGTAATTTGTGGTGCGATTGTACTTTTTCTCACGCCTCGCTATAAGTTTTTTCAAAACGAATTTTCAGAGCAAATTGCCGATGTTCCTTTCGTGAGCCTCGACCCTAAATTTTTAGAGGAGTTCTTTATGTATGCCGAAGAATATGCCACTATTACAAACATTGTGGCCATTCCCATATTTAGTCTACTCACCTATCTGTTTTTTATTGATAATAAAAGAACATTTGGAGAAAATCTAATCATCAATACCTATATCACCGCACAACAATTGCTGATTTTGGCTTTTTGCGCACCTTTTATTGAGATTTTCCCCAGCCAAAGGCATACAATCATTACACTTTACAGCGAAATAGTTTTTATGTACAACATAGGTGTATGTGTATTGGTATTTTCGGGTGTATGGTGGTGGGTTTTGATAAGAGCCTTGGTTTCGGTAGGAATTGGGTATGGATTACAGTTTCCGGTCAATGTTTCATTTTATTATTTCTTTGGCCCGATACTTGAGTATCTGCCTGATTTTTAAAGTAATACAGCACAATCATTTCACAAAAACCGATACTTGTGGCAGTCCTACACAAAGTCGGAAAACTAAAAAAGGACTTATATTCAATATGAAAAAAGTAATTTTTACATTGTTTTGGTGCCTAAGTTCGTATCTAATGGTGTTTTCACAAACCACCGGTAATTTAAGAGGCAAGCATTTTAATATAGAAAAATCATCATTAGGAATACAAGGCTACGACCCGGTGAGCTATTTTTCAGGCAAGCCAAAGGAAGGCAAGAAGGAGTTTGCCATAACCTATGAGGGTATAGTTTACAGATTTATTTCTCAGTCAAATATGGAGTTATTTAAAGCCAATCCCTCCAAGTACGAGCCTGCCTATGGCGGCTGGTGTGCTTATGCAATGGGAAAAAATGGTGAAAAAGTAGAAATAGATCCTGAAACGTATAAGATTACAGACGGGAAGTTGTATCTTTTTTACAATAAATTTTTTACAAATACCCTTCCCGATTGGAATAAATCTGAGGCAATGCTAAAAAAGCAAGCAGATGAAAACTGGAATAAAATCTATAAATAAACCCAAAATGCTATCAATAAAATGAACAATGCTAAATTAAAATATATCGCTTTTTTGCTTATCAAAGGTGTAGCGGCATTAATAATGCTGCAAACTTTGTTTTATAAATTTTCGGCTTCGGCAGAGTCAGTCTACATTTTTACGGCCGTAGGGATGGAGCCTTGGGGTCGCATTGGCGTGGGGGTAGGCGAGTTGGCCGCTTCTATTCTTCTGTTTGTGCCGGGTTTCACATGGCTTGGGGCACTATTTGCTATTGGCTTGATGGCAGGAGCTATGTTTTTTCACTTCACCATTTTGGGACTTGAAATCATGGGCGATGGCGGATATTTGTTTTTCTTGGCTTGTGTAGTGATGTCTTGTTGCCTTTTTTTGTTATATATTTATAGAAAAGATATGCTGACATTTATACAAAGGGTAAAAAACTAAAATACCCCCTTAATGAACCTTAATTTCTTAATGGTTTAAAAATATTGTACAACCCAAAACCCAATCTTTATTGCTATGAAAATTACCAAAGGTCAAACCGCTCCCGATTTTGCAATCACTGATATTTATGGCAAAGAAATCAAGCTTTCTTCTTACAAAGGGAAGAAAATCATGCTTGGTTTTTTTAGAAATGTAAACTGCCCATTTTGCAATTTGCGTGTGCACGAACTAAAGAAGTTGAGAGAAAAATTTGAAGAAGCTGGGCTGCAAATGATTTTTGTTTTCGAAAGCAAACCCGAGTTGTTGAAAATGAGCATTTTTCATACCGAAGTATCGCCCATTCCATTGATTGGTGACCCTTCAAAAGTGCTTTACAAACAGTTTGGCGTAGAGCAATCGGTAGTGAAGCTACTCAGCACTTTCTTTACGAAAGGCATGATGGACGATATGAAAGCAGGAAAAGCATTAAATTTGCCCGAAGATAAAGAAGCAACTACTACATTGATTCCGGCAGATTTCTTGATTGACGAAAATTTCAAGATAGCTACTGCCCATTATGGAGGGCATCTCAACGACCATATTTCTATCCAAGATATTAAAAATTTTGCAGGCATATAATTAGCATGGATAATCATTTTAATTTTATAGGTAGCGATACAGGCCAGTGGGAAATTATTGGCCAAAACACTGTTAAGGGCGATTTTATTATGCCAAAAGCAGCTAATCTGTCCATTTCAAATACTCATTCCCCCATTTTAGAAAATAACATTTGGGTATTGAAAGGCTTTGTGAGCAACGTTCGCTATGCTGAAAAGGCAGAAAAAGAAAAATTGGCTGCCATACAAGAAGGCTTGGGTCGCCCGAATGCTACTTGTGCAGCCCTCATTCCGATAAGAAAGAATGCCGTTTGGTGGGAATTGGCACAAGATGAAAGACGTAAAATATTTGAATCCCAATCGCACCACACCGAAACGGGGCTGAAGTATTTGCCCCAAATAGCGAGAAAACTATTTCACAGCCGTGACTTAGGCCAACCTTTCGATTTTCTCACTTGGTTTGAATACAAGCCTGAAGATGCCGCTTTTTTTGAAGACTTGGTTGGGAATTTGCGAGCAACAGAAGAGTGGAAATATGTGGATAGAGAATTGGACTTTAGGCTAAGAAAGAACCAAACCTAAACCATAATTTAAGCATCTATTTATTGTTCTCATAACATACTCGCTACTTGAGAGGTAGAGAAGTACTTTGCCGTCCAAGTATCTGCTGCTCTTTGAATCCATTTGCTGGCAAGCTCGTGTTTTTGACTTATAAAATTATTGAACAAGAGGGTGTTTTCTTTTATTTGCCCCACCATTACCAAGTTTTTTATTTGAGTTAGTTCAGCACTTTTTATCACCCCTTCATCTTGGTAGCATATTTTTCTATCCATCAAATCAAGTCCCAACATTGTACCTGCTTCTGTAATTAAGTGCACAACCTTGTCAATTGAACATCCACTGGCTCCGGTTTTCGATTCATCGGCAGCAATTACCACAAACCGACTATGTTTTATCACAAATGAGGCATGTATATCCATGCCATGACTATTCCAACCCAAAAGAAACTTTTCGAGCATAACTCTCAGTCTTTCTTCTTCAGAAGTGGAGAGTGCTCTTTGCGATTGATATATCCACACGCGTGCATCAGCAGGCAAACTTTCAAAGGAAACCAACATAATAGTAATATTTTTATACTAAATTAGCTTATAACAAGATTAAACACTATGAATTGTGTGCATATTCAACGCCTTTATACTTAACTTAGTATTTAGGTGAATGGTTTATCTTAACTAATTTTCCCCAACACGTATTCTTTGGTTCTTTCCTGCACCGGATTCTCAAGTACTTGATTAGCAGAGCCTTGCTCTACCATCTCGCCCAAGTACATAAAAACCACGTAATCTGCCAATCGCCTGGCTTGTGCAAAACTGTGGGTGACGATAACGAGGGTGTATTTTTCTTTTAACTGTAAAAATTTTTCTTCAATGTTTTTGCTCGACACAGGGTCAAGAGCCGAAGTAGGCTCGTCTCCCAAAATAATTTCGGGTTCCACGGCCAATCCTCTTGCCAAGCACAAACGTTGTTGCTGGCCTATCGAGAGCCTTGACGCAGGGGCATTGAGTCTATCTTTCACTTCGTCCCAAATACTGGCTTCTTTCAAATAAAACTCCACCAGTTCATCCACCTTCTTTTTGTCTTTCAACCCATGAATGCGAGGACCGTAAGCCACGTTTTCGTAGATAGACATGGGCAATGGAAAAGGACGCTGCGACAAAAGACCCATTTTTTTCCTCAAATGGGTGATTTCCACATTGTTATCAAAAATATTTTCACTGCCAATCATCAGTTTGCCATCCACTTTTACATTATCATAAGTGTCGATAAGCCTATTGAAACACTTTAATAATGTAGTTTTGCCACAGCCCGATGGCCCTATGATGCAAGTAATCTTGTTATCAGGGATTTCAAGATTAATGTTTTTTAAGGCATGGCGTTCGCCATAGTACACGTTCAGGTTTTGGATATTAATATGTGCAGGCATAAAAAACTAAAATGGCTTATAAAATGCGGTTTCGAGCAAATTTTCTATAGTAAAGTCTAGATAAAATACTTACTATCAAAATGATTATGGTGAGTATCACCGCAGCGGCATAGGCTCTGTTTTGCACTTCGGGTATGGGCGAGCCCAGTTGAAAAAAGATGGATAAAGGCAGCGTGCCCACTTGTTTCATAATAGAATAAGGTATTTTGTCGGTATATCCTGCGGTAAATATCACCGAAGCAGCATCGCCAATGGCTCTGCCAAAACCCAACAGCATGGCAGTGACTATTCCGGGCATGGTTTGTTTCACCACTACTTTAAAAGCTGTTTCCCAACGGGTAGCCCCCAATGAGAGCGAGGCTTCTATTAAACCTAACGGTACCGTACGGACAATTTCATCCATTGCTCTGATGATGATTGGCAAAATCATGATAGCTAAAGTAATCATTCCGGCCAACATAGATGTTTTCAAGCCTATCAACACCATCACTGTAAATCCAAAAGCACCGTATACAATAGAAGGTACACCCCACATCAAATCCATGGCCAATCGAATGGTAGCTGCAAATTTCGAATCGGGTTTCAAATATAAATTTATATACAGCACTATAGGCAAAGACATGAGCATGGAAAGCACAGTAGCACCTATAGACAAGTAGAGCGAACCCAAAATGGCATTGAGTACACCGCCTTCTTTACCCATATAGTAGCCTCCCTTTGGCACAGAACTCACCATTTCCCAACTGAGCGAGGTTATGCCTCTGTAAATGACGGCAAACACCACCGAACACAACAAGAGCAATATCATCGCTGTGCTCAGATACATCAAAAATTTAAAAATCTTTTCCTCTATATGCTTCAAAACTTAGGCAAAGGTTTGGTTGGCTGCAAAAATACGTATTGCCGGATAAAAATATAGTATTTAAGCCGAATTAAAATTTTATATTTTGAATAAAAGCACTACCTTTGCGCTCCTTTTGTAAAAATTAAAAATAAAACAATGACTAACCAATACGAAACAGTATTCATTGTAAATCCCGTTTTACCCGAGCCCCAGGTAAAGGATACTGTAGAAAAATTTAAGAAACTCCTCACTAGCAACGGTGCAGAAATCGTTAACGAGGAATTTTGGGGATTGAAAACATTAGCATATCCTATCAAAAACAAAAAGACAGGATATTATGCGTTCTTCGAGTTCAGCGCACCGACTACGCTGATCAAAACTTTAGAAGTAGAGTATGTACGCGATGAAAACGTGTTGCGTTTCCTCACTACTTCTCTCGACAAATTTGCTCTTGCATACAATGAAAAGAGAAGAAAAGGTGCATTTAAAAAATCTAAAACCGAAGTAGCCGCTTAATATCATGACACTAGTAAACGAAAAAATAAACAACGTAGAAACTCGCAAAAAATACTGCCGTTTCAAAAAGAGCGGTATTGAGTATATCGATTACAAAGACCCTAACTTCTTGTTGAAGTTTGTAAATGAGCAAGGAAAATTACTTCCTCGCAGAATCACCGGAAACAGCTTGAAGTTCCAACGCAGAGTGGCTCAAGCAGTGAAAAAAGCCCGTCACTTGGCACTTATGCCATATTTAACTGATGGTCTTAAATAATTCTTTTACGTTTACAAACCGACAAAAAAGTATCATACAGAAATGGAAATCATATTAAAAGAAGACTATAAAGGCTTAGGGTTCAAAAACGATGTAGTGAACGTGAAGCCGGGCTATGGCAGAAATTTCCTTATTCCTCAAGGAATAGCCATTCAAGCCAGCGAAACCAATAAAAAAATTCTTGCAGAAAATTTAAAGCAAGCTGCTCACAAAGCTGAAAAAATCAAGAAAGATGCTTTGGAATTGGCCGAAAAATTAAACTCTGTATCATTAGAAATAGGAGCTAAAGTGGGAGAAACAGGAAAAATATTCGGTTCTATCACAGCACTTCAAATTTCTGATGCTTTGAAAAACAAAGGTTTCAACATCGACAGAAAGAAAATTTATTTCAAAGACGAAATAAAAGAAGTAGGAGAGTATGCAGCACACATCATCCTTCACAAAGAAGCGCAAGCCACCGTGAAGTTTGCGGTAGTAGCTGAATAATCTTTACTTTATACAACAAACTAAACAAAATAAAAAACGCTCCCTCAAGAGCGTTTTTTTATTTTTGGGTTAAGTGAGGCCTACCTTTTCGGAAATTAAGTACTCGTGGCCCTTTCGGTTGCTGTTTACATTAATGATTTCGCCCAAATAGCCTGCCAAAAAGAATTGCACACCTATAACCAACGCTATTAAAGCCAAAAAGAATAAAGGTTGCTCTGTTACGTTTCGCACTTTCAGTCCATAAAAAATATTGTATTGCTTTTCAGCAATTACCCACACAGTAGTAACAAAGCCTACTAAAAACGAAAGCAAGCCCAAACTCCCAAAAAAGTGCATTGGTTTTCTTCTAAATCGGCTTACAAACGAGATAGAAAGCAAATCCAAAAAGCCATTTAAAAATCTGTCCCAACCAAATTTGGTAGTTCCATACTTCCGAGCCCTGTGTTGCACCACTTTTTCGCCAATTTTGGCAAACCCGCTCCATTTGGCTATCACCGGAATGTAGCGATGCATTTCGCCATATACTTCTATGTTTTTTACTACTTTTAATTTATAAGCTTTTAGCCCGCAGTTGAAATCATGTAGCTGAATTCCCGACATTTGGCGAGTGACCGCATTAAATAGCTTGGTTGGAATGGTTTTCGAAATAGGGTCGTAACGCTTGGCTTTCCAGCCTGAAATTAAGTCGTAGCCATCGGTGGCAATGAGTTTGTATAAATCAGGAATCTCATCAGGGCTGTCTTGCAAATCGGCATCCATAGTAATCACCACTTGACCACTTGCGTGCCTGAATCCTTCGTTTAAGGCTGCAGATTTGCCGTAATTTCGCATAAACTGTATGCCTTTTACTTGGGTGTGTTTTTCGCAAATGCTTTTTATCACCTCCCACGAGCCATCTCGACTTCCGTCATCCACCAAAATCACTTCAAAACTGAAATTGTTTTGATGCATCACCTTCACTATCCATTCACACAACTCGGGGAGCGACTCTTCCTCATTAAAGAGTGGCACTACTACTGATATTTGCAAGCTCAAATTTTTGATTGTTTTTTAAAACACGATATTTCAAAAGAGAATAGAAATACATGCGAATATTCTCAAATTTATTGTCAAATGGAAATACTTTGAAAAAAACACTATTTTTAGCTATGCAGAAAGAAAATGAAAACGCATTATTCTGCTCTATGATATTAAAGTATTAAAAAAGGCCGATGTCTCCACCGGCCTTTGAATTTTTACTTGCCATATTTGAGTTCTCTCACTTCTTGGTCGGTGAGCATTCGCCAATTGCCTCTAGGAAGGTCTTTTTTGGTGAGTCCTGCATAGAGTACCCTGTCCAAACGAACCACTTCATAGCCTTTGGCTTCAAAAATGCGTCTTACGATGCGGTTCCAACCAATGTGGATTTCTATTCCCACTACTTTTCTGGTTTCATCCAGTACAGCCATGCTGTCTACTACAGCTCTGCCTTCTTCAAAATACAAACCTTCCAAAATGGCGTTTGCATCTTCGGGGCTAATGGGGCGGCTGAGTTCAGCTTGATATATTTTTTTAATGTTGTGCGATGGATGGGTTAGTTTTTCTGCCAGTTCTCCATCGTTGGTGAAAAGTAACAAGCCTGTGGTGTTTCTGTCTAGCCTTCCAACAGGGTAGATGCGCTCTTTACATGCATTGGCCACCAAATTCATCACTGTTCTGCGTTCTTGGGGGTCGTTTGTGGTGGTGATGAAGTCTTTTGGTTTGTTTAGTAGTAGATAAACAGGCTTCTCCGGGCTCAACGTTCTGCCGTCATATTTCACCACATCGGTGTACTGCACCATCACGCCAAGCTCCGTTACAGGTTCTCCGTTTACGGTTATCAATCCTTGGGAAATGAGTTCATCGGCTTCTCTGCGTGAACAAATGCCCGAATTGGCAATATATTTATTCAAGCGAATGCCTTCTCTGGTTTCGCTCGGTTTTCTGCTTACGGTCTTTTTCTTCGATTCAAAGCTTCTGCCTTGTTTGCGCTCGGCAAATTCAAAATCTGATTTTGTGAACGATTCATCATTGTCTTTCACATCGGCATAGCGCATCGGCCTGTCTTCGTCTCTCTCTCTTTTGAAAGTAGGTTTTCTTGTTGAGTCGAAGCCGATTGGTTTTTTGCCAAATCGGTTTTCTCTTTCCGGTCTGCCGCCTTCGTTGTTTTCAGAAGTTCTTCTTCTTGGACGAGAGTCGTCTCTGAACGAACTTGATTTTTCGCTGTCAAAGCTGCGTTTGGGTTTGTCTCCAAACGAATTTCTTTCAGGTTTGCTGTCAAATCGGTTGGTTCTAGGGCGTTTTGAACCAAAATCACCATCTCTTTTTTCTCCAAAAGTGCGTTTTGGGCGTTCCTCGCGGCTTTCAAACGATTTGCCAAACGAGCTGCTTCTTTCTCCAAACGATTTCTTTTTGAAATCGCCTTCTTCATTTCTTTTAAAACCACCTTCACGTTTGGGTGCTGAACCGTAGCCCGACTTGCTGCCAAAACTTTTGCTTCTTCCAAAGGAGCTTTTGCCGCCTTCTTCCGATTTTTTACCGAAAGATGTTCTTTTTTCACCAAAACTTGATGATTTTTCTCCAAACGATTTTTTGAAATCGTCTACACCACGAGGGCGCTTTGGACGTTCGTCACGGTTTTCAAACGATTTACCAAACGAGCTGCGTTCGCTACGGCTATCGCTGCTTGGTTTTCCATACGATTTTTTAGGAGATGATGAGTTTCTGCCAAATGCAGATGAGGATGATTTACCACCGAAAGAAGGCTTTCTTCCGCGTGGCGAGTTTTCTTGTCTTGCCATGAAGTTGCAGTATCCCTACTGTATATATGTGAATTGAACTTGCCCTTAATTATAGATTAGGCATAAATAATAATGCAAATGTACTACTTTTCTTCGACACCAATCTCATTTTCTTGATTTTGGCTGAAATCTTTGGGGGTAGGGAGGTCAGAAAGGGAGTTGATGCCAAAATATTCCATGAACTTAATGGTAGTTCCGTACAGTACGGGCTTGCCGACACCATCCGATTTGCCTTTCATTTCTATGAGCTCTTTTTCAAGCAATTTGTGAATGGCATATTCGCAGTTTACTCCTCTAATTTGCTCAATTTGCGATTTGGTGATAGGCTGTTTGTATGAAATAATAGCCAAAGTTTCTAATGCCGAGGTAGAAAGCCTTTTCTTTGATTTTTGTTTTAAATAGATGCCTATACTGGCTTGGTAGGCTGGTTTTGTCAAAAATTGATAGCCGCCACCCAATTTGTAAATTTGAAAAGGATAGTGGTCGCTTTCATATTTTACCAGCAGTGCTTCCAGCGATTTCTCCACATCTTCTTCCGGAATCTCAGCATTGAACATTTCGTTCATACACACAATGATATCATCCTTTGTGACAGGCGAATTGGCACAAAAAACGACAGCTTCGATATGGTGTTGTAAGAAATCCAAGATTAGTTATGAGAATTAGTAATGTGTAATGTGTGGTAAGGCTTTTGATTTTGTTGTAACAATTATGCCCACACATTAATCATTACGCATTACAAGTTATCAAAATATCAGCGTTTCGCCAATTTAGCCTCTATCGAGTGCATTGTATGAGGTACGGCTCTTAATCTTTCTTTCGGAATAAGTTTACCGGTGTCTATGCACACGCCATACGTACCGTTTTTAATACGAATCAGCGCCAATTCCAATTGTTGAATAAATTTTTGTTGGCGAGCCACGAGCTGCGACATATTTTCTTTCTCCGCAGTGTCGGCACCGTCTTCCAGAATTTTGGCAGTAGAGGTAGTGCCATCGATACCGGTGTCGTTTTTACGGCTCATGCCGTCTTTCATGTAAGCGAATTCTTTTTTTGCTTTGTCAAGCTTTTCGTTGATGAGCAACTCAAATTCCTTCAATTCTTCTTCAGAATACCGTACGCGTTCTTTTTCTTCTGCCATTGGTTTAGGATAATTTGTGCAAAAATAGGCAATGTTGTTTACTTAAATGGTATTTTTATATCTCGTATTTAATGAAAGTAACCAAACCTTTTTGTAAACAACAGTGCAAAAATATGATAAAAAAGCATGAATACCAGCAAAGAAATATCCACAGATTTTTGTGGAATGTTTGTCTTAGACACAACTGATATTATGCTTTTTGGTCTTTGTTCGTAAACTCAGACATATTGTTTCACAATATTTTCCACATCAAAGCTCCTAAAAGTCTAACTCTAGGCCCTCTGTGTCTCAGTGAGCATTAAGCTATTACACAAAGCTTCACCAAGAACCACAAAGAAAAAAGAAAAAAGCTCAGCGTTCTTTGCTTCTCTGCGAGCTTTATTCTTAAATTTTCTTAATTTCTTAATGGTTATTTTACAATTACACAGAGTTTCACGAAAAAACACAAAGTTGCACAAAGAAAGAAGATAGAACTCAGCGTTCTTTGCTTCTCTGTGAGCTTTATTCTTAAATTTTCTTAATTTCTAAATGGTTACTATTACACAGAGTTTCACGAAGAACCACAAAGTTACACAAAGAAAGAAGATAGAACTTAGCGTTCTTTGCTTCTCTGCGAGCTTTATTCTTAAATTTTCTTATTCTCTTAATGGTTATTTCACAATTACACAGAGTTTAACGAAGAGCTACAAAGTTTCACAAAGCAAAAAAACTCAGCGCTCTCCGCTTCTCTGCGAGAGTGCCACTACTTTGGTGCGTTGTGCTTCACAGAGTAGTAGCCTATCACAAAATCGGAGCGTTCGCCTATGGGGCGGTGGTAAACGATGATTTCATAAAAATTTTCAGTTTGGAAAAAGCTTCCTTCCAGTTCTGTTTCGTCTGTTTTTACCTGTTTATATCCTTTGGTGGCATACATATAATTATAATAGCCTTGTTTTAGCACTGTGCTGCATTTGTAGCTTTCTGTGTCGGGGTCATAGTTGAGTTTATATTTTTCGTCTATCACATAGTCGTTGAAGCCACCAATAACATATACAGCTCCCGTAGGCATTTCATCAGGCTTTATATCGAAGTGCACTGTCACATAATCGGGGTCGGTGAGGTTGCCTCCTATTTCATTATTCCCAATGATAAATCGTCCGTTTATGTCGAAATAAAGCGCATAAGCCCTGTGGTTTCGAGAGCGTTCTTGCATGAGATACACATGGTTTTCGGGTCCTGTGAACTCGATGCGTTCTATATTTATGCCGTTGGTGCGTATTCTACGGCAATCAAACTGCCTGAATTCGTTTCCACCTTTAAAATTGTTCTCCAAATTGAAAAAATGGTAGTCTAAAAAACGCTCGTTATCACGCACATAGAGCGGTTTTAGGTCGTAAATGGCATTGTCCCAGCGCCCGTTTTGCCTTATGACCACTTTTATTTCATCTTGAGGAATAAAAACCCTTTGGTAAGCAGCATAATTTATGCCAAAATCAATCTGCTGATGGGTAAAACGTTCCTCCACACCAATGGATACCTTCAAATCAGGCACGATTCCCACCCGATTTTCATAGGCAATAAATCGCCTTGTAAGTATCAGGTCGTCTTGATTTGAGCCTCGATACACAGCCAATACATAATTTCCCGAGAGCCTGACCTTGGGTGTGCGTAGGTTATAGTGTACATACTTTACTTTGGTGTTGAACGAAAGCAAATAGTTGGTGATGAGGTAATCATTGATGAAATCTTTGAGATATTCCGATTCAAGCAATACGGACTGCGTCCAGTCGGCATTGCAATGAATAATTTTAAAATAGTAGCCTTCGGTGATGGACTTTAGATCGTCAAATTCGAGGTGAAGTAGATTTGATTGGTCTACATGCACCGATGGGAAAAGTGTTTGTTCGTCAAAAGCTCCCGTTTTTTTATAAAACTGAACCGAACGGATATTCTCTTCGTACACATGGTCTTCTAATCGAAGTGTTTTTCCTAAAGCTGTAGTTATTAAAACGGAAGAAAATATAATAGATAAAAGATTTCGCATGTCTAGTGTTTGTATTTGGTGACAGCAATTAAACAACTTATAGCATTTAAGCAAAGCTTTAGAAATAAAAAAGATTACAAACCATATATAAATGTAATTAATAAGCATATATTAGCAATTGAATAATCTTTCTAAAAAATTATTCCGATATGAGAAAAATTATTACTCTTTTTTTGATGGTTAGCGTATCGCTTATCACATGTAAATTCGCAAATGCACAATCTTTGTTGGTTTCGGGCGGTTCGGGTAGCGGCTATACAGTCAATTATCCTGCAAATACAGGTGCATCGATTCCGGCAGGTTTTATGTTTACATTCAGAGCACATGTAGTGAATGTAGCAACGTGTTCGTTGGCAGTTAATGGTGCTCCACCGGCAATAATAAAAAAGAATGGGAGTTTTAATTTGGACGCTGGAGACATAACCGCAGGGTCTTTTGTTACCGTAATATATGACGGCACCAACTGGCAAATGCTCAGCGTAAACTCAAACCCTAGTAGCGGAAGTGTATGGAACACTACGGGAAGCGACATATATAATAACAATGCAGGAAATGTGGGGATAGGTACTACGGTACCACAAGCTCCTCTTCATATTTACAAAAATGCTTTTGCTGGGATTCTACTCGATCAAGACGGCACCAACACGCTTAGCCAAGTGGATTTTGACATGGCTACGATGGGAACGGGTACACTTCCGTTAGCCAATGCATCCACCAAAGGCTGGCGATTCTCTGCTTATTCTAATGCCCATTCCAATACCTCTCTACAAAACGATTTAAGATTGAACTTTTACAATGGCATCATCGCATCTCCCGGGTTATATTTCGAGGCTGCATCGGGAAATGTAGGAATTTACACTACATCAGCCATCAATAAGTTAGATGTGGGAGGCAATATGGCCATTGGTGGTAGCTACGCAGCCAATTACTTGGCCCCATCAAACGGATTGATTGTGGAGGGAAATACTGGCATTGGCACTACTGCTCCAGGCTGGGTAGCGGGTTCTCAAAAATACTTGAGTGTTTCTTATGGTGATTCATATTCTGGAGCTTCTCAATCTGCATTAGAAATAGTAGGCTCTAGAAATGGTACTAGCCAATTAATAGGTAAAATTGATTTTGTAAATTTCTCAACTCCGGTTCCCACAATTGTAAATCCGGCTAGAATTGAAGTTTACACAGGCGGTGCTGCAGCGGGACATGGGCAAATTGCGTTTTTAACCAGCAATGGAACACTTACAGAGCGGATGAGGCTCACAGAAGCAGGTAGATTAGGCATAGGGGTAGGCGTGCCTACCGTTGCTCAACTTGAAGTATTAGGGTCTATTAATAAAACTCAAGGACTATTTGGTGGTTACAATAATCAAAGTGTGAGTTTACTTTCTGCACCTGCAACTCTCGGTTTTAATTATTATCAAAATAATGTAGGTACAGATTTATCTACCACAAACCAAAGAGGTGCTAGAATACAAATGAATGGGAATAATATGGTATTTGGCATGGGGAATGGCGTACCTGGTGCTGCGGGAACTACTGTAACTATAGTAGATAGAATGACATTAACAGAAACAGGAAATCTAGGTTTGGGAGTATTAGCACCAAATGCAAAAGCTCATCTAGATAATGGCAATGCAACGGCAGTTTATCAAAAATTTACGGCAGGTACTACTACGAGCCAAACAGCAACAGATGGTTTTGATGTGGGCATAGATGCTGCCGGAATAGCAGAAATAAGAAACAGAGAAAACACACCTATCCGATTTTACACCAATGGCACACAAAAAATGATGATTAATGGTGACGCGGGGGAAGTGGGGATAGGTACAAACAGCCCACTCACAAAAATTGATATTAGAGGAACAAGTGCTAGTGCCACGACAATAGGACCTGAAAATATTTTGCAAGTTGCCGCCACTGATGCTACCAACCCATTAGCTGTGAGAGTAGGTGTAAAAACTGATGCTACACAAACAAATAGATACGGTTTTATTGAAGCATTAGATGCGGCTCCTCGGAATTTGATATTACAACCAGTGAACGGTAATGTAGGAATAGGCACATTGAATGTACCTATAAACACTCGCCTTAGCATAAGAGATGGACATTTGCAAAGCCAGCAAACTACTGCACCAATAGCTGCTGCGCAAACAGGATTAGGTACTGGAGCTTCATGTGTATTATCTAATGCTACAGATGTAGCAGGAAATTTTACTATGACTGGAGGTACAGGTGCATGGGCAGTAGGTGCTCAATGTAGAATCACATTTAACAAAACATATTCAGTTGCTCCAATTGTAATAATAAATGCCACAAACGCTCTAGCACAAACGGTTTTTGTCAGTAAAGCTACTCGTATTAATTCTCAGCCTGGTTATTTTGAATTAATTTTTGATACTGCTGAAACTGTCGCAAGTAGAATCTTTTCATATAGCTATATAATAATAGAAACCCAGTAATTTAACTTTTTATTAATTTTTAACAAACCTTTTTATGATTATCCCAGAATTAATTTCATTTAGAAGACCAGGAAAAAATGCAAGAAAAATTGTTGCTACATTTCCAAGTACAACCGTATCTATGTTGCCCGATATTATCTTAGTAGGAGGTACAGAGGATTTTAGAAGATTAAATAAAGAGTCTAGGCAGTGGGTGTCGAGATGTAAATATTCTTCTTTAGAACTTTCGTTACAATTTTTAGATTTCACTCCTAATGGAGTAATAATAGAAACTGCTTCATATGATAAATCAGGTAAAAGAATTATTAATCCATCTCAAAATGCTGTTATTTCTACTCCTGTTGCAAAAGTCGATCCGCAAACGCTGATTGTAGGAATTACATGGACTAGTGAAATAGAGTTAGGGGTACAATTATTTACTGTTAACAAAGAAGTTGGAGGGAATGATTTAGGTCCAATTAAAGAGATTGCTGCTAAAGGTACAGGAAGTATTTATAATACAGCAGACGAAAGCCAAGAACGTGGAACGTTTGATTATGCAATTTATGCTAATTTTCCTGACACAGTAGGCTACGGAAAATTATGTGGTAGGATTGAGGATGTAGAGGTTTAGTTCTTCTCAGTGGCAGGTATTACGCCTGCCACTTTAATATTGAACACCCAATTACCCGCTTTTGTAATGTGGCTAATTGGGTGTTTTTTTAAAAATAATCTTATAAATGACAAATTTTATTTATTTTTGAAGAGACATTTAGATAAAAAAGCTGTTAAATTTCATGAAAAAATATATTCTAACATTATTACTTCTTCAATTTTATACACTTGCATTTCCACAAGTACAGCAATTTGGGAATAAAATTAGTCCTATCCCGATAAATGCAAATTCATATTATGGAACATCTGTGTGTATATCAGAGAATGGAGACATAGCTTTTGTGGCAGGACCATACGATAATAGCTATCTCGGGAATGTTTATGTCTACTCGTTCAATGGCTTTAACTACAATATTATTAGTAATTTATCGCCTGTAAGCGTTACTGGTCATGTATATTTTGGTAGTTCAATATGTACTTCAAGAAATGGTAATATTTTGGCTATTGGAGCTCCTGGAATAGATAATAACAGTGGCGGCTTTTATATATACTCAATTAGTGGTATTGGGTATTCTTTAATTTCAAAAATTACTCCCCCTGTTACTACTCCAAATATTTCCTTTGGTAGTTCGTTAGCATGTTCTGCTGATGGAAAAACGATTATAGTAGGTGCACCCAGAGATGTATTTGATCCAAATTCAAGTGATAGTTATGGTTCTTTGTGGGTTTATACATTTAATGGGATTGGATATGAAAAATTCAAAAATAATCTAACTGTTACAGGAGGAGTAAATGAAATATTTTTTGGTCAGTCTCTTAGTGTTTCTTCAGATGCAAAAACTATTGTATGTTCGGGCTATGGAGATAATCTTAGAAAAGGTGCATTATGGGTTTTGAGTTTTGATGGACAAAATTATATTCAAATCGGTAACAAAATTAGTATCAATAGTTTAAATTATAACGCTCATTTTGGGTTTGATGTGAACGTTTCCGGTGATGGGAAAAAGATCGTGATTGGTTCATTATATGATGATGGGAGTGGAGCAGGGTATGTTTTTTCTTTTGATGGTTACAGCTTTCAGCAAATGGGCGTTAAACTAACGCCCGATGTTGGTTATTCTAATTTTGGTCGAAAGACAAGTATATCAAATGATGGAAATTTAGTCTCATTTAGTGAGGTTAACAGCTCGAATGGCAAAGGTCGAATAAATGTTTATACCTTTTCAGGAGCCAATTACGAAAAGATAAATTCATTGTTGCCAATTGAAGAACTGAATGATAACTCAAATTTTGGACAATCATATATGATATCTAAAGATGGAAAATTTTTAATCAGTGGAGCACCTGGTGAAAATTATCAAAATGGAGCATTTTGGATATTTAGAGAACGATTACCCCAATCTATTACGGGATTTGATCTTCCTGACTATAAAATCTTTGGCGATTCACCTTTCCCATTATCTTCTGAATCTACTTCAGGTTTAATTCCATCTTATATCTCTTCTGGGATAGGTGGTACTATTGTTGATAATAATCTATATTTTATTGGTACAGGTGTAATTACTGTTACTGCTTTTCAATCAGGAGATTTATTTTTTAAACCTGCACAAAATGAAATTAGAATTATTTCAGTTCTCGGCTTTTCTCAAGCTGTCTCCAACATCGTCTCGTCCACCACTGGAGTAAGCAATTCTGCTGAGCTGAATGCCTTGGTAGCCTCTATCGTGGGGCAAAACATAGCCAATATGACTGCTACTGGATATTATACTCTCAGTCCCGAACAATTGCAACAAATAATCAATGCTGCTACTGCTCAAGCACTTAGTTCTTTGTCGGGAGTAAATACAGCTACGGGTGCAACTATTACTGTTACTAGTGGTCTTAGCGAAGAGCAAGTAAATGCGCTTGTCCAACAGGCATTGGCAAATGCACTCGGCACACTCACTGGTATGAATATCTCAGAAGCTAGTTTGAGTCTTAGTATTTACCCCGTTCCCTCACCCGATGGTGTGTTCTATTTGTCAGGGTTGGATAATCCGGTACAAATTCAGGTGTTTAACAGTATGGGCAACGCTGTTTTGCATACATTCGAAAATTATACTCTTTCGCTACATAATGCTAAAAATGGAGTTTACCAAGTCATTATATCGAGTCGAGATAAACTAGAAAGAAAAAAAGTAGTGGTTCATAAATAAGGCTAAACTATAGTATCTACGCTGTTGAAAGCTGAGTTTTGGGACATTCTTTTAGGGTTACTTTTAAAATAATACAACTTTCTAAAAAATCTACCAACTACTTTTGACCACATTAACATATACTACAACCATTTTGTAGCAGCTAAATGAAGTATGATACTAGAAAACTGTAGTGAAGGAGGCGTTGATTTGAAAAGAGGATAGGTAAATCAGCGAGCTATGTGTTACCTTAAGATTAATAAATTTCCGACTTTATTTTTATCTCCGTATTCCAATTTATAATAGTAATTTCCTACAGGTACATCAGGACTCCAGTCGTTTGTGTAATTGTTTATTGTTTTTATGATGTCGCCTTTTTTATCATAAAGTGTTAATTTGTTTTGTGGATATACCTCTAAATTTTCAAAATACAAATAATCGTTTTTGTTGTCGTTGTTTGGGGTGACTACATTGTATGCTATGATTATGTTGTTTATAGAAGAAATAGTGTCTGAAGGCTCTGAAATCGGTGGTATGCCCGGAACAGTATTCTCATTAGGTGCATTGATATTTTGTACAGTCAATATTTTGCTTTTTGTACCTGTATTGCAATAAGCCGTATCTGTAATTTTGTATGTGATAACATAATTTCCCTGTTGTCTGTAGTCAAAATTATTGCCAGACAAGGAGTTGTTTACAAAAAAATTGCCTCCGGTAGGGGTTGCTGAGAGCTGTAGAGGAAGCCTATCGGTTAAAATATTCTCAGGAATAAGTATTGAAATCTTCGAAGTATCGTACCTGGGTTTAGCTTCAATAAGTATTTGTTTGTCAATGACTATACAAGGGCCTTCTTTAGTAAGTATATCCAATCTAAACACATCACTTGAATCGATGTTAGGTATAAATATAAGATTTTGCCTTAGTAAAGAGCCTTGATTAAAGCTGCCGATGTCATAATTAAATACGGATTGAATAAAATTTGAGGCTGGAATAGAAAGGCTTACATTTTCTCCAATGCAAAATTGGGGTCTCGATTCTAATATTCTATTGTCTATCACATTTTTAAAAAAGGTTGTTTTTACAGTGAAGGTTTGAAATACATCTTGGGCTGCGTTGTATGTGTTGTTTCCTTCTTGGCGCGCACGCACTCTTATCTCTTCTACGTGGGTAGAATCTAGAAAATACATCTGATTAAGCACCAATCTATTACCGTTTTTTATGCTTGCTAAGCCACTGACTACTTGAAATGTAACTACTAATCCCGAGCTTGCTGTGGCATTCAAAATAAAACTCGTATCGGTACATGTTTTACTTCCGATGGGGCTAAAAGTAATGGTTTGATTTATGGTAGAGGCTTTTACAAAATATAATTTTGTAAAGAACACAGAACAAGATATTAGAAATAATAAACGCATGGTACATTTATATGCATAAACATAGTATGATTATATTGGTTTTCAAAACATACCATTAGGGCTTGATAAATAAATATGATTGGGTGTAAATAACAAAAGGGTGGCAAGTGCCACCCTTTTGTTGTTTGACTTAACTAAAACCCTTATTCAATTATTAATCGTTCCACAGAAGAAGCCCCATTTACGGTAGCTTTCACTAAGTAAAAACCCTTTATTAACGATGAAATATCTATTTTATTTTCACCTTGAGCTACTTTTTCTGCTTTTATTACCACACCTGTCAAATCCAAAATTTGAACCAAGCCTATGCCTGATGTAGCAACCGTTAGGATGCTTGACGTAGGATTAGGATAAATCTTGGTTAATACATTGTCAGAACCCAATGTTGAACCCACAATGCTGTCTTTCACAACCTTTATTTCTACTGTTCCAACCACGGTACTCAAAGAGTTAGCTGCTATTGCCGATATGGTTACTACACCTTCCGACACAGGACTTACTACACCGCCATTTGTTACGCTTGCTATATCAGCATTGCTTGAAATATAGCTGATTAAAACAGGTTGGGTTGCGTTGTCTGGCAATGCAGTTGCCGTTAATGTAATTGATGCTCCTCCCACAGTGAGTTCTGCAGCACCTGATATGCTAACCGATGTGAGAGCAACGGGAACCGGATTTACTTTGAAGCTGAAATTACTCATTACAGAATTTACAGGACCTGTAACAGTAACCATTACCAATACATCGCCCGCAGCTACTCCCGTAATACTTCCATTTTGGTCTATGCTAGCTATGGCTGCGTTGTCTGTCGCCCAAGTAAATGTAAGTGGAGTAGATGCGTCTGTAGGTCTTGAGGTAGCATTGAGTTTGACTGTTGCACCTACCAAAGCCGAACTAACACCTGATATAGATACCGAGGTTAATGGCTTAGCCGGAACAAATACCACAGCCGTAGCCTTTACTGATGGATTCAATACAGAAGTAGCTGTAATGGTAATTACACCATTTGATGCACCGGTGTTTAACGTTAATGTACCCGTTGTGGTGTTTAATGTAGCTACGTTTGAACCGTTCATAGACCATGTTACAGATGCGCCTGCATTGGCAGGAGTAGGGGTAGCTGTAAACGTTTGGAAGCCACTTGTAAGAGTGATTGTGGCAGGAGTAACAGACAAACTTGTAGGTGTTTGCCCTGAAATGTTAATCACTACCATGTCTGTAGCAGCAGCATTTGAAACCGAAACGCCCATTACTGTAACGATGGTATTTAATGTTCCATCGGCACTTAACACACCTGTTGTGGTGTTCAACATTACCCCCGATGGATTACCTACAAGCGATAGGTTAACCGATTTGTTGGTAGCACTGGCAGGAAGAGCTGTTGATGTAATGGTAGTAGAGCCTTGATAAATAGTGATGTTACCGGCTGAAATATCAATAGACTGCACTTTGATTTGAGTAATGGTAATCTCCTTAACATCACGAGCGGCATTATTTGAAGTTGAAGTACCCGTAATCGAAGCGGTACCTGCTGCTATTGGGGTCACAACTCCGTTGGCATCTACGGTAGCTATTGAGGTATTGCTGCTAGACCAAGTTACACCTGTAGCCGCTACAGAAGGAGTGACAGCGCTAGTGAAAGTGAGATTATAACCGTCTGTAGTTAATCCGTTGGCATTGGCTACTGTCAATGAAACAGGCGGTTGACCAGTGATGGTAATAACAGCAGTTGCGGACAAACTATTAACAGTAGTTCCGGTAACGGTAACTATGCCGTTAGAAATTCCTCTTAATAAACCAGCTCCTGAAATTGTTGCAACACTTAGTGGTGAAACAGACCAAATTACATCTTGTGCCGCTGTACTTGGCAATATTGTACCTACCATTTGTGCTGTGCCATTAAGCACTGTTATATTTCCTCCTGATATAGAAACTGATGTTGGAGTTTGAATAGGAAGAACTGAACGATAAGTAGTACCAAATCTAATATCATCAAAACTTCCACCAGCCACAGTAATGTCAGATCTATCTGCTGTTAGAGCCATCTTGTAAAGACGTGGCATGTGATTAAATTCAAGTTCTATATTTGGATTAGAAGGCTGTATACCAACACTTGGGTTGAAATATAAGTCTAAATATGATTTGCTAGAATTTCCACCAAATGTAATTTTGCCTACTATTAAGTAGGTTGTACCCGTTATGATTTCAGATGTTGTTGTTGAAGTAATCATTAGTTCTTCTCCTGAAGGTGGTGGAATTGTATTCACACTTCTTGTTCTCGAAGCAAAAACTTGCTTACCATCAATTTGTGTACCTATGTAGCCGATATCCAATCTTGTATTAGATTGATATTGTACATCTCCAATAGCAGTTCCATCAGTTAGTGTTACCCAAACTTGTTTTTCAGGTATTTCTTGTCGCATCAAGTAGCTGAACCACAATACTTTACCAGGAGCACCTAGTCTGCCACCAGTTATATATCCCGGAAAAGATGCAGTATTAAACAAACGTTCTAGTTTGTCCCCATCTGATGCTACATTCAGGTAGTTTCCTGTCACTGATAAACCTTGATACAGGAGAGGATTAATATTATTTACAATATGACCATCTCTATTAGCACCTGATGCATCAAAGCCTCTCCATGATGAACTCCAACCAAATCCGGAACCAGTTGTAGATATGGTTGTGCCGGTTGGCAAATCATATGGTTCATAGGCCAACAATTGGTCATTAGATGACTGATTAGAGATATTAATATTTTGACTTGTTACAGTAATAGATCCTTCTGAATTAGACAGGATTAATGCTACAGAAACAGAACCGTTCTTGATTGGATAAATTATTCCTTGATCGTCAATTGCAGCTACTTTGCTGTCTGATATCGACCACTTTGCAGCGACAGGTACTGTTGCATTAGCTGGTTCAAAGTTGTAACCTAAATCTAATGATGCTCCGTTTGATGAAATATTTGTTACTCCGGTAATTGTGGCATCAGTCAAAGCAACAGGACCTGCTGCATCAGGTGTAACATCCTCCCATGTTTCACCTAAATTGATTTCATCAATTTCTGCTTGGTTATTTCCTTCGCCTAGTGCGAAGTATACTCCACTAAAGGAAAATACTTGATTATAGGTATTAGAAAATGTGGCAGTTGGTTCTGATAATTTAGGGTCAGGGTTTATGTAAACATCAACAGTTGTACTTGATACACCAAATGTGTATTTTGTAACAACAAAATATGTAGTTCCATATGCCACACTTGTAGATGAATTAAACTTATTCCCATTTCCATTTCCAGTTACGATTTGAAAATTTGAAGAGTTTCCAAATACACCTACTCCTAATTTGTTAATATTTCCATCATAATTATCAAGATTTGAAAGATGTTGAATAAGTTGAACAACGGGACCGTTACCAAACCAACCTGCAGTTTCACCATTTTTCCTGAATAAAAAACTCAAGTAAACAGATGTTCCCGATTTTCCCAAACAACCGCTTCCATTATCTAAGTAACCAGGTACTGTCACAGGTCGTTGAATTCTTTCTGAATATGCGGTATGGCTCATGTGATTACCTGTCACGCTCAAACCAGTGAATGCAAGTGGATTTGTCGAAGTTGCTTTATTATCACCTCCAGGTCCATTCCAAGACCCATTCCAACCAAAACCACCATTTTGCCCTTGTACTGTCTGCCCTACGCTGTAGTTAAAGCCTTCGTATGCTCTGAGTTGTGCATACAAGTTGCTTTTGTGTACACAAATTATTAATGTCGTTGTAAATAATAGTTTTACAACAACTTCCATCAGTTTGGAAAAACTTTTTTTCATAAAGTATATAGTTATAGTTTAATTTAATCGCTAAATAATACAATTTTACCTAAACCATTGTTAATGAGTGAAAAACATTCTTGATACGATTGTGTACATTATTTACCATTATATATAGATTATACACGTTGATTTTCAATGTTTTAGCTTGTTCTCATTCCGTACATTTTTAGTTAAAATCTTTTTGCAATCGTTTCCATTGATAAGCCTGTTGTTTAGTAATAATACTTTTATAATCGGTTTTTGTAATCAATATTTTAGACTTAGCTAAAAATATATTTTGACATAGCTAAATATTTATTATCTTTGAATCCTAAACTAATTCAGATATGAAAACTTTATTCAACAAAATATATGCCAAATACGGCAAAAAGGCCATTTACATTGCTATAGCTTATGTTGCTATCAAATGGACAATCATACTAACTGTTGGTAGCTATCTGTATACATATTTTAAAAAATAGAAACGGCCAAGCATTTTTAAAAAGAATCTAATTCTCAACATGTGTGGGTTGAAATAAAGGGGGGATGGATACTACATAGTATAGCCATAAAATATTTTAGTGTGTAATTATAATAAAAATGAGTTTATGACATACTACAGCGAAAAATGGCTATTCGCTGTATTGTATTCATAAATTGTGGTTAATTTTTGAAAAATAACTACAATTAACAACTTTTCTCATTTGAGTCTATAACTGATAGGGGATTATAACTATGCTTTGCAATTCTATCACCTTGATAGGGTAGGCTACTTAAAATAAATAATGATAATTTTTCTAGCAACTTTTCGCCAACATACTTTTTGGCTGTATCTATTAATTAATGTATTATTGCCGCCCTCAATTGAATTAAGTTAAAAATCAGATTTGCTAGCTTATAAAGTCGACACATGATATTTACAGAAACAAAACTAAAAGGCGCATTTATAATAGACTTGGAAAAAAGGCAAGATGAAAGGGGCTTTTTTGCACGTACATTTTGCGCCAATGAATTTGCCCAACATGGTTTGAATACTGTGATGCCACAGACGAATATGTCTTTATCTAAGTTTAAAAATACCATTCGAGGCATGCACTATCAAATAGATGGAGCTGAGGAAGCCAAGCTAATACGCTGCACCAAAGGCGCTATTCTGGATGTGATAATAGATATTAGGAAAAATTCACCGACTTATTGCGAGCACATATCTGTGGAATTAAATGACGAAAACCATAGGATGCTCTATGTTCCCGAAGGTTTTGCACATGGATTTTGCACACTTACCGATAACGTGGAAGTAAATTATCAAGTTTCGCAATTTTACACCCCAGGCAAAGAACGTGGTATCCGTTGGAACGACCCTCTCTTTGGTATTAATTGGCCTACTTCCAACCCAATTATTTCCGAAAAAGACGCCATACACCCCGATTATATAAAATAAAAAATGGAGGTTTGGGCCTCCATTTTATGATTCTTAATCTAGTTTGAGCACCGCCATGAAGGCTTCTTGTGGAATTTCTACATTTCCCACTTGCCTCATTCGCTTCTTACCTTCTTTTTGTTTTTCCAAAAGCTTGCGCTTACGCGAAATATCACCTCCGTAACACTTGGCAGTTACATCTTTTCTAAGTGCACTGAGTGTTTCTCGTGCTATTACTTTTGCTCCTATGGCAGCTTGTATGGCTATTTCAAATTGTTGGCGTGTGAGGAGTTCTTTTAATTTTTCGCACAGTCTTCGTCCCCAAGCATAGGCTTTATCTCTATGAACGATGGCAGACAATGCATCTACTTTTTCACCATTTAAAAGAATATCTAGCCGCACCATGTTCGATTCTCTGAATCCAATCAGCTCGTAATCAAGTGAGGCATAACCTCTGGAGATGGTTTTGAGCTTGTCGAAAAAATCAAACACCATTTCGGCCAATGGCATATGGAAAATAATCTCTACACGGTCGGTCGTCAAATAGCTTTGGTTTTGCAAAATACCACGTTTATCCATACAAAGCGAGATTACCGGACCTACATATTCGGCTTTGGTAATGATTTGTGCTTTTATAAAAGGCTCTTCTATGTGGTCGAGCAAATTGGGGTCAAGCATATCGCTTGGTGCATTGATGATGTGTTGCTCACCTTTGGTGTCGTAAGCATGGAATTGAACAGAAGGAACAGTAGTTATTACTGTCATATTAAATTCGCGTTCCAATCGCTCTTGTACAATTTCCATGTGGAGCATCCCCAAGAATCCGCAGCGAAATCCAAAACCCAAAGCCAACGAAGTTTCAGGTTCCCACACCAACGATGCATCGTTGAGTTGGAGTTTTTCCATGGCATCTCTCAGATCTTCAAACTCAGAAGTATCTACAGGATAAATTCCCGCAAAAACCATGGGTTTTACATCTTCAAAGCCCTTTACAATATCAGTCGTAGGATTTACCACAGTGGTAATGGTGTCTCCAACTTTCACTTCTTTTGCTTGCTTAATTCCGGAAATGAGATATCCTACATCGCCTGCTTCCACTACATCTCTGGGCTCTTTTTTCAAACGAAGTACGCCTATTTCATCGGCATTGTATTCTATTCCCGTAGAAACAAATTTAACTTTGTCTCCTTTTTTTATTGCTCCATCATAAACTCTAAAAATTACCTCTATGCCTCTGAAAGAGTTGAATACCGAATCAAAAATCAAGGCTTTTAAAGGCTTGTTTTTGTCTCCTGATGGAGCTGGAATGCGTTTTACTATGGCTTCCAGTATTTTATCTACACCCTTACCCTCTTTACCTGAGGCAGGAATGATTTCATCTCTGTCGCAAAGCGTTAAGTCTACAATTTGGTCTTTCACCTCCTCGGGCATGGCATGAGGTAGATCTATTTTATTGAGAACAGGAATAATGGCAAGTCCTTGCCCCAAAGCCAAATACAAATTGCTGATGGTTTGGGCTTGAATACCTTGCGAAGCATCTACTATAAGCAAAGCACCCTCGCATGATGCAATAGAACGGCTCACTTCATAGCTAAAATCTACGTGACCCGGAGTGTCAATTAAATTTAAAACATATTTTTTGCCTTCAAATTCATAGTCCATCTGTATGGCATGGCTCTTGATGGTAATGCCACGTTCTTTTTCCAAGTCCATGTCGTCAAGCACTTGGGCTGTCATGTCGCGGCTGGAAATGGTTTTGGTAAACTCCAATAATCTATCTGCCAAGGTGCTTTTACCGTGGTCTATGTGTGCTATGATGCAGAAATTGCGGATGTGTTGCATGTAGGGGATATATTCTGGATATAAAAAGAGTCGATATTTTTTTGCTAGACGCTCTACCGAACTGCAAATATCGATAAAACTAGGTTATGTAAACTTTTTGTTTGCAGTAAAATTCAAAAAAATATTATGAAAGGCTATCTTCATTAGCCGAAGGGGAAGTAAATATTTAAAATAATTATAAGATAATAGCTTGGGATATACTAATTTTGCACTCCTTTTGCAAAAACGTAAATAAAACACATACAATGGAAATTACTTTAGAGAAGAAAGATAAAGTAAATGCATCGCTGAAAGTACGCCTCAAAGAAGACGATTATAAAACAAAATACACCACCAAGCTGAAAGAATACGGCAAAAAAGTGCAGTTGAAAGGCTTCCGCCCCGGCCATGTTCCAGCAGGATTGGTTGAGAAAATGTACGGAAAAAGTATTTTGGTTGACGAAATTAACAGCATCGTTTCTGAATCTATTAATGGATATTTGAAAGACAACCAAGTAGAAATTCTTGGTGACCCCATGCCCAATGCCAAAGATATGGCTTCTATCGATTGGGATAATCAAAAAGAGTTTGATTTCACTTATAATTTGGGTTTATCGCCCGAGTTTTCGCTTGAGCTTTCGGATAAAGTGGTTTTGGAGAAATTTGTTATAAATGCCACTGATAAATCTGTAAAAGAAACCATAGAAAATTTGCGTAAGCAGTTTGGTACATATACAGATACAGAGGTGATAGAAAGTGAAGACATGATTTATGCCGATGCTACTGATGCAGCAGGCAAAACCTACAAAGCCATATTGCCCGAATACAGAATAGACGAAAAAGCGAAAAAGCAATTTTTAGGTGCAAAAAAGGGCGATATTATCGTTGCTGATATTCGCACAGTACTCACCGAAGAAGCTGCCATAGCACATGTGTTGGGTGTTGACAAAAAAGACACTGCGTCTATTTCAGGAGAGTTTTCTTTTAACATTACCCGCATAAGCCATCCTTCCAATGCAGAGTTGGCCGAAGAGTTTTACGGGAAAGTATTTAGAGGTGCGGAAATCAAAACTTATGAAGATTTTGAGGCAAAAGTGAAAGAGAATGTTTCAAGAAATTATGAAATAGAGTCAAAAAATGCCCTTTTTAGTGACGTTTTTGAGTATTTTACCAAAAATACAAAGATAGAGCTTCCTGAAGATTTCTTGAAAGACTGGCTTTATGTGATCAACGAAGGTAAAATAAGTAAAGAAGAAATAGCTACACAATTTCCCTCTTTCGAGTCGAGCTTAAAGTGGGACTTGATTAAAAATTTTGTAGCCAAACAAGCTGATATTAAAGTAGAACACGAGGAAGTATTGGCTAAAGCTAAAAATTTAGTAGCTGCTCAGTTTGGTTTGGCAGACAGCCAATTGGACGGTGAGATGGCTAAATTGGTAGACCAATTTGCCAACAATGTATTGCAAAGAGACAACGGAAAAGAGTACCGTAGATTTTTTGAAGAGGCTTTTGGAGAAAAGGTGTTGGAATACATAATCTCAAAAATAAAGTTGAAAGAAAAATCGGTAGACCCCGAAGAGTTTAGGAAAATGAGAGACTCTAAAAAGTAAATATAAATCCAATAGGCTGCTCCGAAGGCAGCCTTTTTTTATGGAAATATCTCAACTTTGGCTTAAAAGACTTAGAATATTTTTTTGGATTAATAGGCAATCGTCTTCAGCTTTCCGTCAAGCAAAATCACAGTTTGAGAATAATATTAAGTAATAACTCCATAAATTTTATTCGAATATCACACATCGGATATGTGTATTTTTTGCGATGAATCACACATGTATTAGCTGTATTCCTTTTAGATGTCCAAAAGATTAAACCTTTGCATACACTTTCGCTTTAGTGGACTTGTATTGGGCTGTTTTACAGTTAATTAAAATAAATACCTCTGTTTTGTACTTACACTTTTTGTGTTGAAAATTATATTATTTCAATATTAAACTTAACTATTTCGATATTTAACCTAATACATTTGGGTCATTAATTTAACCTTAAATAGTGTATTTATCATGAAAACTATGAATCGATTACTACAAATTGGATTAAAAACTACCTGCGGAGTTCTGCTGGCTATCAATGCGTTTAGTTACACGGGCAACGGCTCTTTGGGAACTAATTTAAATGGAGTAGGCAGCAATTCTCAGAGCGAATATCATACCATACCCATATTCAAAAATTTGGCACGAATGGCGGGTGGATGGGCAAAACTAAGTCCTTGGACGGCACTCACCAGCAGCCAGCTTACCTCCGAAGGTATACCAAAGTTAGGTAGTTATGGAGGGGTAGAAGTAGGCGTGAAAATAATATCAAACGGTGGCAAATACCGTGCCGGCACCTATCATGTATACTACAGTGGCAGTGCAAATTGGGATGCCAGATGGGAGGGGAGTAATTTAGTAGAAGTATCAGAAGGGCATCTTACCTTCACTGCTACGCCCTCGCTCAATGTAGGAGGTGTCTTACTAGTCATAAAATCAATGACTACTCAAGTAACAAACATACGTATAGTACACCAGAACTTTATCAGCAACTATACGTCTGACCCATGGGATCCTGAATTTATCAATGACATTAATGACTTTAGTGTGCTAAGGTATATGATGTGGCAACGTATAAACAGTAGTAATGTGACTACATGGAGCGACTCATATTACAATGGTGTAAAATTCAGCGGAGAGCCCAACATTAAAGAAATGATCGCTCTTGCCAATAAACAAGGCGCTCACATGTGGGTATGTATACCTCATAAAGCGGACGACAATTATGTAACCCAACTAGCAGCACGCATAGGCAATGACCTCAACTCAGGACTAAAAGTGTATGTGGAATATTCCAATGAAACATGGAATAGTGCTTCGGGCTTTTCACAAAGTAGCTATGTGATTACAAAAGGTAATGAGATATTTCCAGGGCAAGGTATATCAGATTATGATAGAGGAATGATGTACACTGCGGCTCGTGCGCGCACGATACACAATATATTTGAAGCCAATGCTAAACTAGGCGATGCCAGAGTAGTTCGTGTAGTGGCGCATCAAGCAGCCAATGGTTCAAATTGCGGTAGAATATTGGATCATTACAAAAATCTCAATAACAATGTAAAGGCTGAAGCTCTGGCTGTAGCTCCCTACTTTGGTGGTGGAGACTGGGTCGATGACGAAGTTACTACTAGCCAAGGCATTATTGACTGGTATTACAATGAAAACAAAACCTATGGCAATGCCAAGCAAACAAGAGGATGGATGGATGCTTGCTCTACAGCAGCCCACAATAGAGCTGTGCCTTTAATAGGATATGAAGGTGGACAACATTGGGTGAGCAAAAACAAATCGCAAGCCAGTCTTGATCGCATATATGCAGCTAATAGAGATGCAGACTTGTATTGGGTATATCGCAATTACTTGGATGCTTGGAAATATAGGGCAAACGAAAATGGCGGAGGGCTTATGTGTATGTTTGCCTCCGGAGGGCGTTACGATCACAACGGATGTTGGGGACATCGTGAAAATATGTTTAAAGCCAAAACCCAAGCCGACTCTCCAAAGTGGAAAGCTATGATTGACTGGACTGCTGATAACCCCAAGTGGTGGAGTGTAACCGCACGTGAAGAAGTTAGCGATAATGGGCTACTATCTGCTGTAGTATCAGATAATCAAGGAATAAATATGTATCCTAATCCTTCAGAAAATGAAGATGTTACTATCTCTATTGCAGAAGGAGATTCTGCCCAAATTGAAATATTCAACCTTCAAGGCAATAAAGTGTACGAAGCTGTTTCATCAGGCTCTTATAAACTCAAAAGCAGCACTTTAGCTGCCGGACAATATATGGTAATAGTGAAATGCAATGGCATAAGCAAACGAAGCAAATTAGTATTGCTTTAATATAAGTTGATTTCTTCAAGGAGGGGCTGTCCAAACATTTTGGTAAGCCCCTTTTTTATTTGACAACATTTTGCATACTTTGCCTGTAGAACACTACTATTATTTATTTACTAAACACAAAAAATTAATGAAAAACAGAATCCGGTTATGGGAAACTCTCAACGGAAGAACTACCTTGATGGTGGCATTTTTTCTCTTGATATTAATTGGCTTTTCCACTTTTGTATTTGTCAGAAACAATTCTTTGAGAAAAGACTACGACCTCTTTGCAAATTATTATCACAGAACTGAACTGACGTATTTTGTTAATAATTTTTTGCTTTGTGCGGCTCAAGCCCAAATTTTGGAAGCCATTTATTACAAAAACCCCGAAAAACAAAATACAATACACAAGTCGTTAGACAAAGTAAAAGACCTAATAATATATGACTTGAGAAATAGAGCGGTAGATACTTTGGGGCTAACAAACATTGAAAGCAACCTTAACAACGTGATACCTGCTATTGATGAACTGAAGGTAACAACTGACAATATTTACGAAAAAATAAAGGAACGAAACCAATACACAACAAAGGCTAAACAAGACTCTATGGATCTTGTACTGATGAGTCTATATAAAGAAGATGTGGGTAAATCTATTGGTAAATACTACCAAAATATGGGTCCTGCATTTGGCACTATTTCATCAACAAGCCTAAAATTCAGAATAGAACTGGGTGAGCGATTGGTTAATGGCACTAAAGTCATTTTTACCATCTCTATTGTATTCTCTATTATTTTTATCATAGTATGGTATTACTTCCGCAACAAACTGAATGAATCGATAAAAACTCCTCGTACATTGATAGGCCAATTGGCACAAGGAAAACTGCTGGACACGGCCAATGTAGGTAAAGACGAGCTGGGCAGTATTATAGAAGCCTCAAATTCATTGGCGGTAAACTTGAAAAGTGCCAGTGAATTTGCACTAGAAATAGGGAAAGGCAACTACGACCACGAGTTTCAGCCAATAGGCAAAGACGATATTTTGGGCAATGCACTCATTCAAATGCGTGGCAATTTGAAAGAATATGCAGCCAAGGAAAAAATCCAAAACTGGTCAAATGTGGGGCAGGCCAAGTTTGCAGAAATCTTAAGAAATAATGATAGAACAGTAGAAGACATTTCGTTTGATCTCATTTCAAATTTGGTAAAATACCTTGAAGCCAATCAGGGCGCATTGTTTTTGCATGATGATGCCACAAATTCGCTCAACATGGTAGCTTGCTATGCCTATGAGCGAAGAAAGTTTGTGGACAAAACGGTAGAAGAAGGCGATGGGCTGGTATGGCAATGTTATGTTGAAGGCGATTCGATATTTCTAACGGAGATTCCCGAAGGATATGTGAAGATTACTTCCGGTCTTGGAGAATCTACGCCTGCTTCTATTTTGATAGTGCCTATTAGAACCGATGATAAAATAGAAGGTGTGATAGAAATAGCCTCTTTTGAGATTTTGGAAGACTACAAAAAGCAGTTTGCTGAAAAGGTGGGGCAAAACATAGCTTCTGTAGTGGGCAACATCAAGCAAAATGAGCTCACCAAAAAGCTATTGGCTGAAACCCGCTCTACATCTGAAAACATGCGTTCGCAAGAAGAAGAGCTGCGACAAAATCTTGAAGAACTACATGCTACCCAAGAGGAGATGCGTAGACGTGAAAACGAATATATTGCCAAAATAAAAGAATTGGAAACCAAACTGGCTTTGCGTTGAGTAAAGCCATATTTTTAGAAAAATGTATTGTTTTCGGTTTTTATTTTAAAGCAGAATAGGCTAGTATGTTGTTACTTTGCATAGGCACAATCAGTTCCTTGCATTGCTTTGTATAAACAGGTTACAGGTGAAATTTTGGATTTTTTATCATCTAATATAGTAGTACATACGATTGTAGAAAACGGTGACTACTGTATGATTTGTATACCATCTCCAAATAAAATAAAAATAATCGTTGCTGATTTTTTGAATCTGGATTTGGTACAATCTATTCAAAAAATGAAAGATGATAGTGAGGAGAAAATGGTATTGTTAGCAGCAGACTATTGGCAAAGCAAGCAGACTTTAGTAG
>ERZ1066116.138-NODE-138-length-38117-cov-12.691451_pt1 | contig 38117 bp, 26 predicted proteins | sample MGYA00382763_ERZ1066116 | MGnify/ENA primary metagenome ERZ1066116 (study PRJEB33369, sample SAMEA5778346) | biofilm metagenome | biome: Industrial cooling water; feature: Water cooling tower basin; material: Biofilm | place: United Arab Emirates | collected...
GGTATAAACTTGTAGTCACGGTGTCGCTCACGGCCACAGGAGGCACTACTTGCAAAGGTTTCGATTTGGCCGACATGATTCCTTTCATGTTGGGGATTTTCCACTCAGCAATTGGCTCTTGACAACCTGCCACAAAAGGCAAATTGACCTCAACCACCTCTTTGCCGCCTTCTATTTCTTTCCACATGGTAGCTGTATTCCCAGCAATATCCAACTTCATGACAGGAGATACAGAAGGCAGCCCTAACATTTCAGCCACCATGCCATGCACTTGGTTGCCATTAAAGTCTATTGATTCACGACCCATTAGAATCAAGTCATAACTATTTTTTTTCGCAATTTCGGCTATTTGAGTAGCCACAAAAAACGAATCAGAAGCTTCTGTATCTACCCTTATGGCATCATCTGCGCCAATGGCCAAGGCTTTTCTGATAGTAGCTTCTGTCTCTGCCGTACCTACATTCAACACAGTGACGGTGCCACCATTGGCATCACGAAGTTCGATAGCTCTTGACAAAGCATATTCATCATAAGGACCAATGATGTATTGTACATTGGCCGTGTTAAACTTGGTATTGTTGTCTGTGAACTGAATCTTTGAAGTAGTATCCGGCACGTGGGTGATACAAACTAGAATTTTCATAACAAGGGTTGTTTGCTGCGGTTAAAAAATATATTTGTTTGATAATCAAATCAATAACATCAGTTTATACAAAAAATGAATCTGAATTGTTGCACAAAACAAAGATAAAATTTAATTATATTTTATTTTAAGCAATAAGAATATGTTTTAAATCTATCCATTGATGCGCTAATTCATATCTAATCTACTAATTCACTTCAAAAAAAAGACCGACTAAGTTTTTGGCTTATCGGTCCTTTAAGTGTTTGTCTGTGAAAATTAATGCTTGAAATGCCTGATTCCGGTAAATACCATAGCCAAGCCGCTGTTGTCGCAATACTCAATCGAATCCTTGTCTTTCACCGAACCACCGGGCTGTAGCACAGCCGTCACGCCTGCTTTGTGGGCTATCTCCACACAGTCGGGAAACGGGAAAAAGGCATCGGAGGCCATCACTGCTCCTTTTACATCAAAACCAAACGAAGCGGCTTTTTCCAAAGCCTGTTTGAGCGAGTCTACACGGGAAGTTTGCCCTACACCACTGGCGATCAACACATCTTCTTTAGCCAGCACAATGGTGTTCGATTTGGTATGCTTCACTACTTTATTTGCGAAAAGCAGTGCCTTGATTTCTGATGGAGAAGCAGATTTTTGGGTAACTGTTTTCAGCTCCTCTGCCAACTCTATTTTTAGGTCTTTGTCCTGCTCTATCACTCCATTGAGCAGGGTTTTAAACTGTTTGGGGCTGAACTCCACGGGTTTTCGTAGCAGCAATATTCTATTTTTCTTTTCTTTTAATAATTCCAGTGCTTTTGCATCGTAGCCCGGGGCTATCAACACCTCAAAAAAGAGCTTGTGAAGCTCTTCGGCCGTGGCCAAATCTATCGTGCTGTTGGTGATGATAACGCCTCCAAAAGCAGAAACGGGGTCGCAAGCAAGTGCAGTCAAATAGGCTTCTTTCACCGTTTTGGCAGAGGCCACACCACAAGCGTTGGTGTGTTTAATGATGGCAAAAGTGGTTTTGTTTTCGGCTTTCTTCACATCGTCAAACTCGTCAATCAAGGCCACGCAAGCATCTACATCTACCAGATTGTTGTAGGAAAGTTCTTTGCCATTCAATACATCAAACAATTTATCAATATCGCCATAGAAAGTGCCCTTTTGGTGAGGATTTTCGCCATAGCGCAACTGCTTGGCTGTACGGAGGCTCTCTTTAAATACCGGAATTTGCTCCTCTTGGTTGAAATATTTGAAAATAGCACCATCGTAGTGCGATGAAATATCGAAAGCCTTCGCAGCAAAACGTCTTCTGTCGGCCAGTTCGGTGGCACCACCTTTGGTGTTGAGTATTTCGTTTAGCTCCAAATACTGCTCTCGTGAAGATACTATTACCGTGTCTTGGTAGTTTTTGGCAGCTGCACGAATGAGAGAAATGCCTCCAATGTCTATTTTTTCAATAATTTCTTCATGAGTACCTCCGGCTGCTACCGTTTCTTCAAACGGATAGAGGTCTACTATCACCAAATCTATGTTTGGAATTTCGTATTGAATGGCTTCTTTGATATCGTTGTTGTCGTTTCTCCTGTAAAGAATGCCCCCGAAAATCTTTGGATGGAGAGTTTTCACTCTTCCACCAAAAATAGAAGGATAGCCTGTGATGTCTTCCACGCCTACCACGGGCACGCCCATGTCTTTGATAAATTTTTGGGTGCCTCCTGTAGAATATATTTTTACATTGTTTTTATTAAGGGTTTCTATGATTGGCCCAAGGTTTTCTTTATTATATACCGATATGAGGGCAGCGTTTATTTTTTTTAATGACATGGTTTGAGGGCTGAAATTTGAGGGTGCAAAGGTAGAAAATTTAATGATTTTCACCACCTCGAAAAACAGCAACGAAAGTAAACTAAGATTTTTTTAGTTTACTTTTACGTTTTAAAGCAGACTAAAGGGATTTATAAATGGCATAAAAAACATTTATAAATCTTATTATTTGGATTTCATGAAAAAAATAAACTTTCAAGACATTATTATTTTTGAGGATGAAGATTTCATCGCTATCAACAAACCCTATGATGTGTCTACCCTTGACGACCGCGACCAAACCCGTCAAAATATCCTCAAAATGGCGAAAGCCTATAGTGCTGATGCACGAGTTTGTCACCGCTTGGACAAAGAAACTTCGGGCATACTGATGATAGCCAAAAATCCCGAGGCTTATCGCCACATGAGCATGCAGTTTGAAAACCGTGAGGTGATAAAAATTTACCATGCTGTGATTGAGGGTACTAAAAAATTTGACAATCTGATGGTAGAAAAACCCATTTTACCTCTCAGAGACGGTACAGTGCGCATAGATTCGGAAGGTAAAGAAGCGGCTACCATTTTCAATACTTTGGATGTCTATAACGGTTACAGCTTGGTAGCTTGTTTTCCCATCACAGGACGTATGCACCAAATTCGCATCCATTTGGCAAGCGTGGGACATCCCATCATTGCAGATAGCACCTATGGCGGAAAAGATATATTTTTATCAAAACTAAAACGCGGATTTAAACTCAAAAAAGACACAGACGAACAGCCATTAATCAAAAGAGTGGCACTCCATGCCCATGCGCTTACTTTCAAAAAAATGAATGGAGAAGAACTCACTATCAATGCCCCATATCCAAAAGACTTTGCTGTGCTCATAAAGCAATTAGAAATTAACAACTAATCGATAAGAGTGAACTGTATATGACCAAAACTTTATAAAAAACAGCATTAAAAGATATTGTATATTATTTTTTTTATACAACACATCAGATATTACGATAATTTTGCGCAAACTTTATCAAAACTGTATCCTTCATTATAATATTAGATATAAAAATTTACAATGGCCGAAGTTTCTCAAGACCGCAACGTATTTCAAAAAATCATCTCTCACGCCAAAGAATATGGCTTCGTGTTTCCCTCGAGTGAAATTTATGATGGGTTAGCTGCTGTGTACGACTACGGTCAAAATGGAGTGGAGCTAAAGAACAATATCAAAAACTTGTGGTGGAAAACCATGACCATGCTCAACGACAATATCGTAGGTGTAGATGCTTCTATTTTTATGCACCCTACCACTTGGAAAGCATCGGGACACGTAGACGGTTTCAACGACCCTATGATAGACAACAAAGACAGCAAGAAACGCTACAGGGTAGACCATTTGATAGAAGCCTTTGCCGATGAGCTTACAGAAAAAGGGAAATCAAAAGAGGCTGAACAGCTTTTGGTTGACATGAATGCCTTTTTAGCCAAAGAAGATTTTGCAGGGTTGAAAAAACTGATAGAAGACAATAAAATCAAATGCCCTATTTCCGGCACTTCAAACTGGACAGAAGTGCGCCAATTCAACCTGATGTTCAGTACCAAGGTAGGTTCGGTGGCAGAGGAGGCCGATACCATTTACCTGCGTCCGGAAACCGCACAAGGAATATTTGTAAACTTCCTCAATGTGCAGAAAACAGGCCGAATGAAAATACCTTTTGGTATAGCTCAAATCGGGAAAGCGTTCAGAAACGAAATTGTGGCTCGCCAATTTACATTCCGTATGCGTGAGTTTGAGCAGATGGAGATGCAGTTTTTTATCCGCCCCGGCAGCGAGATGGAATGGTACAAACACTGGAAAGAAGCTCGTATGCGCTGGCACAAGGCTCTAGGGTTTCCGGCAGAAAAACTTCGTTTTCACGACCACGAAAAGTTGGCTCATTATGCCAATGCAGCCGTAGATATAGAGTTTGAGTTCCCATTTGGATTTAAAGAAATAGAAGGCATACACTCACGTACAGATTTTGATTTGGGTAACCACCAGAAGTTTTCTGGCAAAAAGCAGCAATATTTTGATAACGAACTCAACCAAAACTATGTGCCCTACGTGGTAGAAACTTCGGTGGGTGCCGACCGAACTTTTCTCGCAGTGCTTTGCAATGCATACACGGAAGAAGTGACAGGCGAGGGTGAAAATAGAAAAGAGAGAATATTTTTGAAATTTCATCCGGCACTTGCCCCTGTAAAAGCAGCCATTTTCCCTTTAGTAAAAAAAGATGGACTTCCTGAAAAAGCCAAAGAAATAGTAGACGCACTAAAATATGATTTCAACGTGGTGTATGAAGAACGTGATTCTATAGGCAAACGCTATACGCGTCAAGATTTGATAGGGACTCCGTTTTGCATCACAGTAGACCACGAAAGCTTAAACGACAATGCGGTGACCGTGCGTTTCAGAGACACATCGGAACAGAAAAGAGTACCTATTACGGAACTCCATGCCATGATAAGTAAAGAAGTGAACTTTAAAACTATTTTTGAGAAATTATAATCTTTCGATTGCCGGATTTGTTATGTAATCATTATATAATAAGTCCGGCTTTAAATTTTAGCACAGATATATAGCTATTTGACATTTTTTGATTTAATTTTGAATCATTATAAATATTTCAGTTGCCTTAGAAATGGATTTGATAGTAGAAAAAATAGAAAATGCCCTAAACTCAGTAAGACCCTATCTGGAAGCAGATGGTGGCAATGTCAGGCTAGTGGAGGTGACTTCAGACATGGTAGTGAAGCTAGAGCTTGAAGGTGCTTGTGTCACTTGCCCCATGTCTGTCATGACCATGAAAGCAGGCATTGAAGACAGCATCAAACGAGCGCTACCTGAAATAAAGGGAGTAGAAGCTATCAATATGGTCACAGCATAATTTTTTTGGAAGTTCAAAAAACCATTTAACCAAATATAGATTTTTGCATCATTTTCATTCTCTATGCAACAGATAGAATTCAATATTTTTTACGTAATCAGGTCGGTTCGTAAGCATTTCAAATTATTTGTCATACTACTTTCGTTGGCAACCTTGGGCGGAGTAATTGTAGCCTTTGTATTGCCGGTCGAGTATGAGTCTAAAATCACTTTTTACCCCTTTAGTGCTGAATCTAGCGACCCTAGAATTATGGCTTATCAACAAGCTGAATACGGTGTATTTGGATATAGCGACCAAACAGAACGTTATATGAACATAGGTAAAAGTGGTGCTGTAAGATTGCGTTTAGCACAAAAATTCAACTTATATTCAAAATATGGTATAGATAAAGGCAGTCCATTAGCCGATTTAAAAGTTATTGATGAAGCAACAAAACACATCAATTGTAAAAAAGGAGAACAAGGTGCTGTAGTGCTAAATGTATACCATTCAGATAGAGATACTGCGGCTCTTATAGCCAATGAAATGCTTCTGCTTATCGACTCTATTATTCGTTCTCAATTCCGTGAAAAGAATCGTACAGTCTATGAACTTTATAAAAAACAGCTTGAAAACCAATCGAAAGCAGTGGCTTTTATCAGTGATTCATTATCTAAATTGTCGAAAGACAATAAAAATCAAATGGCTGTAAATAGCTTACAGCTTCAATTGAAAGAAGAATATGCCGAATTGGCTACATTAAGAACTAAATTTGAGTTTTCAAAAGTAACTTCTTGGGACGGTGTAAAATCTACTTTCCAAATCGAGCGAGGTCTGCCTTCGTATCAAAAAGCCAAGCCTTTCAGAAAACTTATTATAGGTGGTTCATTTGTTATCACGTTTGTACTGCTTATTATACTTTTTACAACAATAGAATTTATAAAAGATAACAAAGACAAGCTTGAAGTCTAGCAATCGGCTTAGACTGTAGCTTTTTCTAAAAACTGGCTGTTATTTTGCCGTTTACAAAGCGCTGAGAGAGTGTTTGAGGAATGGCATATTGTCGGTTTTCAAAATCAGCTATCCATATATAAGATAATGTATTGTTGATGCCGAGTAGGTTGAGTATTTCCAATCCTATCATTACACTTTCAAAAAACTTTTTGGTAGTTCTTTTCTCATTGAAAACCAATACTTTAGAAAAGCCAATATCCACACGCCTATAGGCAGGAATTTCTAATACATTTCTTTGATTTGGGTTATTAGGCACGCCAAAAGGTAGTCCTGTGCCGTATATCAAGCTCAAAAACATTTTCCAAGAAGGATTTTTGGGTAAATGGTCTTGGAAAAAACATGCAAAAGTCACTCTTTGGTCTGTTGGCCTGCGTATCCAACCTTGGGTGCTGCCGTCCACTCGTTCTTTGGTTTGCATTATTCCAAGGCTAAACCAAGATTCAGAGCCTTTAATAAATTCTCCGCTTACCCTAAAATCAGCTCCCGCAGCATAGGCCTTGGCAGAATTTTCTGCATAGTAGCGCAGGCGCACATTGTCTATATCGTAGGGCACTACATCCCACAAATATTTGCCATAAAGCTCTGAAATCAGCTTAAAATCGCGCCCCCAAGCCTTAAAGCGGTAGTCGGAACCACCTACCAAATGGATGGCACTTTGGGCACGCAAATTTGGATTTAATTCATAGTTGAAGTTGCGTAGTTCTCTGTAAAATGGCGGCTGACGATACACTCCCGTGGCTACACGAAACACATAGTCTCGCCTCCAAAGTGGTTTAAATGAATATTGTATGCTGGGGCTTGCCAAAAACTGTTTATTATAGTCCCACCAGCCGAAGCGAATACCATAAGTGAGCGTTTGAAACGTATCGAGCTTGTGGGTGCTCTGCAAATACCACGAATAGCGGTTGGTGTTTAAGTCTATGTTTGAAACCACCGCTGGAGACACCTTCACATAGTCGAGCGAGTCGCTAAACGAATATTCATACAAACGGTCTTTGAATATTTCTTTTGAATATTTAAATCCAAATTCGATGGTATTTTTATCAGTGCGGTAGAAATAGCTTCGATTTTCGGCAGCAAATACATTGGCTTGAAGGCTGTTTCTTGCGTACCGAAATTGTGAACCTATGCCACGTAACGAAGCACATTTGTTAATATTTCCTGCATTGCCCAAATCGGGTTCTACATCGCACAATCTATAGCCCGACTCTAGGTTAATGTACTCTCTCTCTCTGGTATCAAATGCCGATGCGTAAAATTCTGTTTTAAACGTTCCTGTAGCCCAATGGGTAAACTTCAATCCATTTTGCCATGTATCATAGTTCATTTTTTCTGTACCATCAAAGCCTACAGTGAGTTTAAGTATCTCTGTGTTGGTGCCAAAGGTTGTTTCAGAAAGGCTTGGCACTACCAAATAGCTATTGTTAGCATAGGTAGTCAGTATGCCCAATGTGGTACGTTTTTGTATTGGAAACGATTTCTTTCTGTTGGTCAAATCTATATTTATAAAACTTTGAACATCGTTGAAAGTAGGCAAATATTGACCCTGAGTGGGCAATGTATTGAGCAAGTAGCGTGAAGATTTATTTCTGTATCCTGCCATGATGGATATACGGTTATTTTTGTCTGTGCCTCCCAGTGCTATGCTGCCTCCCAACAATCCTACAAATCCATTTCCTTCAAACCGTTTGGGCTGTTTGTAGCTCACGTTCATTACCGATGAAAGTTTGTCGCCATATTTGGCTTGCCAGCCTCCGGAAGAAAACTCTACAGACGAAGCCAAACCCGGATTTACAAAACTCAATCCTTCTTGCTGACCTGAGCGCACCAAAAATGGTCTGTAAACTTCTATTCCGTTTACATAAATAAGGTTCTCATCGTAGTTACCCCCGCGTACCGAGTATGTAGATGAAAGCTCATTGTTAGCCACCACGCCCGGCAACACAGAGAGTATTTTATTAAAGTCGCCAAAAGCCGATGGAATCAAAGCCGCATTTTTGGGATTGATGACAGTGAGCCCTGCTTCGTTTCTGGTATCGCGAAGTGCATTTACCTGCACTTCGTTCATCGTTTTGCTATCGATTTGCAGTTGGACAGCCAGCTTTTCGGGCAAGTTATTTGGGTCTATTTTTATAATTTTTTCTTTATAGCCTAAGTATTTTACTGTAAAAACTGAAACCGCATTGGATGCAATTTCTATACTAAATGCACCATTTTGGTCGGCTTCAACAGCTTTTTGCTCATTTATTATGATGGTGGCGTATGCCAACGGTTTGCCTTGCTCATCAGTAATTTTGCCTTGCACCAAGGCAGATTGACCTGCAGCAGATAAAAAATTCAACCCCAATAAAAAAATCAGCAATCTGAACATAGAGCAAAATAACGCAAAATAATCGGGGATATTGAACCTAGCATTAGCTTTATGTCAAATGATATTTTGCTCATAGGCATATTTTACCAAGCCTACCAGCGACTTGGTATTGGTTTTGCGAAAAATATTTTTGCGATGGGTCTCCACAGTATATTCGCTTATGCAAAGTTCATCGGCTATCATTTGGTTGGTATATTCTTTGATAATTAGTTTTATAATATCTACTTCTCTTGGTGTGAGGTCAAAGGTTTTGGTTTCGGATTTTTGTTCATCTTTTTCTGTCACTATGTTTGAAATGAGTATATCGGCCACCTCACGACTATAATATTTTCCTTTGGCCATCACTTTTTTGATGCCTTCCAAAAGCTCTTTTTTATCAGTATTTTTTAAAATATAGCCTGAAGCACCGGCATCGAGGGCCTGCTGAATACTTCCTAGGGCGTTGTTCATCGAGAGGATAATCACCTTAGTAGACGGATGTTGCTGCCTGATGTACTTGGTGAGCTCTATCCCGTTCATCTCTGGCATGTTGATATCTACCAACGCAATGTCAATACCATGCTCTTCGATCAATGGAAGTGCATCTTTGGCATTAAGGCAGGTGTGAATGCTGTCAAACTCTTTGTCTGTCTTTAAAATAGATTTCAGCCCATCCAGCATGATTTTATGGTCATCGCATAAAAGCAGTTTGAGACCCATAGGTTATTCGGTTTCGTTGTTTTGTAATGTATCGAGTGTAATATAGTAATTTGTGCCTTTTCCTACGAAAGAATCGATAATTATTTTGCCTTTAATGTATTCTATTCTTGAAATGATATTTTTTATCCCCAAGCCTTTTTCCGAGTTCATTACAGTATTCAAGTCAAATCCCTTGCCATTGTCTTCTATTAGTATCACCAAATTGTTGTCTTCTAAAAACAACTGAATGTATACATCGCTGGCTTGTGAATGTTTAATGGCGTTGCTCACTATTTCTTGTATTACTCTATAAAGTGTGGTTTGTATTTGAGGATTTATGTTAATGTTTAAATCTTGATTTTGGAAATGTAGTTTTATTTTTTCAGCTCGGTTAATTTTTCTGCAAAAATCTTTGAGTGCAGCCATTAACCCAAACTGCAACACAGTATTTGGCATGAGATTGTGCGATATATTTCGCACCTCACGACACGAATCGTCTACCAAGCTGATAATCCCATTCAGCATGTCGGTCGTTTGTTTATTTTTCTTATCTATCCACTGCTCCAGCGAAGAGAGGTTGAGCTTCACCACCGATAGCAATTGCCCCAATCCATCGTGTAGCTCAAAAGCCAATCGCCTGCGCTCATTCTCTTCGCCCTGAATCACCATTCCAAAGGCTTTTTTCTGCTCATCGTTTAGCCTTTGGAGCAGCATGGCATTTTCTTGAAGTTGATTGATGGTTTCGCGCTGCGCTATTTGCTTTTCTGCTCTCAAAATATTGATTCTGTCGGCTAAGGCAAAAGAAAGAAACAGCATCTCTAATACAGTACCTATTTGTATTCCATATATAGATAAAAAATTAAACGATGTAATTCCAAGACTTGCCACCGAGTAAAACACAGCTCCCAAACTGATGGACGACCACCCTACCAAAAGATACCGTGTGGATTTAATACCTCTTTTATATGAATAAAAAATGGTGACAAGAATGGTAGGAACAAGCACTATTAGTGCAAAAAACACCAAAAAGGGCAAATTATATTTCAAGGGAATGAATATCCCCGTAGCCATTTCTATTATTCCTACTACTTTGGTAATGTAAAAGCAGTTTTTTATCCAAGTGTGCAGCTTGCGCTTGTCAATGAAGCTTTCTAAAAATTGTACAATAAAAAATATAAGTGCCCCAAAAAATACCGTTCCCATCTTGTTTGAAATCAATGGGTAATCGCGCATAAAATATTGATTGAACCAGCCCCCAAGCTCCATTTGGAAAAAAAGTGTGGAAAGTATGTAAAGCACATAGTACAAATAGCTCACATCAAGAATAGCCAAAAACAAGAAAAAGTTATAAAATGCCATAATGAGAATACCCCCAAAAAATAGCCCTTCGATGATTTGAATATTGGTTTGGGTTTTAAAAAATTGTTCCATTGAAGAAATGGTAAATGCAAAGTCCAAGGCATCTTCAGAACGAGCCCGTACCAACACTGTGAATGTTTTATTCTTTTCGTGTGGAAGGTGAAAAACATAAAATCTGCTATCGAGCTCGCGAGTGCTAAAGGGCAAAGAATTGCCGGTGGCTACATGCCTAAGGAGCTTGTTTTTATCATCAAGAACGTAATAATCCAAAAAATTCAAAGTAGTATTTTCGGCAGCCAGCACATAGCGTGAGGAATCATTTACTACTTTTATTTTGATTTTTGCCCATACTGCATGTTCTGTGTAGCCAAAATTCCCTTTTTTAGAATGATTTACCTTGAAAAATCCTTCTTTGGTCGACAATTTCACCACCGAATCTATATCCAAAGCTGCTGTAGTATCTACAAAATATGAAAACGAATCTGATGGGAAAAAGAAAGTATTGTCGCCCGAAAGTTCTACCACCGGTGTAGTTCCAAATGAACGCAAGCCAATAAATAAAGCCGGTAGTAGTGTACCCCAAGCCACTCTGCCGAAAAGTTGATACATTCGTTTACATACAGGGAAAAACATATAGAAAGTAAGGGACAAAAATTAAAAATAACTCTTTAACACGATAATATTCGCAAAACACATCCATTTTTTTTATTTCCGCTCAAATAAGACAACTTTTAAGGTGTAGATTCTCGTATTATACCGTTCAAATGCCTGAAGTACACACAAAAAAATATTGAATTACTCTTATTTTTTTATAAATTATCGTACTCTTTGCATCATCCAGTAAGAGAATAAGCCCACAAAAGCCGATATGAATTCCCATTCTGTTTCATTACCCGATTTAGAGTTGCTTATAGACAGTTCAGAAGACTTTATTTTGTCTGTCACAGCAGATTTCACTATTAAATATGCCAATAAAGCATTTTGTAATAGAGTAGCGGCTGCCTATGGGCTGAATGTTGAGTTTATGCAAACCAAGTTTTTAAGCACAGTGCCCGAATATCTTCACGACCACTATCGGGATATATTCACCGATGTGCTGCGAGGCGAGGAAATAGTGAACGAAACTTTCAGAAGCTATCCCGGCAAAAACCTGGCAGATTCTTTTTTTGAGGAAAAATTCAAGCCTGTCTTTTCGCGAAATAATCAACTAGAGTCTGTATCTATATTTATAAAAAACATTACCAATAGCCGAAAAATAGAAGGCCGTCTTCAAGAAAACGAAGCCATACTTTCGGGTGTGTTCGATAGCTGTAGCGATGAAATATTGTCTGTGAACAAGCGCTATGAAATCACCAGCTGCAATGCTCAATTGGTCAATACTTTAGAGCAAATTACTTCTCAAAGAATTGCATTGGGCATCAACATTGTGAAATTTTTAGAGAAACACGATTTGGCTCATTTGGCCCAAACCACCAAAATGCGGATAGACCGCGCTTTTAAAGGCGAAAGATTTACAGAAACAGAAAACGTAGACTATGGTCCTTTCAAAGGCTACAGGGAAGTGTTGGTCAATCCTATTTACAGCGATTCTACTGTGATTGGGGCTAGCCTTTTCAGCCGCGACATCACAGCTAAAATGCAAGCTGAAAAAAAGGTAAGAGAGAGCGAGGCATTTCTAAAAACGGTACAAACCATAGCACAAATAGGAAGTTGGAGGCAAAATGTAAAGACTGGCGAATTTAGTTGCACCCACACTGCGTTTGAAATTTTCGAGCTGCGTCCGGTGCCAAATCCGGAAAAAGAGCTTTTTGAAAAAGTATTAGGCAGCGATAATGTAACCAAAATTCAGAATCTGCTATCTGCTTCTTTCAAAAACAGCCCCGCTTCACCCATTGATTTAAAACTGAATTTTGGCTCTGAAAAGCACAAAATACTCCAGTGCACCGTAGAAACTTCTCTAAGCCCCGATGGAGAGCTGCACGAAGTTACCTATGTGTTTCAAGATGTGACGGGTAGAAGAAGCGTAGAAAACAAACTTGAGGATACATCTGCGTTTTTATCAACAGTGTTAGAGTCTACAGACTATGCTGTGATTACAGACGATTTGGAAGGCAACATAACCTCATTTAACAGAGGGGCCGAAATGCTTCTAGGCTACTCTGCCGGAGAAGTAGTAAATAAACACAATATAGTTTTGTGGCACGACAGAGAAGAAATGGCATTTTTGGCACAAGAACTCAGTAAAGAGTTGGGCGTAGAAGTGCCCATAAACCACCAAGTATACAATATTAAATCTGCCAAAGACCTTAAAAATGAGATAGAAACCACTTACATACATAAAAATGGTAAAAAAATTCCTGTGTTGCTTAATGTCAATGCCATAAAGTCTAAAAATGGTGAGGTAATTGGGTATGTGGGCGTAGCCAAAGATTTGTCTGAAATCAAAAAGATTCAAAACCAACTCACAGAACAAAATAATATCCTCAACACCATAATTAATAATTTGCCTTTTGATTTCTGGGTACGTGATGAAAAGGGCGAAATGATAAAACAAAATAATTTCAGCTATTCTTATTGGGGAAATCAAAAAGGAAAGTACGTAGAAACACAAACCGTACCCGAACAAATTCGCCAACACTGGATAGAAAATAATAAAAAAGCCTATGCAGGCGAACTTGTAAAAGGAGAAGTAACGTACGAAATAGAGGGTGCCAAAGTATTCATCCAAGAAATAGTGAGCCCCATATTTGATGAAGAACGAAAAATCAAAGGAATATTAGGTATTAACATAGACATCACCGAAAGAAAGCTATCGGAGATAAAACTTCAAAAAGCCTTTGATGAAGAAATAAAGCTAAACCAAGAACTGGCACAGCGCGAAGAAGAGCTAACCACCAAAGAAGAAGAATTAAGGCAGTCTATTGAAGAGCTGAGCAGTGTAAACGACTTTATCACCGAGCGTGAGCGACAGATTAGCGCTATTTTTGATAATTCTCCCGATATCATTGTATCAATAGACAAAAGATTCAGAATAACAGCTGCCAATAAAGCCTACAGAAAAATATATCAACAAGGTGTTGGCAAAGAATTTCAGATAGGAATTCACATTAAAGATTCATTCACAAAAGATGAAATATGGAATCGATACAGCGAAATATACAATAGAGTGCTCAAAGGAGAGCATATAAACCAAATTACCGACAATTATGAAGAAATATTTGGCAGATACATTTCAGACGAGTATTACAGCCCTATCAAAAATGAATATGGTGAGGTAACCGGTATTGCTGTTTTTATAAGAGACATCACAGAAAAAGAGCTGGAAAAAGAAAAAAATGAAGAAATAGAACGCATTTACAATTATGTAATCAACAGCAGCTCCGATGTCATTAGCTTTTTTGACAAGAACTACGTTTTCAAGGTTGCAAACGAACAAACAAAGAGATTTGTAAAAAACAACAGAGGACTGGAACTGAACGTTGGCAAATCTACCATACACGAGATAGCCCGCCCTGAACTTCTGCCCAAATATTTAGGAATTTTTGAAAGAGTATTGAAAGGCGAACAAGTAGAAGAATACATAGAGCGCATCAATAACAACGGGCGAGAATTGATGTATACAGAAGAATATTATTACCCTGTCTATGACAAAAATAATGAGATTATAGGCATAGCCAATTATATCAAAAATGTAACAGAGCGTACACTTACCGAACGCAAAAGGAAAGAGCTGCAAGAGAAATTCAGTGCTGTGCTCGACAGTTCCACCGATTATATTGTTCAGCTAAACAAAGACCTCACGATAGGCATGGGAAATAGCAGATATTTGGCCCGTGTCAAAAATATATTCGGCATCGATATTAAATTCAACGCTACCAGTGCTTTTGAACTATTGCCCCCCAATTTGCACGACAGATATAAATCAATATTTGAAAAAGCATTTAATGGAGAAAATTTTTCGGAGATTCTCACTAGAAACTATGAAAACGGTGCTCCTACACTCTACACCGAAGAGCATTTTTTCCCCATATTTAATGAAGAGAAAAACGAAGTAGTAGGTATTTCCATCTTTGCCCGCGACATCACAGAACGCATACTTGCCGAGCAAAAAATAAAAGAACAAGAAAGGCGATTTGCCAGTGTAATTAACAGCAGCACTATCGATGGCATTTTGGTAATCAACAGCGATTTCTACCTCACCGGCTTCAATGAAGTGTACAAAAAATCTATGCTCACAAACTATGGCATAGAAATAGAACCAAATAAATATTCGGTATTTGACCTCTTGCCTAGCCAACTCCACGATACCTATTTAGATATCTTCTCTAAAGTCAAAAGCGGTAAATCTGTACTTCAAAACTCTACACATCCTCACAAAAACGGTGGGATTACCTATACAGAAGAAGCCTTTTTCCCCATTTTTGACGAGCATAAGAATGTGGTGGAAATATCTGTTTTTATTAGAGACATCACCGAACGAAAGCAAACAGAACTAAAAATTAAAGAAAGCGAAGAATTGCTTTCTATTTCGCACAACATAGCCAAAATGGGGTGTTGGGTTTACAATGTCAATACACAACAAGTAAACTGGAGCAAAGGCATGTATGAGCTTTTAGAAATAGACGAAAACATTGAGCTCGATAAAAACACCTACTTTGAAAAATTTCTTGAGCCAAATGAAGCCCAAAAACAGTTAACACTTATCAGAGATGCCATAGCCGCCAAATCGAGCAGAGACACAGAGTTTGATGTATTATTTGCTGACGGTCGCAGAAAATATATGCACGGAACTGCCATGGCATTTTTAGATGAAAGCGGAGAAGTGTCACATATCTATGGCACAATACAAGACATTAGTGAAAGAAAAATATCTGAAAAGAAAATTATTGAAAATGAACTGAGGTTCAGATTGATTGCCGAAAGCACTACCTCTGCCAGCTATGATTTTAACATTGTAGACGACACCCTTAACTGGTATGGGAAATTTGATGAGTTGTATGGATTGGAAAAAGGAGTAGAATTCACTTTTGAAATGTGGGAAAATGCCATCCATGAAGAAGACCGCAAGCGGGTTTCGGAGTCGTTTATAAAAAGTATGACAGAAAAAGATTTAAACACATGGATAGAAGAATATAGAATAGTAGATGCCAAAGGAAAAATAAAATATGTGATAGACAAAGCCTCGTTTATCAGAAACGAAACAGGAGAAGTAACCAGAGCACTCGGTGGTATGCAAGACGTGAGCATCATCAAAGAGCAGGCTCAAATGCTGGAAAAAGCACTTCATGAAGAACAAATGCTCAATGAAGAATTGGCCCAACGCGAAGAAGAGCTCACTTCAAATGAGGAACAACTCCGATTAGCTTTGAATGAAATGACTTATTTGAACAATAAAATTTCAGAAAGTCAAAAACTAATCAAAGCCATCATAGACAGTACAGACGACTATGTGTTTTTAGTAGACCGCGACCTCACTGTGCAATTTTTCAACCAAAGTTTTGCCCGAGATATTTTCAAAAACCAAGGAAAAGAAATAAAAGTAGGTGATAAAATTTTTGATTACTCTTTGGGTTCCGAAGAGCAAGAATATACTGCTTTGCTTCCCAAAGTACTAGCTGGCGAAAGTGTAAAAATTGAGGGCAAGTATCTCAAAGAACGCGATGTGTACAGAGACGAGGTTTTTAATCCCATTTTTGACAACGAAGGAACGGTAATCAGCTATGCAGGCTTTATCAGAGACATATCAGATAAGGTAAAAAGCCAGATAAAAATCAAAGAAAGCGAAGAAATGCTGCGTGTGACACAGCGCATAGCCAAATTAGGCAGCTGGAAATTCGATTTGGAAAACAATACCATTGAGTGGTCAGACGAAACCTACAGAATTTATGGCGTAGACAAAGATAAGTTTGAGGTCACTTTTGATTCATTTTTATCGCTTTACGATCCGGAAACCCGCCAAAAAAACTTACAAACCATTAGTTGGTCTATCGAAAATAAGGCAAGTTTCAAACTTGAAAGCACTTATAAAACGCCTAAAGGCGAAGAAAAATTTTTGTTGGGAATAGGCAACCCCAAATTTGATAAAAACGGAAAAATGATAGGCTTATTTGGCAGCGTACAAGATATTACCGAGCGCAAAGAAATAGAGCGTGTCCTCACCGATTCTCTCGAAGAATCGCAAAAACTCAATGAAATTTTGGCACAAAGAGAAGAAGAGCTCACATCCAGCGAAGAAGAACTCCGCACCTATGTAGAAGAGCTCAGCTTCACCAACAAAAAGCTTGAAGAAAACCAACATTTCTTGCGAGAAACTCAAAAAATAGCCCGTATAGGCAGTTTCCGTGTAGACATAAAAACCGGAGCCATAGAATGGTCTGATTCAAATTATGAAATTTATGAAGTTCCTATTGGCACTCCCATTAATATAGATGTATTCAAAAATGCCGTTGGCGAAAAAGCATTTTATGAAAACATGAAAGTGCAAGAAGAAATGATTCGAAACAAAAGCAACTTTGCCCAAACCATCAAATTCACTACCAAAACAGGGCAAATAAAATATATTTCGGCTACGGGAATAGCCAAATACAGCCCGGAGGGCGAGCTACTCGAGGTATTGGGCACAAACCAAGACATAACCGAGTCGATGCTTTTCCGCCAAAAACTAGAAGAAAGCGAATCCAATCTCAAAGCCATAATCAACAATACCGATTTTAGCATTTGGGCTGTAGACAAAAACTTAAACATCATAGCTTTTAACAATGTATTTGCCGATTTGTGCAGAGACCAAGTAGGCATCACCCCCTACATAGGAATGCAGTTGTTTCAAGGTAATAAAGATAAAAAGACCATTGATAAATGGACTGAATTTCACAAAAGAGCTTTTACCGGAGAAAAGTTTGCTACAGAGATAGAAGAGTTTGGCTATATCTTTGAGTCATATTTTGCTCCCATACCCGATTCGGAGGGAAACATCAGGGGAGTGGCAGTCATCAACAACAACATCACGGGCAAAAAAGCCATAGAAAGACAAATCAAGGCCAGCGAAGAAAAATTCAGGGCGTTGTTTGAAAAATCGCGTGTATCGATGATGCTTTTTGACGACAGCAGCGTGATTGATTGCAACACACAAACGCTGAATCTGCTGCAAGTGTCTGATAAAAATGAGCTCTACCCCTTATTGCCTCAAGTCATTAAATCAAACAGTCTTGATGGATTGGCATTTGTGGAACAATCAAATAATATCAAAGAGTTGGTTGAAACACATCAAGAACGTGTATTTGACTGGACACACACCAAGAAAGACGGCACCCAACTGTATGGCGAAATCAGAGTTACTCCTATTGAGATTGATGGCAAAGAGGTGCTTTTCACCCAGTTTTACGACCTCACCGAACGAAAAGTGGCCGAATCAAAAATATTGGAAAGCGAAAACTTCCTGAATAGCATCATCGATAACATGCCCATAGGCATCATGGTAATAAACACGATGGGCGATGTGGTGAGAATGAACGCATCTCAAATGATGCTGAGTGGATTGGTAGAAGACTGGCGCGAGCGTGGTGGACTAAACCTGCTCACCAATGAATTTATGCAAAAAGTAGGTGTCTCCGAGCTTTTCAAACGAGTGGTGACGGGTGGAGTGGTGATCAACGAAGAAATAAAAGTTGACTTCAATCTTTCTGAATCGGGCCTCACCCTGCGCGATGATGTGGCTTGGTTTTTGCTCACAGCCTTTCCCATTTACGAAAACAAAAAAGTAAAAAGTGTGGTAACGGCTTTGATTGAAATCACTCAAGAAAAGAAAAATGAAGAGAAAATACAGCAAAATGCCTTTGAACTGATAGAATCCAACAAAAAAATGGCAGAATATAAGCTCATGGCCTTGCGCTCGGTAATGAACCCACACTTTTTGTTCAACTCGTTAAACTCTATTCAATATTTCATAGCCAAAAACGAACGAGAACAGGCACTCAACTATTTATCATTGTTTTCAAAACTCATTCGTTCTATTCTCAACAGCTCTGTAGACAATTCGCACACCTTGGCAGAAGAAATAAGTATTTTAAGGTTTTACACTGATTTAGAAACCCTCCGTTTTGAAAATAAATTTGAGGTGATTTTTGAAATAGACGATGAACTGGACCAAGATAATATTGAAATACCGTCACTTATTTTACAACCATACGTAGAAAACGCTATTCTTCACGGTCTTTATAACAAGACAGGGGAACAAGGAATCCTTAAAATTTCTTTTACACTTACCGATGAAGACAAACTGCTGGCTGTGATAGAAGACAATGGTGTGGGTCGTGTAGTGGCAAAAGAAATCAAACAAGCAAGCCGAATGCACCGATCTGTAGGTATGCTGGTGACACAAGAACGATTGGAATTGATAAACAAAGACAACAATCTTTCGGTGAGAATCATAGACAAAACCGATAATGATGGAAATCCTACAGGTACTAAGGTAGAAGTGACATTTAATATTTAGATAAGTTGTCAAAATTTTATAATATTACTAAAAAATAAAAGTGAAATGTTAAAAGCAGTTATAGTAGACGATGAAGAAAAAAGCAGGGAGAATTTAAAGATTCTGATAGAAGAGTTTTGCACCAATGTGCAGGTACTTGCTTTGGCTAAGTCAGTTGATGAAGGCATTGAAGCCATAGAAAACTACCGCCCCGACATCCTGTTTTTAGATATACAGATGCAAAAAGAAACAGGTTTTGACCTTCTGAACCGCATTCGTAAAATCGACTTTGAAATTGTTTTTACCACAGCGCATGCCGAATATGCCATAGATGCCATCAAATTTGCCGCCATCGACTATCTGCTCAAACCCATCGATATCAATGATTTGAAACAATCCATACGCAGGGTAGAAAAAAAGCTCACCAACAACAACTTGAAAGAGCAATTTGAAACACTGCTTCACAACTTCCGTGCCGATACATCCGACAGCTACAAACTAGCCATCCCCTCATCAGACGGATTGGTATTTATCAATATAAAAGATGTAATATACTGTGAAGCTTTGAGCAACTACACCAAAATACACATGAAAGACGGTAAATTTCACATGGTTTCAAAAACGCTCAAAGAATATGAAGGTCTCTTATCAAATTATCACTTTTTCAGGGTTCACCATGCCTATCTTATCAACACAAAAGAGATTAAAAAATATGTACGAGGCGATGGCGGTTATGTCATTATGAACAATGATATATCTATCGATGTCTCCAAACGCAAGAAAGACCTCTTTCTAAAACGAATAGATGCTGGATTTTTGGGCTGATTTTTTAAAAATTTTCCTTATTACATTGCTATTGGGTAATAACGATGTTTTGTACCAAAACACACCATTTTTATCACTTTAACTTAAAAAAAATCTATCAGGCAATGAAATAATACTATTTATTTCTTTTTCTGCATGTATATTTGCAGCCTGTTTAAAAATCAAAATTATATTCCACTAATGAACTTTGCCCCTTTAGACATTTTTGTATTTGTAGCATACATAGTACTGATTATCACCGTAGCCATGATGGTGAGCCGCAAAAAAAGTGGCGAAGAACAAACAACCAGAGACTATTTCCTTGCGGGCAACACATTGCCTTGGTGGGCTATAGGTACCTCGCTTATTGCCGCCAACATTTCTGCCGAGCAGCTCATTGGCATGACAGGCGATGGATTCACCGTAGGCTTGGCTGTAGCTACCTACGAATTGATGGCTGCGGCCACGCTCTTGGTAGTTGCCAAATTTTTCTTGCCCATATTTTTAGAAAAGAAAATTTATTCAATGCCTCAATTCCTCGACATTCGCTACGATGGCCGAGTGCGAACCATGATGGCCGTTTTATGGCTCTTTCTTTATGTGTTTGTAAACCTCACTTCTATCATGTATTTGGGTGCGGTGTGTATCAAGGCCGTGTTTGGCGTGCCATTGGTCACTGCCATAGTTTGTATTGCTGTTTTCTCCGCCATTTATACCATTCTTGGTGGGCTTAAAGCCATTGCTTACACCGATTTTATTCAAGTAGCATTCTTGGTAGTAGGAGGGCTCATCACTTCATACCTGGCTCTTGACAGTTTTTCAGGAGGAATGGGTGTAGTTGAGGGTCTTTCAAAACTTTACAACGAGAACCAAGACCATTTCAAAATGATTTTTTCTCCAAGCGATGAACACTATAGTTATTTACCGGGACTACACATGTTGTTTGGTGCCATGTGGATTATCAATCTTAACTATTGGGGGTGTAATCAGTACATCACTCAACGTGCTTTGGCTGCCAAAAGCCTCGATGAAGCCCAAAGAGGTCTTATTTTTGCCGGATTTTTGAAGTTATTAATGCCTTTTATTGTGGTGTTGCCCGGAATCATTGCTTTTGCGCTCCATGCCCCCATCGACAAGCAAGACGAAACTTATCCTTGGCTATTAAATACATTTTTATTTCCCGGAGTAAAAGGCATAGCTTTTGCTGCACTTGTGGCAGCCGTGGTGGGGGCACTTAGCTCAAAAACCAACAGCATAGCTACTATTTTCACTATGGATATTTACAAACACTTCTTTGGACAAAATGCGTCTGAAAAACACTTGGTAAATGTAGGCAGAGTGAGTATGGCATTATCGCTAGTGATAGGTGTGATAGTAGCCCCTCAAATCGAAAACTTTGGAGGTGGATTTAAGTTTATCCAAGAGTTTACCGGATTTTTCAGCCCGGGTATATTTGCTATATTTATTTTCGGATTGTTTTGGAAAAAAGCTACGGCAAATGCTGCTTTTTGGGTAGCTATTCTCACACTTCCTGTTTCCTTAGTATTTTATTTTGTGCCTTCGCTCTATGAAATACCTTTCATCATCCGCATGGGTTGGGTATTTTTGATTCTGTCGATATTAATGGTAGTGGTAAGCCTTTCGTCTAAAAAAGAAAAAGATGAAAAAGCCATCGTATTTGCTCCTAATCTATTCAAAACAAGCACTATTTTCAACATAGGAGCTATTATAATAGTAGTGCTTCTTATTGTGGTTTACTACAGATTTTGGTAGTAGATAAACACTAAACCTAACCCTATGAAAACGAGGCATTTCTAGAAATGCCTCGTTTTATTTTTGGCTCCATCACAGATTTTTTTCGATATATTCAGTCATCAGTTGGTAAAGGTGATACCGTGTATTTCCCCCCGATATCCCGTGATTCTTATTGGGGTAAAAAAATGAATCAAACTGTTTACCTGCTTTAATGAGTGCATCTTGCATTTCAACTGCATTTTGAAAATGCACATTGTCATCACCTGTACCGTGTATCAGAAGGTATTTTCCTTTCAACAAATGGGCTAGTTTTATAGGAGCAGTATCGTCATAGCCTTTGGCATTGTCTTGTGGCGTTTTCATAAAACGTTCTGTGTAGATGCTGTCGTAAAACCGCCAACTGGTGACAGGTGCTACAGCTATTGCCATTTTAAAAATATCAGCCCCGAGCAACAAGCACAGACTAGACATATAGCCACCGTAGCTCCACCCAAAAATCCCCACCCGATTTTTGTCTACATACTGCTTTGTAGACAAAAATTTAGCAAATCCAATTTGATCTTCTGTCTCCAACTTTCCCAGCTGTCTGGTAGTGATGTTTCTGAATTGTGCTCCTCTTCCACCCGTGCCCCTATTATCTACACATGCCACCAAATATCCTTTTTGCAACAAAAGCTCAAACCAAAGCCTGTTTCTGCCATTCCAACTATTCAATACCTGCTGCGAACCCGGCCCGCCATATACAAAAACCAACACGGGGTATTTTTTTGTGCTATCAAATTCGGCAGGCTTTAGCAGCCAATAGTTTAATGTGTCTGTATTAATATATTGCTTTCCAAAAGTAGTTTTTCCGTGAGCATATTCACTCCATAATTTGTTGAATGGAGCGTTGTCTTCTAAAGTTTTGACCAGCTCACCATCAGATTTATGCAAATAAACTGCATGGGTTTCTGTGTTAGTCACATAGTCTATGTAATAGCTGGCAGTGCTGTTCATTGTAATTTGATGTACTCCGGCAACAGTAGTAAGCCTTTGTTTGCGTTTTCCTTCAAAGTCTATTATATACAAGTGGTTCTCTGCTACAGAAGCCTCTTTTGATGTATAGTATATCTTTTTGACTTGATAATCAATTCCAACTATTTCGGTCACCTCCCAATTTCCTTTTGTCACTTGTGTCAAAAGTTTGCCGGTACTGTCATACAAGTATATATGCCTGTAGCCGTCAGTCTCTGCTGTACACAGAAACGATTTGTCATTTTCATTGTATAGCAATGTAGCATCGCCTTCTACATAATCTTTCGATGCAAAAAATGTTATTAACCTAGGTTTTGCTACTCCACCAGTTACATGATATATGCTTAACGTGTCTTGATTTCTGTTCAAAACAGTAAATGCCAGTGTACCGGCATTTGCCCAAAAAATTCTTGGGACATATACGTCTTTGTATTTACCATCGAAAACTGTTTTTATAGTGTTGTCAACCATCGAAAAAATATGCAAGGAAACATCCGCATTTTTTTCTCCGGCTTTGGGATACTTAAATTTATAATCTTGTGGATACAAATCGCCCCACAACTGCATATTATACTCTTTCACTTGGCTTTCGTCAAAACTATAAAAAGCTATTTTTTTGCTGTCAGGCGACCATTCAAAGGCCTTAATTAATTCCAGTTCTTCCTCATAAACCCAATCACTATGACCATTGATGATTTTATTTTTCTCTCCGTTGGTAGTAATGGGCAATTCCTTGCCATCAGAAACATTGGCCACAAACAAATTATTATTTTTGGTGTAAGCTACCCAATTCCCATCGGGGGATAGAGTAGCATTTTCAACATATTCTCCACCCGACAAAGGTACTAGTCGCTTATTTTTGAGATGATACAGATACCAGTGTGCTTTTTGAGAATAGCGATATATTGGCACATTGTCTGTAGCAATTAGTAGCATTGTCTCATCGACCGAAAAACTGTATTCTTCAATTGCTATTAGTTTGTTTGAGTCAGGATAAGTGATATTTCTAGCTATCACTTTTAGTTTTTTGCCTGTCACAACATCAAATTCTGCTATTTCAAATCCCGACTTGGTTTCTATCAATTTTGAATATGATTTTCCACTTTTCATCCATTGAAACCCTTCAAACGACTTCATTTGAAAAGTGTTTTTTTGCCAAATGTCCTCCAGTGTAATATTCTTAGTTTGTGCCTTTACTATACTATATGTCAGTATAAAAAACAATATAAGTGCATGAGTTCTCAGTAATGAATTACAGCTATTACTTATTTTCGTTTTATAGGAACACATAATTACCGTTTTGATTGGGTTATATAAGATGACTTTGTAATAATTGCCTTATCTAAAAACTTGAAAATGATTAACACATTTGATAATATATAAAATTACTCAAAGTTTGATAATCCTTTACATTTGCAAAGCACAAGTTTGTCTTAAAATACCTATGCACGAATCTTTTCTCATGCACGATGCGTCTATAAGTTTCCAAGAAGCTGGTTTGCTTGGACTAATACTCTCTTTATAGAACTGATAGTGAAAATATACAAAACCAATAAGCCCTTATTGCAAAAGGTATAGATGATATATTTTTATAACCAAAAAATATGCGCCCTCAAATGAATAGAAGTAGGAGGGCGCATTGGTTAAATTTCTATAGCCATTCAAGGGCTTTTATCTCATCATCAAAATATTGGGTTTGAAAGTCTCCCAAACTACTCATAATTTCTTCTACTGACAGCTGATTAAAAATATCTGAAGATAATACGATTGCAATTTTGTTGTAACCCTCTTTGGCCGCTCTTGGAAACCAGTCTTCGTTTGTCCACTTTTGATTTTCTTCGGCTATGGCTCCCAGTTTATCTGTCAGCGCCAATACTTTATGGGCTTTAAACTTCTTAAACCCTTCTATTATTTGATTCATTCCATCACGAAACTCATCAGATGTAGGAAACTGTGTCCAGTGGGTATGGATGGCAGATTTTTCCGGAATATGCCTAAGTGTAATGTATGGAGTTTTATGGTATTCCATAGCGGGTTAATGGTTTGTGGTTGATATTATTAAATGTATACAACTCTTACGTTTTATGTTGGGATAAGTTGTTTTTTATTTAAGCACTTAATAAATAAATTTAAAAATATGGTCTACATTATCTAAAACCATGAAAAGTGGTGGAAGTGTCGGTACAAAATGCATAATAAAAAAAGCGGGGCTGCAACATTTGCAGCCCCGCTTTCATCAATAATTAACTTATAATTATAGGTTGTTGCCAGAAGACAAATCTGTGATTGTCAATTGTTTAACACCTAAATCGATAGATTTATTAGCTACTGTAGAACCAGAACCTGAGAATTGGTAGTACACAATAGTAGTGTAACCATCAGGTAAAGTAACTTCTCTTGAATAAGTAGCAGTATATGTAAACGATCTGTCAGCAGGAAGACCAGCAATTGAAAGTCTACCATCTGCACCTGTATTGGCAACGAATTTAGACTGACCGCCTATGTTACCAAAATCAAGGATTACCTCAGCAACACCAGTGTATGAAGCTTGGTTGAATGCAGGGAATATAGAAGAATTCTCAAAAGTAACAGCATCTATACCATTAAATAGTACCAATCTGATAGATTTGTTTTTAGCAGCATAGTTTGCAGCGTTGAAAGCAGCAGTAGTATCAGAAATATCTGAATAAGAAGCACTAGCGGTAGTATCATTTTTGCTGTCGATAAAACCTACTACAGTTTTGTTACCGATCACTACATAGCTTGAGATTCCTGTAAAACCAGGAGTAGTTATGGCAGCAATAGTACCATTCACTTCTACAACATTTTCAGTGCCATTAAGAGGACCGAAATCGTCTTCATAAGAGGTACCGAATGCATTGTCATAAGCAGCAAGGAAAGAAGTCTTGTCTACACCAGCTAGGTCACCAAAGAAAAGACCAGTGATAGTAGAAGTATAACCAGTTTCTTCCAATTCAACTTCACCGATGTTGTAAGTTTTAGCAGCACCTACTTCAGTAGAAGAAATGCTACGTGAGCCTTCAAATACTACATCTTTACCCGCGCTGTTTCCTACATAGTAGAAAGACAATGAAGGATTGAAACCGCTGATATTATCTAGAGCAGGAACGTTTGAAAACGTAAATGAACCTGTTGCATCAGTAGTAACAATATAAAAGTTTGGCTCGATTTGTTGCTTGTTACCATTTTGTTCTTGTAACGCACCACCAAAGCTATACTGAAGTCTAACGATAACACCTGCTACACCCGAAGCATTAGTAGAAGCATTAAAGTCAAAATCTCCAATAACTTTACCAGTCAAGTTAGCATTCAAAGATGGCAATTTAACCAAATATGAAGCATTTGCTTGTTGGTTTGAGTTGTTTTCGTTGTTGAAGTAGTTTGAGTTAACTTCCAAACGGCTGATACCGCTCATCATTGCCAATCCAGAAGTAGAACCTGGGTTTACATACCATGATACATCGCCTTCTTTCAAGTTATCAAAAGAAACTGTACCATCTTCAATAGTAGTCTTAGTTACAGTGTTTCCACCTTGTACCAAAGTTACTGTAGCACCGCTAAGACCTTCTGTACGGCCTTGAGTAGAAGCAGGAACAACCATCATAGTGAACGAAAAAGAACGAGTTCCATTTGGGATGTAATCGCTTTGTTCTACAACAACTGCAGGCTTAATTTCATCAGAGCATGAGCTCAATGTTGCAACTCCAACCAGAGCAGCAAACGCATACTTAAATACTTTTTTCATTGGTTATAAAAAGGGATTTAGTTTTAAAACTTTGCAATCTTACATAAAGGAATTTTAATACACAATACATTTATCCTAAATTATTTAATTTACGCATCATATTTAATCTAAAATTTACATTGAAAGTGCTTCAACTTATTGCTAGTCAGATTTTTAGGGCTAATTTTCCTGCAAATATCCACACTAGGTAGACTAATTCCAAATAAAAATTTCGCTTATAAATAGATTTCCAAAATCTACAAAAAGTTACAAAATCAAAAATTTATTACTAATTTTACAGTCTCAGTTTCAAATGATGATACAAGACACAAAATCGGCTCCACAAGAAATAGATCCAAATATTCTTTATAAAGTAACCCACAACCTGAGAGGGCCGCTGAACTCAATTATTGGTTTATCAAACATCGCTATTTCTGAATCTACAGACGAAAAGTCTACTTTTTACCTGAATAAAATAAAACAAAGCGCAGAAAAGCTGTCGGGATTTGTAGATGATTTACTTAATCTGTCAAAAATCACTTCTTCGGAGTCCAGCAATAGCGATAAGATAAATTTCCAATCTATGATTGATGATATCTTAAGTAGCTTACAATATTTACCAAACTATAAAAAAATAGATATCCTTATCAACATACAACAACATGTTGATTTTTATTCAGATGGCGTAGTGCTTTACTCTATACTGCAAAACATTGTAGAAAATTCAATCAAATACTGTGATTTATCAAAAAACTACTCGTTTTTAAAGATAAAAGTCCAAGTAAATGAAGAGCGTACCAGAGTAGAGTTTGAAGACAATGGTATAGGGATAGAAGAGGGCTATCTTGATAAAGTAACAGAAATGTTTGTCAGAGCTTCTGAAAACTCGACCGGAAATGGCATAGGCTTATTTATTGTAAAAAAGTCAGTAGAAAAACTGAACGGAGATATGCAAATCAAAAGCAAAAAAGGCACAGGCACCACCACGGTACTATCTTTTAGACATTCGTAATCAGCTTAGGGCATAATACACAAAAACTAAGTACATCACCACCCATAAAATATCTACAAAGTGCCAGTAAAGCGCTAATAAATCAATTAACATTTTTTCATAAGGGTCGGTTACGTAAATAAGGTTTTTTACAGAATCGCGATAGGCGGCAAAGGCTCTGAAATACACAAATAAAAAGTATATCATTCCACCAAAAAAGTGGAGCAAATGCAAGCCTGACAACAAATAGAGATACGAACCATTGACATCGCCCCTAAAATAAACATTGTGAACGCGTAGTTCTTTCCACCCAAGCATCTGAAAGGCTACAAATAGTAATGCCAGTAAAAAAGTAGCGACCAGATATCGATTGAGCAAAGCAGGTTTGTCTGTTAAATAACTTTTTTGCGCTTTTAAAACTGTGAAACTAGATAGAAGCAGTACCAAAGTGCTAAAGGCGAACCATGTAGGCAAATAAAACATCTCCGATTTTGGAGAAAAAATAAAGGCCGCTGTGAGAAATAAAAACAAAATGGTGATTCCGGCAATGGATACATACATGAAAAGTTTGAAAGGGTGCATTCGTCTCAACTTTTCCAACCACAACGGGTCTCCGGGGTATAAAGTATTTGTTTCTAAAGCCATATTTCAATCAATTTCATACCAAAGCTTATTCCTTTTTAGCTCGTAAAGAGATAGAAAAGCTAAGAGATATTGTTAGGAAGTTGGGTTGAGGGCAAAATCAGACATTCTTCCTTACTAAACCGACATTGAATTACATATTTACTCATATATAATATAAGGTTAAATACATAAATGATAATTGGAGAAAAAATGTTTGCATTTGTAAGAGCGAATTTTACAAATCGGGATTGTATTCGGCTCCCGAAAATAAATACATCATCAACATGCGAGAATATCGATAGGTAAATGGCACTGCTATAAATACCGTAGCGATGACAATAGCCATGACTGTATATATACTAAGGTCAAAAAATATATTAAGACCTACGCCAACAGTGACGATGATGGCCACATTTATAGCATAACTGAAATACATAGCCCCTACAAAAAAGCCCGGCTCACGCTCAAACCTAAGTCCACAGTGAGAACAAGTAGTATTTGGCTCACCAAATTTTAAAATGTTGTACATGTTATGTTTAAACATGTTACCTTTTCTGCATTGGGGACATTTTTGGGCTGCGAAGGCTTGAAAAAGGCTGGGGTTGGCTTGCATAAATTTGGCTTTTTTGTAAATACAAAAATAGCATAAATAAACACAATTATAATAAAGTCAATCTGTCAATAGCATTTGTTTTGAAGCAAATACACAAGCATCTCGCTTTTGTAAAACAAATAATCATAGAGCTCTTCTGTATTTGTCGGCACTTTTTGCGGAGGATACTTGGTATTAAAATCTTTGGTAATTTGTAATATATCTTCATCGCAATATTTTCTTGTGCGATTGCGTCCATATTTAAAATCGGGGTCGGCTATTTCCACAAAATAATTATCGAGTCGCAATGTATTCTTTGGGCCTCCGGGGTTGTCGTTTTTAAGCACCAAATTGTAATAATTGGTTTCTACCACAAGCTTGAGAAATTCCACTCTATCTTTTTGAAATAAAGAGGTGGCAATAATGGTATCATGAACGGCTTTCTTTCTCAGTTTAGCCATTTTGTAGTTTAAGTTGGCTTTGTAAGCAGTGAGTTTGTTTTTATAAATGGTATTGAGCTTATCTTCCTTGCTTTTTTTAAAACAAGCAGTGAGTGAGGCAAGTAAACAAATAAAAAATAAAGTTTTAAAGCCAATCTTATCCAATTTCATATTACCATTTGATGGCCTGTTGCGGATCGTAGGCATCGCGCAAGCCGTTTCCGAATAAATTATATGCAAATACTAAAATACTTATAGACAAACTGGGAAACAATATCAAATGCCAGCTGTTTTGTGTGCCAATAGCATGGAATCCCTCATTTACCATCATTCCCCAACTGGGTGTAGGTGGCTGTACACCCAGTCCCAAAAACGACAACCCGGCTTCAGTTAAAATAGCCGATGCAAAATTTGAAGTAGCTATCACTATGATTGGCCCTAACAAATTTGGCAAAATGTGTCGGAATATAATACGAAAATTACTAAAACCCATAGCACGGGCTGCTTCCACATAGGTTTTTTCTTTGATACCTAATATTTGCCCACGAACCACACGGGCTATTTCTACCCAAGAGGTGAGACCCACGGCTACGAAAGCCACCCAAATACCTTTGCTTTGAAGTGCCAGGCTAATGGCAATTACCAACATTATTCCCGGTATAGACCACACTACTGTCATGAGCCACATGACAAAACTATCGATTCGACCACCAAAAAAGCCACCAACAGAACCAATGGATATGCCTACAAAAAGTGAGATAATGACAGCCACCAAACCAATGCCAAGCGAAATACGCGTTCCGAAAATGAGCCTGCTCATGATGTCACGTCCCGCTTTATCAGTGCCTAGCCAATAAGTACGTTGCTCTATGTGTTCATTTAAAAACTTGTTTACAATTTCTGCTTGGCTCACAATGGCGGCTTCGCCATCAAGTTTTTTGTAGTACAGCTTGTCTCCTGCATAGTGATAAAGCTTGTGCTCGCCCAGCGAGGCAGGGTCATCGTGCAATGCATATACAATTTCTACTAATGGATGAATTTCCGGAATCTGAATACGTCCATCGGGAACTATCTCTACATCAAAACCTCTGATTTGAAAACTTTTGATTGGTATGATGGTAAATTCACTTTCCTGTCCAAAAAGCATTTTATAAAAAATATTGTGCTTATCGACTGCTACATTTCTGCGTTTTTTCAATATGTAGGTGGTGTATCCGGGCAACTGCTTTTGAATCTGTATGGCTCCATCGTTTGCCCCGGGAGTACTATCGGGCATAATGAGATAGCCCAAAATGGCAATAATAAACGAAATAATAATTACCGCTAATCCAAACATGGCAGGCCAATTACCAAAAAGGCGCTTTTTGATATAATAGGCTGGTGTTCTTATGATTTCCTGCGGTTTCTTCATCGGCTGTTGTGTGCAAACAGGCCCTCCTTAGAAGCCAAAAAGTACAAATTATTTAACGCCTTGCTCACATCGGCCAAAGAGGGATTTTGTATGCCATCAAGTTCTTGAAAATAATTGAGCCAGCCCTTGTCTATGAGATTTAATAAATTGAATTTGAGTTCTCCTTCATTTAGGCGCAGCTTCTCCTTCAAATCGCTGAAACTACACACAAAGTAAAGTTCATCTAAAATATTGTATTCAATTTCTGTCATCTCTAAGACTTGTTTTCAAACCTTGCAGCCAATGCAAAATACACCACATAAAATGGATATACAAACAGCAATGAAGCAAACGCTTTCAAATTTAGCTGTTTGTGCATAAATCGTAAAACAGAAGATAAAAAACTATACTCTACCACTGCTCTACTTAACCACAATAATACACATATATAAAATGGAAGGATAAAAAAAGACGCTATTAGAAAAAAATTAGCCAAAAATACATAAAGTGCTATCATTTGCACGTGCAAGACCGAGTAGTGTTCCCACTTAGAAGCCCACCTGAGGCGCTGTTTTTTGAACTGAGTCCATGTTTTCAAAGCCTTGGTTTCCACAAGAGCATTACGATTCTTCAAAAAATCTACTCCTGAAGGATATTTCTCAAATATTTTATGCATTAAAAATTCATCATCGCCAGAAGGGATATTTTCATTTCCCTGAAAAGCATTCACTTCATAAAAAGCCAATTTTCTGTAAGCAATATTGGCTCCATTGCACATTGTGGGTAGCTGCAAGGCCCAAGTAGCTGCACCTGAGCCCACCAAAGAGGCAAATTCTATCTGCTGCATTTGTTCAAACAAATCTGTGTTGGCCGACAATACTACAGGCCCAAAAGCCAGTTTTTTATCTTGATTTTGAAAATGAAGATACAAAGTATGCAACCAGTGTGGCGAATGTATACAATCTGCATCGGTGCAGGCTATAATTTCGCCTTTTGCAATAGATATAGCCAAACTAATGGCATTTTTTTTGCCTTGAGAAGCAGTATTTTTTACTAAACGGATATTTGATGACCTTGATGAAATATAATCACCGATAAGTGCTAAGGATTGGTCTGTTGAATAGTCATCAACTAGAATTAATTCGTAGCTTTTGGGGCTAAATGATTGGTTTTGAATAGAATCTATTAAATTAAGTATATTATTTGCTTCGTTTCTGAAGGGAACAATTACAGATATGATTATTTCATTTGTTTCTATAGCAATTTCAGTATAAAAAGGAGTAACTATTTGATTCCATTTTCGGTGAAAAACCAGTACTACAACAATATATGAGGAAAGAAAAGTGCCAATTGTAATACTAGCCAACAAAAACATGAGTGGAAATTTCAGCAAACATAAAATAAAAAGCCGGACTTGTAAATCCGGCTTTTCAGCTTATTTGTTTGGCTGTGGTGTGAGCCTCAGATATGGCTTCACCACTTTGAAGCCTTTGGGGAATTTTGCCCCGGCATCTTCGGTTTTTATGGCCGGAGATATCACCACATCTTCGCCATCTTTCCAGTTGGCCGGAGTGGCCACACTATAGTTGGCGGTGAGTTGAAGCGAATCTATCACCCTGAGCAGCTCATCAAAATTACGACCTGTAGAAGCCGGATAAGTGATGATGAGTTTCACTTTTTTATCAGGTCCTATCACAAAAACTGAACGGACAGTAAACTTATCTGATGCATTAGGGTGAACCATATCATACAAGTTTGATATTTTGAAATCGGGGTCGGCTATGATGGGGAAGTTCACTTGCGTCCCTTGCGTTTCATTAATATCGCCAATCCAACCCTTGTGCGACTCCAATCCATCTACTGAAAGTGCTATTACTTTCACATTTCTTTTGCTGAATTCATCCCTCAATTTGGCCACTGTACCTAGTTCAGTGGTACAAACGGGAGTGTAATCGGCAGGATGCGAGAAAAATACGCCCCAGCTATTGCCAAGCCAATTGTGAAATTCTATTTTGCCCTCAGTAGTCTCCGCTACGAAATCGGGGGCTATATCGCCTAGTCTTAGTGCCATGTCTGTAAAATGGTTTAGTTTGAAAATAAATTATACAACTATATTCATAACACAATTATACAAAATAAAGTTCTGCATCAATTATGTTTTTAAAATAAATACAAAATAATATTTTGAAAATATTATTAATAATCGATTCAATAATTAATAGAACAACATCATAGCACGTAGCTAAAGTTTCATAACACTGCTCAAAAGCGATGATAATTTTAACTGTAGCAAAAGCAAGATTAATTAGTTTTAAACTAATTTTGAGCCATTGTAAAACACACGCAGCATTTTGACACTTTCAGACTACAAATACATTTATTTCTTAGGAATAGGAGGCATAGGCATGAGTGCTATAGCCCGCTGGTTCAAAGCCCAAGGATTTCACGTAGGCGGCTACGACAAAACTGAGACTACCCTTACCAAACAACTCGTAGAAGAGGGAATGGATATTCATTACGACAACAAAGTGGGTCGAATTCCTACCGAATTTTACAAAAAGGCGGAAACCTTAGTCATTCGCACCCCGGCTGTACCAAAAGACAATGTGGAACTTCAGTATTTTGAAGGAGAAAAATATACATTACTCAAGCGCTCGCAGGTTTTGGGGTTGATTACCGATAGCCTCATCACTGTGGCTGTGGCAGGTACGCATGGTAAAACCACTACCAGCAGCATGATAGCGCATATATTAAAACATGCAGGAGCCAATGTAAGTGCATTTTTGGGTGGAATCACCACCAACTACAATAGCAACTTGCTGATAGGCAAACCTACACCCAAAATAGATGCTATGCCCGAAGTGCCACCTTTTGGCAAACATCTTTGTGTGGTAGAAGCCGATGAGTTTGACCGTTCTTTTTTGACTCTGTACCCCGATGTGGCTGTAGTAACTTCGATGGATGCAGACCACTTGGATATTTACGGGCAGCATGATGAACTCAAAAAATCTTTTAACGATTTTATCAACCAGATAAAAGTAAAAGGCCATTTGGTAATTCGCAAAGGACTTGATTTTGAGATGAAACAAAACAAAATCACTTATGTACACCCCTATTCGGGCGATGGAGGCGAGTTTTCAGCCAATAATGTGAGGGTAGAAAATGGCTACTTTGTGTTTGACTACAAAGCTAAATCTACTGAAATCAAAGAAATAAAGCTGCAAATACCCGGTTTTCACAATGTAGAAAATGCCACGGCCGCTATCAATGTATGTATTCTACTCGAAGTGCCTGTAGAGTATATCAAAAGTGGTTTGGAGAGTTTTAAAGGAGTGAAGCGGAGGTTTGAATACATTGTGAGAAATGAAAAAGTAGTTTACATTGACGATTATGCGCATCACCCTACAGAAATAGAAGCTTTTTTGAAATCTGTAAAAGCCCTGTATCCTATCAAGAAGCTTACTTGTGTATTTCAGCCGCACTTGTTTACCCGTACAAGAGATTTTGCCGAAGGCTTTTCTCAAAGCCTCAGCCTAGCCGATGAAGTGCTGCTCATGGACATATATCCAGCCAGAGAACTACCCATACCGGGCGTAAGTTCTGATATGCTCTACAAAAACATCACTTCAAAAAACAAAAAATTGGTAACTAAAGCCAATTTGATGGAGGAAATACAGAAATTAAATAATGTAGAAGTGCTAGTAACCGTAGGTGCAGGGGATATAGATACTCTTGTAGAGCCTATTAAACAATATTTGACTACCAAATAACCCAAACCTGATACTGTGGCTTGGGTTATTGATATTGGAAAAGGGCAATGACTAGAATTTGCCCTTTTCTATATTTTCTGCTTTGTCAAACATCATCAAAGCCTTGTTGAACATCTCATCTTGCTCATTAAAAATCGGGAAAAAGCCTTCGTTTTTCCACACGCTTCGTGCTATTAATGCTTTCACCTGATTTTTGATATATTCTTTTGAACGGTTAAATTCCTTTTCATTGAATTTGATGTCAGACTTTTTAGCCATTTTGTTGATTTCTTCCAACATTTCGTCTGTAACTACAAATGATTTTTTGAATTGCTCAAAAGGCATCTTTTCCAAATCTTTCTTTTTAGAAAAACCATATTCGAGTGTATATTCACGTACTATCCCGCTATTAAAAAGCTGATTCAAATAGGGGGTGAACATGCTTGTGTCGCGCGGAATGAAGATATCGGGCATGATACCTCCCCCGCCATATACTGTACGTCCTTTTACTGTTTTGTATTTTGATTTTTCGTCAAACTTTATGCTGTCGGCACTGAAAAACTCACCGTGTTTGTAGCGATTGTAAAGATCCATATTATAGTCTTCTTCGCCCTTCACATAAGGTTTTTGAATGCTTCGCCCACTTGGGGTGTAGTAGCGAGAGATGGTGAGGCGCAGTTCTGAGTTGTCGCCAAGTGGAATAGGCATCTGTACCAATCCTTTTCCAAACGACCTGCGACCTACTATCAAAGCCCTGTCGTTGTCTTGCAGTGCACCCGACACAATTTCAGAAGCAGAGGCACTGCCTTCGTCAATCAGTACTATGATGGGTCCTTTTTCAAACATACCGTTCATGTAGGCCCTCGTTTCTTGGTTGTAGCGTGGTTGTTTTGACTTGGTAAAGACTATCATTTTGTTACCATCGAGCATCTCGTCTACCATTTGAGTGGCACGGTCCATATACCCGCCCGGATTACCACGCAAATCCAACAACAGTTTTTTCATGCCTTTTGCTTTTAGGTCGGTCATGGCTTTTTTAAATTCGTTGTAAGTGTTGGCCGTAAATCGATTTACCTTAATGTAGCCCACCTCAGCATCTACCATATAGGCAACATCAACAGAAAACGTAGGAATTTTATCGCGTGTGATGGTGAATTCCAATAATTTCTTTTGCCCTCTTCTCACGATAGAAAGGCTCACCTTTGTGCCTTTTTTACCTCTTAAATACTTAAAAACATCTTGCGTAGAAAGCTTTACATTGGCTATGTTTTTACCGTCTACCATCACTATTTTATCGCCTGCCTGCAAGCCCACAGCCTCTGATGGCCCTCCGCTAATGGGAGTCACTACGATGAGAGTATCTTTTAATATTTGAAATTCTATGCCTATGCCTTCAAAATCGCCCTCCAACTGTGCCTTGGCCATATCCATATCTTTGGGTGGGATGTAGACAGAGTGTGGGTCAAGCTTTTCAAGCATTTTGTTGATGGCCTCTTCGGTGAGCTGGTCAGTATTCACGGTATCTACATATTCAGTGTTTATAAGGCTGATGATGTCTCTGAACTTATTGGCCGATTTAGAAATATCGTTCGCCTGAGTACCCGAATTAAACATTTTGGCACCTATAAAAATGCCTCCAATCAATGTAATGGCTATGATAATGGGTAGGCGAATGATGGCTGAAGAGTTTTTTATTTCACTCATATATCAAAACAGTGTAATCTTTTTTATCTAATAGTAATATAACAAAACAATCGCTTTGGTAATTCAAAGCAATGATAATACTTTATACAAACAGGTTGGACTAATCGTTGAAAATTTATTTTACAAATGTCTTACTTTCAATGGCATTAAAAACAAGAGCGTTAAATTTTTTCTTATATAGAGCCCCAAAAAATGAATTTCTGAAAATAAAATGTATTGATAGAGGGGGGTATAAAAGGTTAAATATTGCTACAGATACATATTCAACTTCATAAAACCCGATTTATCAAAAAAAGTATCATGTAATAACCAATCAATAATTTTCACCACCGATTTTACGCTCCATTCCTTTGATTTGGGGAAGCTTAGCAGGCATAGAAGTAATGCCTACAGTGTCTGTCAACGCCTTCATAAAAGCCACCAAATCTTTTTGTTCTTGTTTGAAAAGGTTAAAATCACAGTATGGGGATAGGCTCCATTCTTGTAAAAAATTTCTTTTAAAAAACCAGAATAACCACTACCCATTGGTGCTAAAGTCTCTATTTCTCCTGAGGTGTACACTATTGAGTAATAAAAAACCTGTCGAGATTCTTCCCGACAGGTTTTTTGAGGATAAAAGTATGAAATATTATTCTACCACCAATTTTTTCACCACTACATCACTTCCCGATGTAACAGTTACGAAATAGATGCCTGATGCCAAACCTGAGAAAATAGCTTTGTTATCGGCAGGAGTGATAGTGGCACTAGCCACAGATACACCTGTCAAGCTGTAAACTACTACAGAAGAAGTAGAATTGATGTCAGCAACTACAGAAACCGAACCATCTACAGAAGGGTTTGGATATACCTTCACGCCTTCGCTTTTGATAGAAGTAACTATAGCAGAAGGAACCGTAGGAGCAGCTTGGTTTGAAAGTGCTATCAAAGCTGATGTACTACCGGAAGATACAGTCACGTATGTAATAACTGAAGAAGTCGCAGTACCTGTATACTGTACAAACAGTTCAGTAGCAGGAAGAGAATAACCCATATCAATACCTCCAACTGTCTTACCCATTAGACCTGTAATAGTCCATGATTGAGCAAAACCTGAACCACTGGCAGTAGAAATAGCAAAGCCTACAGCAGTAGAAGGAATTGAAATCATTAAACTAGAGCTGCTAAGGTTAGAAGCACTTACAGTTAAAGATACAGCAGTAGTACTCAAATTTGAAATAGAGTTGGGATTGGCTACAATAGAAGGCGAAGCCAACATCAAATTTCCTGTGAATTTAGAATCTGCGAAAGATGCGCCAGAGGTGGCTGCAGAACCTGCTGTAGGTCTGAAATCTATGCTACCAGAAGCTGTAATCAATGGATTCACAAACAGTGCACCAGAAACAGTTCTATTGTTGTTAGCAGAAGCTAATAACCAAGAATTTAACGATGATACATCCGCTCCTGCTGCAACTTCTGCTAAACCACTAGCAACGGTACTAACTCCAGTAAAAGCTTTATCCACATCTAATAGTATATTATTTTTAAACCTCAGAGAACCATCGAAAGTTTGGGGATTAGCTCTCACACCGGCAGCATCAAGCGAGGCATTACCGTCTATCATGATGTAGTTTCTGTAACCTACAAATATAGAGTTGAATATAGAAGTCCTTGAGTTTCTTCTCAAGCGAGCACCTCTTCTGAAAGCAGCTTGTTCAATTGATGTTAAGCTTGAATAAGATGAACCAACCGGAATTGGGCCAAACATTGAGACATTAGAAAAAACTGGAGCAGTAAATGGCTCAGCAGCTGTACCATTAGCATCGTTATCTGATTCAAAACCTTCAGAAGTACTTGCTCCCGATGCAGCGTTGTATGTAGCATCATAAAATCTTCTGTCTTTAATGGCAATAGCAAACTGTACATTTCCAGTAAAACCAAAATCCACATCAAAATCATCATCAGTAGTGCCAAATGCAATCAAGTGTTTAGCATTCACTGTACCACCAAACCACTCAAATGCATCGTCATTACCGAAAGAGCACTGCACATAATCAATAGTAGTACCTGCACCTACCGCACCCATAGTCAATGAGTTAAGCTCTTG
>ERZ1066116.139-NODE-139-length-38049-cov-13.555114_pt1 | contig 38049 bp, 30 predicted proteins | sample MGYA00382763_ERZ1066116 | MGnify/ENA primary metagenome ERZ1066116 (study PRJEB33369, sample SAMEA5778346) | biofilm metagenome | biome: Industrial cooling water; feature: Water cooling tower basin; material: Biofilm | place: United Arab Emirates | collected...
GTTTATCGCTAGGGTTGTGAAACTGAGAAATCAAGCCCTTGTCTATCAATCGATTAATGATTTCTATCCCTGTGGCTTTTTCAAAATACAAGCCATTGATGGTGTCCATTTTGGTGATTTTCCCTTTGCGGTCTACCAGCAGCATAAAGCTGAAATCGTCTGGAGAGGTAAAAGGCGTTGCCAACATGGCTTGCCTCATGTATTGCCTTGCAAATCGGTTTAATGTGGTAAAATTTTTGCCTATCAGTGTGGCTATGGTTTCTTTGGAATGTAGTTCTGCTTCCACCTCTTCATCTGGAGAAGGGTGTGAAATAGGATGATATTTGATAAACAACCATTTTGAAAAGTCATTCATAAAATTGTCTGCATCTGATTTGCTTTCTTGCTCGTTTTCAAATTCTTCCAGAAGAGCAATCAGCTGCTTCATTTTGTCTAACTCCATAACTACACAAGCGAGTTTGTTTAAAAATTGTTATAAATATTTAAACAATTTTATTTAACACAAAAAGTATATTTTTTTACTATATTTGAATAAATTACTGTTTGCCACACCAATAGAGCCATTTTGGGGCGTCAGCTGCATATTTCTTATTCTAAATACCTGATTATATGGACGATAACAACAGAAAAAATATTTCAGAAAAGCAGCTTTCGCCTGCCCTTCGAGGCAAAGTAGAGTATGCAGACATGTACAACTTTCAGTTTGTATACACTATTCCTGCCGATTCGAGTCTTTATTACGACAAAAAAGATTGGATGAATGATGTGGTGCAGGAAACCACCAAAGCATCGGCATTGTATCATGTGCCTGAACAGGAATATACCCTCACACCCGCCCACCTGTCGGTGTATCATTTCGAAAACAGAGATATCACTAAAAATTTTATAGTCGAAACCGATATTTTAGAGGCTACCAATCAGGTAATTGCCATAGATTGTTATGTGTATTCCGACACCGAAAAAAGCTTTTTGGTCACAAAATCATTTGCGGTATTTCACATTATGAGTACTTGAGCCTTTGATATTAATATAGTATTAATTAATTTTGCACTCCACTAGAACGTCCTGAATCGCTTCGGGACGTTCTTTTTTATTGTGTTTACCGGATTATTAAACTTTTATACCCATAACAATGGCAGTTAATTATTATACAGAAGAAGGGTTAAACAGGCTGAAAAACGAGCTTCAAGAGATGAAAACCAAAGGACGTGCTGAAATAGCACGACAAATAGCCGAAGCACGCGACAAAGGTGATTTGAGTGAAAATGCTGAATATGATGCCGCCAAAGATGCCCAAGGAATGTTGGAATTGAAGATATCCAAATTGGAAGATTTGTTGTCCAACGCTCGAGTGATAGACCAAACAAACTTGGATATAACGAAAATATCTATTTTAAGCACGGTAAAAATCAAAAACCAAACCAATAAAATGGAGGTGAAATATATGCTTGTGCCTGAAGAGGAAGCCAACTTAAAAGAAAACAAAATTTCTGTGAAATCGCCTATCGGTCAAGGACTTATAGGGAAAAAAGTAGGCGAAATAGCCGAAGTAAAAACCCCCGGAGGCGTTATCAAATTTGAAGTACTGGAAATTAATTATTAATAAATTCTTAATTTCTATAAATGTCTTCTATTTTCACCAAAATCATAAACGGAGAGATTCCAGCGCACAAAATAGCTGAAAACGATGAGTTTTTGGCTTTTTTAGATGTGTTTCCTCTAGTAGAAGGCCACACATTGGTGATTCCCAAAGTAGAAATCGATTATATTTTTGATATTGATGATGACAAATTGGGGCGCATGATGGTTTTTGCCAAGCAGGTTTCAAAAGCCGTGCGCCAAGCCATTCCTTGTAAAAGAATAGGTGTAGCCGTCATCGGACTTGAAGTGCCCCATGCACATATTCACTTGGTGCCCTTGCAAACAGTGAATGACATCAATTTTACACAACCCAAGCTCAAACCCACCCAAGAATCGTTGGCAGCTACGGCTGAAAAGATAAAAGGTAAGTTTGGTATTTAATATTCTTTCAACTTACATTTTGCTGTAAAAATGGTTCATGAGACACGAACCATGGATGGGGTTGCTGCGCAAATTCCTTTCCGTGGTTCGTGTCTCACGAACCACTTCATCCGCTAAAATTCCTCTACGTGATTTGTGTCTCACGAACTCACCTTGTCCACTAAAATTCATTTCTTAGATCTTTCAAAAACTCAAATCTTTTTTCACCCTTTTCATAGAACGAACAAGATGAATATGTATAATCATTCGGGTCTTTAACTAGACTCCAATGCTCTGCTAGCGGATTATTGTGAATGTAATCTAACTTTTGATATGCAATTATTTTGCTTGTTAAATGTACCGCCAATGAATCTCGTTGCCAAAATTCATGCTTCTTATTTTGTTTGACTACAGCAAACATATCTAAAAAATCAGGATCTTCTTTCTGGAGTTTTTTTCTGAATTCATGTGCTGTAAATTTCAAAAAAGAACCTTGTACAGTTTCTTTCCCGTTCAAACTATTTGTTCTCCATATAAAATGAATGTGATTAGGCATTATTACAAAAGAAAAAATATCTAAAAGCCCTTTTTTAGACAAAAAGTCAAATGAATTTATAATAATGTCTTTGTATTCATCATCTTTTATCAAATGTTTCCAGCCATTAATGGTTGCTGTCCAAAAAAATATATCTCCTACTGATATATAAGATTTTCTTCTTAGTTGTTCTTCCATACCTCAAATATAGTGTGTAAAAGTGGTTCGTGTCTCACGAACCAAAGGGATGGTATGTAAAAATGGTTCGTGAGACACGAACCATGGATGGAGTTTTGATACTTTTTTACTCCAAACCCCTCAATGTTAATTTTTTGTAAATTTTTCTTGCGTCTACATTAGTTTTAATGCCATATTTTTTTATCTTTAGGCTATGGTTCAGGAATTGGAAATAGACATAGATAGCGAACGCAAAGAGATTTTACGCAAATACAAGCTTCTTTTAAAAAGCGCTAAACCACGTTTGAAAGAAGACGATGCCATTGTTATAAAAAAAGCTTTCTACATGGCCGTGGATGCGCACAAAGACATGCGCAGAAAGTCGGGCGAACCCTACATATATCATCCCATTGCCGTAGCACAAATTTGTGTGGACGAAATAGGCCTAGGCACTACTTCTATTGTGGCTGCTTTGCTGCACGATGTGGTGGAAGACACCGATGTGACACTCAAACAAATAGAAGAAAAATTCGGTAAAAAAGTATCTCAAATCATCGATGGGCTCACCAAGATTTCGGGAAGTTTTGAATATGGCACATCGCAACAAGCGGAAAATTTCAGAAAAATACTCCTTACCCTCACTTCAGATGTGAGGGTGATATTGATAAAGCTGGCCGACCGCTTGCACAACATGCGTACGCTAGATAGCATGGCGCGCGACAAACAGTTGAAAATTGCCTCGGAAACCATGTTTCTGTATGCTCCGTTGGCTCACCGTTTGGGCTTGTATGTCATTAAGTCCGAATTAGAAGATTTGTACTTAAAGTATTCCGACCCGATAATTTATCGAACCATTGCCACCAAACTGCAAGCCACCAAATCGGCCAGAGCAAAGTTTATCAAAGAGTTTATCGAACCCATTGAAAAAGAACTTGCAAAAACCGGATTAAAAGCCGTAATCAAAGGTCGTCCCAAGTCCATTCATTCTATTTACAACAAAATAAAGCAGCAAAACACCCCTTTTGAGCAGATATATGACCTTTTTGCAATAAGAATTATTATCAAAGATGTGTCGATAGAACAAGAGAAAGGAGCTTGTTGGCAAATTTATTCAATCGTTACAGACATCTACAGGCCCAATCCCGACCGCCTGCGCGATTGGATAAGTACTCCCAGGACAAACGGCTACGAATCGCTACACACAACAGTGATGAGCCATGCCGGACAGTGGGTAGAGGTGCAAATCCGTACAGAACGCATGGACGATATAGCCGAAAAAGGGTATGCGGCACACTACAAATACAAAGAAGGCGGGCAAGCCAACTCAGAAGCCGGTTTGGAAAACTGGCTCAACAAAGTGCGCGATGCCATTGAGCACACCCACACAGACAGCAATGCACTGGATTTTGTAGACAGCTTTCGTTCCAATCTGTTCAAAGAAGAGGTGTTTGTGTTTACGCCCAAAGGCGATTTGCGTACATTGGCTGCGGGCTCTACGGCACTTGATTTTGCATTTGAGATACACACTCACATAGGTTCGCGCTGCATCGGGGCCAAAGTAAACCAAAAATTGGTGCCCCTAAGCCATGTGCTGAGCAACGGAGACCAAGTGGAGATATTGACTTCGCCCAAACAACGGCCTTCTGAAGATTGGCTCAAATTTGTGGTCAGTTCCAAGGCCAAGAGCAAAATCAAAGAATCGCTCCGTGAAGAGACTCGCATGCTTGCCGATGAAGGCAAAGCCATAGTAGAACGAAAACTAAAAAGCGAGAAAGTAGATTTAAATGATGATAACGTAAAAAAACTATTAGATTTTTACCACGAGAAAAATAGCTTGGAGCTCTTCTCCAAGATTGCAAAATCTCAAATAGATATATCAAATATCAGAGATTTCAACAAAGAAAAGCCCAAATCTGATAATCATATTGACGAAGTAAGCATCACCGACAAAAAAGCTTTTGAGCGGGAAATGACCCGATTAAAGGGAGTGTCGACCGACTTGCTGTTGATCGGTGAAGATTTGCAGAAAATCAATTATTCTCTGGCTCAATGTTGCAATCCCATTCCCGGTGACGATGTTTTTGGATTTGTAACAGTGAGCGAAGGCATAAAAATACACCGTACCACGTGTCCCAACGCTGTGGAATTGATGTCGAAATACAGCTACCGAATCATCAAAGCCCGATGGAAATCGCAAAGCGAGGTGGCATTTTTGGCAGAATTGCGCATAGAAGGCTCTGATAGGGTAGGGCTTGTTAATGAAATTACCCAAATTATCTCAAATGAGCTTAAAGTAAATATTCGCAAGATATCGTTTGATACCGAAGATGGTATTTTTGAAGGAAATATCACCCTTTTTGTAAATGACACAAATCACTTGGAGTCGTTGATAAATAAACTAAAAAATATTCAGGGAGTGATAGGAGTGTGGAGAATCGATAATTAATGCGTTTATTTATATCGTTTTTTAAAAATTACTACAAATGCCTTTTTTTATCAATTTTCTATTGGTTTTTGGCAGCTTTTTAGCTGTGTGGCTGTGGCAACTCAAAAGTAAAAATGCAGGAGTGGTAGATGCTTTGTGGGCCATCATTATTCCGTTTCAAGCATTGGTTTACTTGGTTCATAGTCAGCAGTTTAATTTAAGAAATGGAATTATTTGGGCTTTAATAGCTTTTTGGGGCTTTCGCCTTGGCATTTATCTCTTCGTGCGAAATCATGGAAAAGCAGAAGATGCCCGCTATGCACAAATAAGAATAGACAATCCTCAAAACGCTGATTTAAAAATCTTGAAATTTTATATTTTTCAAGCCATATTTTCTTTTTTATTGTTTTTGCCCGGTTATTGGGTATTCAATTCATCTGGTGCCTCTTTTAGTTATACCGATTACTTGGGAGTAGTGTTTTTGGCCTTGGGTGGCATAGGAGAGGCGGTGGCCGATGAACAGCTCCGCAGATTTAAAGCCAATCCTGCAAACAAAGGACAGATTTTTGACAAAGGACTATGGAAATACACCCGCCATCCCAACTATTTTTGCGAATGGCTGGCTTGGGTAGGCATTGCAGTACTGTGTTTGTCTGTTCCATTCGGTTCACTGGCCATTGCATCGCCCTTGGTGATGTTTTATTTGTTGACCAAAGGCACTGGAGTGAGCCTCACGGAAGAAACCATCATGAAAACCAAAGGCGAAAAATACCAAAAATACATAGCCTCTACTCCTGCCTTTTTCCCGAAGCTGTTTTGAGAGGCTATGCAATGGGTTTTAAAGCCCAATTTGAGGTGTTTTCAAAATCAAAACTGCGTATGTGCAGCGGATAGTTGGGGTAGTTTTCCGCAAACTTTTTATACTTCGATGCTTTAAACTCCCTTTCAGTCCATTTGGCTTCTATGGCAAAACCAGTGTCTGCCGATGTTTCTATTACAAAATCTATTTCATTGCCATCGGCAGTTCGCCAATACTTAATATCGTCCGGCTTAATGGTTTGTCTTAATTCATTGAAAATAAAGTTTTCGAGCAATTGCCCTTTATCCATTCTGTCGTCAATGGCTGAAAAGTTGTTCAGCATGGCATTTCGCATACCTACATCATTGATATAAACTTTGGGCATTTTGGTAAGCTCTTTTCTCAAATTGGCATAAAACGGCTTTAAAAGCTGAATATGAAAGCATTTTTGCAAGATAAACAAATATCTTTCTACTGTTTTTTCTGCCAAACGGAGTGTACTGCACAGTTCGTTTTTGTTCACCAAACTTCCCGATTGGGCAGCAAGGAGCTTAAATAAATCTCTAAACTTGGTTTCATCTTCTACTTGCGACTCTAAGATGTCTTTTTTCAAAAATGAACTTTTCAATTCGTTCAGCAACTCTATTTTATCAGCAGGTTTTTCTTGCAACACCACTTCAGGATAGCCTCCGTAAAGCAAATATTCTTCCAACATTCGTTTGAAATCTACTGATTTTGAAGAAAGGTAGTCTTTGTTGCTTTTAATGCTTTCATATTCTCTCAAAAGCATTTTTTGTTCTTTAAAAAGCAAAAACTCTTCAAAATTCAATGGATCTACTCTTATTATTTTTTTTCTGCCTGCCAATGAGTCTTTAAAATTGCTATCAATATAAAATGCACTGCTTCCCGTGGCTATTATTTTCAATCGGTCTTTGTACAAATCATAGTGGTATTTGAGAAAATTGGTCGGGTTTGCCAAATATTGCACTTCATCTATCAGTAAAAACACTTTTTCTGTTTCCGGCTTTGGAAGCAGTTTGAACAAATTTTCAGGGTGTTCATTGAGCAAATGCAGTATATCAGGTGCTTCTAGGGTGAAATAATACGCTTTTTGTCCTCTGTTTTCTAAATTTTGATAAACTTGCTTGAGCATAGTGGTTTTGCCAAGCTGCCTCGCTCCGGTCACTATGGTGTGCTGCGGCTTGTTCAAATGTGCTTCTATGCTTGCTGTAATTTTGCGTATCATTCAGCAAAGGTAGGAAATTATCCGATATTTTTTGTAGTTTAGGTAGGAAATTATCGGATAATTTCCATACTAATGGTTGGTTTTTATCGAAAAAATAATTCTTAAAAATAGTTTTATATTACCCAAATACTGCCGTGGAAACAGAAATCGTGCTATATATTCTATTAAAAAAACTCCAGATAGATACTATCTGGAGTTTCCATTACAACAAAACTATATTTAAGATTTTTATTTATTCTATTGCAATTTTTTTTCTAAGTATATCACCCGCTTCTGTACTTAATTCGATGATATACATACCGGCACCGGAATTTAAAAGATTCATTACAGCTAAGCCCTCGATAGTGTAAGTAGAAGCAACTAAAGTACCCATAGAATTATATACATTGACTTTTACATCTCCCCCAGACACGTTTATATTTACTATGCCGCTAGAAGGATTTGGATATATCATCACATCAGAATCTACAACGATAGTGCTTGTATTTTCCTCTTCGGCTTCTTCTCTTGCAGGATTTGCAGCTTGCCAATCTTTCAATGCACGGTATTTGTGTGCTTCAGTTAAAGGTTGACCGGTATATTTTTTAGCCCCCCAAGCATTACCACTGTTCCAAGCTCCAACATGTACATAGTGCATAATAAACAGATTAAACATAGGTTTGTATTTACTCATCATATACCTATACTCATCATATATTTTTGGGTTTGCAGACCATTTGTCGGCATTTATGGTAATATGTTGTCCTACTTCATATGTAGTAAGTGCTGCGATGCCATTGTCAATCCTAGTTTGATTCAAAGGCACTATTCTTTCATTATAAGTTTTATCTACATGAGCTCTAAACTTAGTTGCTACATCAGAAGCTGCTCCGTCTGCACCTGAAGCTCCACCATAAGGAGCAATTGCCAAGAAATCTATGATTCGATTATTGGGATTATATTTAGTACTTTTATATACATTTTTTAAGGCTTGTTTATTGAAATCTAGATTTGCTCCAGCACCTACTACTCTTCGTACTCTGTTCCAACGCCCCATGTTTGCTGATCCAAATACCCCTTCAAAAATGCCAAATACTTGCAATGACCTATGCATACTGTATGCCTCACCTTTGTACCATTTGTTAATACCAGGATAGTTACCTGCTTCTCCTTTTTGGATACACCAGTCAGATTGGGTAAAGACATCTACCTCATTCCAAGTTTCATTGGAATATTCTATATATATTTTTCTATCTACTTCAAGATTGTCCCTTAAAAAAATAGCCATTTGCTTTATATAATCATCACTGGCAGCATGAGGTACACAAAACCATACGTTTTTATTGAGTCGATTGGCAAGGTTTACACACCACTCAAGTGCTACTTTACCCCCATTATTAAAATGATCTGTTGTTGGCTTCACTCTGTCAGACCAATTTACGTCTGTAGCTCCTACAGTACGTTGCCAATCCATAAATCTAAAAGTGTTATACATGGAAATTTCAGCAATAAAATCGTCTCGCCAAGGATTGGCGGTTTTCCAGTTGGTGCCACTACCTATTGTAGCCCAATTCTGACCTGTTTTAAAATACTCTTTTGGACCTGTCCCCCAGCCAGTAACCCAAAAGTTAGTTCCCACTGCCATTTGAGCAAAGCTCTCAATGGTATAAATTGTCATTGCCAGTAAAAATACACCTGACTTTAATTTGTGTGTAATGGTTTTCATTTGAGTAATTTTTGTTTTTGTTAGAAGAAATGAATTAATAAAATTGTGCAGCAAACATATATCGTCATGCTTTATTCTGAGTAATAAAAAACCAATTTCAAGGTTGATATTCTTAATACATTATTAAATTAAGAAATTATAAAACATTGACTATCAATGTTTTTATTGTCCACTATTCTAAAAAATATAATTATTTATATAAATAGTATAAAATTATTTATATAGCATTAAATGGTTAGTTTTGCATAGAATTATTCTTAATTGATATGCAGTTTTCCAAGGCTTTTTTGCTATTATATTATGTATTGGGTGTTATATTTTGTAATGCCTCTAGCGATGGAAATCTAAAAATGGTTTATCTTAAAGAAGATGTACCGAGCCCAAAAAACTATTCGATATTTGTTACCACTGCTAGTTATAGTATAGACTATATTATTGAGAATGAAAAAAATATATTTGAAAATGCTTTTGGAAAAAGTATCAATACAAGGCCTGGATCAAAATATTGGGTAAGATATTCATTACCAATACCTAAGCATACTAGCATTGTAGTAGAGTATGATAATGTTTTAAATATAGAAATGTATTACCAAGATGAAGGTGGTAATTATAAAAAGTTGAAAACGTCAAAGCCTTCTAATTTTTTTTCGGAAAGAGACATTTTTTCAAACAAACATGCTTTTACGCTCCCTCATATAAGCGATTCTTTAAAAGTAATAGGCAAAATAACATCTGAAATGAGTGTAGGTTTGGGATCTCTTCTTAATACAACACAAAACTACAGTAAAAAAATAGGCATTAATTTTTTGTTTATAGGCATATACTTTGGAATGGTTCTTTTAGTGATGTTCATCGCAATGTTGTTTTACGCTCTCTTATATCAAAAAATTTATCTTTGGTATAGTTTGTATTTAATTTCGCTTTCTTTGTTTGCGGCAAGTTATTGGGGAATACTTTATCCACTTTTGGGTATAGACAAGATTAAATACATTCATCTTTTTTTCCCCTATTCTTGTATCACATTATCTATATTAATGTATACAAAATATTTTCTTGAGACTAAGACCAAGTTCCCTTTTTTCGATGTAGTCATTTGGATAAGTTTTGCATGTAAAATACTAGTAGTAGCTCTATATCTGATTTTTGAACTGGATTTTCTTTATGAACAATCCATTGATTTGATTTTACTTACTCCTACTTTGATAGTAAGTATAGAAAGCGTAAAAAAAGGATTTAAACCTGCCGGAATTTTTCTCATTTCTATGTCTATGATTTATGTAAACTTTTTTCTTCACAGCCAAGAACACACCACACTAATTAATAGTTTAATGCCTGCCTCCTTAAGGCATATGATGTCACTATGGGGATTTTACTTTTTTATTTTTAGTGCGCTAGAGATATTGTTTTTTAATCTGGCTTTAGTGCAGCGGTTTATTATTTTAAAAATGGAAAAAGAGTATGAACATAAACAGACTTTGAGTTTCCAAACCCAAGCCTTAGAAAAAGAAAGAGAAAATGTGGATTTAAAAGAACAGTTAAATCAGAATCTGACAGTATTGGTAGCTCAAAGAACCGAGCAACTAGAAACAGCAAACAGGCAGCTAATAATTCAACAAGAAGAAATATATAGAATAAATGAACTACTTAAATCTGACAATCAAAAACTAAGTATTGATATTGAAAAATTGACTCAGGCTCGGCTGTTGAGAAAAAATTTATCATTTGATGAATTTCAGTCTACCTTTCCTGATGAATCAACCTGTCTGACCTTTATTGCAGACTTGAAATGGAAAAATGGTTTTGGATGCCAAAAATGTGGATACAAGAAATTTTACCTACTTACAGATAAATATCAATCGAGAAAATGCAAATCTTGTGGATACAAAGAGTCTTCTACGCTACACACAATATTAAGTAATGTAAAATTTGACTTGCGTAAAGCTTTGTATTTAAGTTACCTTATTTATCACGATCCTTTAACTAATATTGCAAAATTATCTACAGATTTAGGACTAAGTACCGCCACATGTTATGAGTTTACCGATAAAATCAAAGCAGTTATAGAAGAAAAAGTACCCAAAAATAACCATAGCGACTGGACTTTTTTGTTTGAACTAAAATTGAATGTAGAGTCAGAAAAAAAATAATTTTATTTGTATTTATCCCCATTTTTTATTGTATCAACCATTTTTAGCATTCTAAAGTGTTTTATCGGAATAGAATTAATTCCCTTGTTTCTTTCGCAAGGTCTAATTAAATCGCTCCATTTTTTACTCTCTGTCCCATAAAAACCTTGAGCATAAATAATATTTCCACCAGCATGATCTACTGATACCATTCCATATTTTTGTAGCGCTTTAGCAATTACAATTTCGGCTTTGGTTAAACTAAATGAACTCAAGTCTAAATCTGGGTCTAACTGAAAAACAGCTCCTTCCGGAACGCCATTATCAGTGCGCCCATCTGTCCAAATGGCTGGATAGGTATATTCTTGGTATGAATTGTATCTATTAGCAAATGCAATTTTATGATTTATTTCACCACTAAGTACCTCATCTAGCATTATTAAGCCCGCCAATAATGGCAGTCCCGATGCTCTGCATAAGCCTACATTGTGAATACTTTCTCCATTTGATATTTTGAAGCTATCAGAAGAAAAGATACCTTCTCCCGATAGACTATAATTAACAGCGGAAAAAGAGCTCCAAATTCCAAATGAATCTATTTTGACTGCCCACATATCCCACGCTATATTTTTTTTAGAATCAATAATAACCATATGTGCATCAGGAAACGGATCTGGAATTGCGCTTTTGGGAATTGGAACATTTTTATTAAATTTTTTTGCTTGTGCAAAATTTGGATGCTGTTTATACCAATTTATTTTTTCTACTTCTTTAATTGTTAAATATCGCTGATTTACATGTGTAAATGGTATAGAATAATCTGCTTCATATACGGGTATCGTGTATCTGCTTGTGTTGATACAAAAACCTATTTCTTTATTCTCATCTTTTTCTAAAAGCTTAATTACATGGTTACTTCGTGGATCAGAAGCTGTATTTTTTTCTATGGGAGTATTCCAAAAACTATTTTCTGAGAAAAATCTTTTGAAAGGCTGTGCTTCCATGTGGCAAACTACATGAAAGTACAATATTATAAATAGGGAATTAGAACAATTCATTTTTTTAATTTTATATACAAAGAATACATAGTCGATAAGGATACTAAATTGGTTTATTTTTTCAGCAAACACTCTGTAAAAGTACTTTTTATTTCTAATTTTATTTTTTCAGAGCTTATACCTTTTCAGCATTTTTGCTACCCGTTCTTCCAGCGATTCGCCACTCGATTTTTCCCTGATGCGCTCCACCATTATGGGGAAACAAAAAGGGGAGGGGGTTGCCAAGTTGATAAGCCGTATTTTTTGGCTGTTTATTCTGTTTAATGCCTGTCTGATGCGCACTTCGTCCAGTTGGTCAAACAAAACTTCTTCATATGCTTGTTTGAAAAGCAGATTATTGGGTTCGTAGTCGCGAAACACATCAAAAAAATTGCGTGCACTGGCTTGTAAATGTCTGTTTTTGATTTGCTTGCCCGGATAGCCCGTAAAAATCAATCCGGCTATGTGGGCTATGTCTCTGAATTTCCTGCGAGCCATTTCTGTGGAGTTGAGTCCGGCCAAAATATCGGTCACCAGATTGTCGGTAGAAAAAATATCAATTTCCAAGGCTTCTTCTACGGGAATGGGTTCGTCAGAAAGCAGTTCAAATCCGTAATCGGTCATGGAAATGGAAAAAGTCATGGGTTTGATGTGTGAAGAAATGCGCTGAGAAATCAAAGCTGCAATGCCTTCGTTTACAAATCGCCCTTCAAATGTGTAGCCAAAAAGGTGAAAACCTTCCTTGTCTTCCAAATATTCCAATAAAAACTCTTCCTCGGCAGGCACGATTGAGATTTCTTTTTGCCTGTCGAAAATGGGTTTGATGGTGTGGAGTTCTTCATCATGAATATTGCCGGTGAGCTCTTCGGTGATTTTTTGCCTGATAATGGCCGACACTCTCGATGAAAACTGCATTCTGCCACCTTGCCAAGAGGGAATGTTGCTCGTTTTCTTGTTTGATTTTCTCACCCTCAGTTCCATATTTCTGATGGAAATCACTTCCAAATTTTTACCGCCAAAGGTAAAAACATCGCCTACATTGAGTTTTGACACAAAATATTCCTCTACTGTACCGATAAATCCTCCCGTAAGGTATTTAATAGTGACACTCGCATCGGAAACAATGGTGCCGATAGAAAGCCTGTGCATCAAAGCTATTCTTTTGCTATTTACTTTATAGTGATTGCCGTTTTCTATTTCTACTTTTTTAAATTCATCGTAAGCCGAAAGTGAGGCACTGCCCGTGGTGATGAATGTCAATACTTTGTGCCACTCATCGGGCTCTATGCTTTCGTAAGCATGGGTAGTCTTTATTTCTTTGAAAATTTGCGAGGCATTAAAACCATCGGAAACGGCCAAAGTGACCAAATATTGGCTCAAAACATCAAAAGCACGCACCACGGGAGTGCGTTCTTCCATTTGCCCTTTGGCAATGGCTGTGCGCAAAGCTGCTGCCTCTATCAGTTCAAGTGAGTGGGCTGGGACAAAATAAATAACACTCAATGCTCCGGGACTGTGGCCACTGCGTCCCGCTCTTTGCAAAAATCGAGCCACTCCTTTTGGTCCGCCTATTTGCACCACTGTCTCTACCGGACGAAAATCTACGCCCAAATCGAGACTGGAAGTACAAACAACACACTTCAAATTGCCTGCATGAAGGTTTTCTTCTACCCACTCTCTTATCTCTCTGCTCAGTGAGCCATGGTGCAGCGCCACCAAGCCCGCCCACTCCGGTTTGGCCTCCAATAGTGCCTGATACCATATTTCAGATTGGGCACGGGTGTTGGTGAAAACGAGTGTGGTTTTTGATTTTTCCAACACGGGAATGACTTGAGGCAATAATTTTACGCCCAAATGCCCACCCCAAGGGTATTTTTCTATTTCTGCGGGAGCTATGGAAATAATTTCTATTTTTTTCTCGACAGATGATTTAACAATTGTATTTTTTTGAGGCAAAGGCAAGCCCAAAAGCACTTCTTTGGCTTGTTCCAAGTTGCCAATCGTGGCCGATATGCCCCAAATTTTCAGCCCTGGACAAATGGTTTTGAGCCTGGAAAGTGCTAATTCTACCTGCACGCCCCTTTTGCTGCCTATCAGTTCGTGCCATTCGTCTACCACCACTACTTTCAAATTTTTGAAAAAATGGGCATAATCTTTTTGTGCCAGCATCAGGTGCACGCTTTCGGGCGTGGTAATGAGGCATTGGGGAATATTTTTTTTCTGCCTTTGTCTTTCGCTGGTGTCTGTGTCGCCTGTTCTAGAAGCAATGTTCCATTCTACACTCAGCTCATTAGCAGCCGATTGCATGGCTAGTTTTATATCATTGACCAGTGCCCTGATGGGTGTGAGATACAACACTTGCAGTCCGGTGTCTTTGTTGATTTTTTTACCCGAAAGCAGCCATTCTACCATGATGGGAAGCCAAATGGCATAGGTTTTTCCGCTTCCAGTAGGTGCATTTAGCAAACCTGAATAGCCATTGAGGTATTTTTCAAGCAGTTCGTATTGGAAAGGAAAGGCTTTCCAGCCTCTTTTGGCAAACCAGTCGTTAAATATCTTTTCTGCTTGAATAGGTATCATCTGCCATTAAACAAGGCTAAAAGAAAAAATGATTTGGGAAAAGTGAAAAAAAACGAGCAGATACAAGCCAATATCAAACAAATCTTTTTAATATCTATAACCAAACAAGTATAGCACTCTTTTCACAGTGTTTTCAACACAAATTATCAGTTTTTTTTTACTTTTATATACTTGAATCAAACAGAAGACATGAAGCCATTAAAAATAGATTCAAAAGCCATATCTCAAAAAGTAGAACAGCGTTTATTGGAAGCAATGAACAGAACGGATATGGAAAAATTTGAGCATTTAATGTTTCTAATCAAAACACAACAAAAAATGAGCAAAGCTACGATTGTCCACAAAGATTAACAATGGATATACAAGACGAAGATATTCTCACAATATGGCAATTTTCAAAAAAATTTCTGCCCTTGTTGGTGTTCTTCACCAACAAGCTATCTTCTTATGAATTATTCTTATACACATATTCTTCCTGTATCACACACAGATTAGCTTTTAGTGGATTGCCAAGTATGTATACTAATTTTTTGCTCAAAAATATCTTTGTAATTCGCTGGTAGTCAATCTATATGGTTATCAGTTTGTTGGTGAAGAACACCACAAAGGCAAAAAGTTATTCTTCCGTCAGTTCGCTGATTGTCTTCGCTACTTCCTGAATGTCGCCTGTTTCGTGTTGCCATAAATAAATTTCTTCTCTTAATTTTTTGTTGTCGTTATGAAGTGGTAATAAAATCAAATTGTCGCCTGAACCATTAGACGCAATTGCAATTCCGTTGTCAGGGAAATTGTCCCACACCCTTGCTTGCTTAGTTTCTAAAACTATATGATTGCAAGTCCTACTCATACTTTTGTTGTCCGACTTGTCAAAAAATGGAAATAGTTGCCAGTAATCGTCCTCTGTCATTAATTCTCCCCCATTTTCTATTGTCATTTTAGACTTGAAACTGTCGGGAAAAATAACTCCTAGTTCTTGTTCTGTTTCAATGATATATTTTCTATCTAGTGGAAATGGCATTGCTATTCTGTTATGATTTGAAATTTGTCTGTATTTTCAATTCTTTTCCGCCCTTGTTGGTGTTCTTCACCAACAAGCAAGCTAATTCCCTCAAACGTTTCTGTCTTAGTTCCCACTGTAATGACTCAAAAATAGCCATCTACTGTCATTTGTCAAATAGAACGATGCTGATGAATACATATATTCTTCTGCCATAACACACAGATTAGCTTTTACAGGATTATCATGGATGTAAACTAATTTTTGCTCAAAAACTTCTTTGCTTCGCAACTCCACCGATAAGGGATTTCGTTCCCAAATCTGATAATGTCTATCTTTCAAATTCACTTCAAAATGTTTTAGCACCTCCTGATGGTGGTTACGAAGTTCTTTCAACATCATTTGAGCTGTATATTTCATAAACGACAACTGATTGGCTGCATTATTATAAGGTGGAATGCTTTGCCAAATGACATGGATATGATTACTCATCAATACAAATGCATATATTTTTGCTCTCTCCTGTTCTACCAGATATTTTAAGCAGCTAATAATTATATCTTTGAACTTATCTGGTTTTAATAAGTGCTTCCACTCCAATATCGTTGCTGTGAAAAAGTATGGATATTCTTCTATTATTACCATAAAAGCAAAACTACGAGCTTTTTCCTATATTTCTGTATAGCCATGAAACACCAAAGGGGATAGCAAGTAATCTATTGGTTATCAGTTTGTTGGTGAAGAACACCAACAAAGGCGAAATACTTAATGACATAAAAGTGCCTTTTTTGCATATTAATCATTTGATAATGGCTAAAAAAGCCACAAACAGACCTAAAGATCAGATTGATTTAATTGAACTGGAAAAAATCAAGATGCTAAGGTCAAAATCTACCAATAAAAAGACATAATAAACATTTTAGTTATAATTTTCCCGCAGTTCGTTTGCCAATAGTATGGCCTCTACTTTCTTGTTTTTATTTACTTTGTATTTGCCCCAAAATGAAAAATTGATGCTTTCTGAGATTTTATCATCTATAAAATATATATCTGCTTCGGGATTGTATTTTTTCAAGTTAGCGATACTATTTTTAACATATGCGCTATCTCTTTTGGCTATTTCGTCCATCAGATAAAAAATGATAAATTTGTAGTTGTATTTTTCCGTTTTTATCATTTTGGGCAATATATCTTCTAGAAAAGCAGCATTGAAACTACAGTGTGCTTTTGCACTAAAAATATAACTATTGGTATTCAATATATTATAAATATCTATTTTCTGTTGATTCTGATTTGTTACTTGAAAGTTTGGCAAATATTTGTTTACAATACATTTTTTAGAACGTTCAAGTAGCGATTGTCCAAATTCCAACTCCATAGCCTCTGTGATGCCACTAGACCTATTTTTTTGATAAAATTCTTTACAAATAGCTTCAAAATCAATGTATGAAATCGAATTTTTGACCAAGCCAAATTGATTTGCCAGCTCCATTTCGATAGAATCTAACCCTACATCTCCATTAGTGTACATTTGAGCCAAACCATCTACATCAAAAACATATCTCGTTTGATTATTTCGAATACTATTGATTCTCAACGCTTCTTTTTCGGAAATAAACAATACTTTTTTAAAATAAGACTTATATCTCTCATTAAAGTGCTCTAAGTCTATTCTTTCGCTTTGGTCTGTAACGATTAATAAAATCGCATTTATAGGTTTTTGAGCAATATTGTACTCTTCAAGTTGAATACTAATGTTGGTAAGCGAACTGTCTATTTGCTTGCTCTTTTCTCGCCATTCAGCCACAACCAAACTCTTACTTGTAAAATGAGCTGATAAATAATACTTTTTACCATTTTGATTATTAACAACCACATTTGGTATCTTTTTATTAAGCGTATATTCTAATCGCTCTAAATAGCTATTTTCTTGATTTATTTCTGTTTGTTTGATATAGTTTTGGCTGCAACCAAATAGCAAAAAGGCAATATTAGTGACGCAAAAAATAAATTTCATACCTCTCACCATTTTGTTTAAGTTTAAAAATACAACAAAGTAACGGATAATATCTGTGTATTATTTCTTTAAAAGATAAAAATATTTCCGCCCTTGAAGCGTATCTCGAACCACAGATTAAAAACGATATTCATCGTTTATTGCTTTTAAGGATAAATATCCCTTCTTATCTGTAGTTCTACATGCCCTGCGGAACATGTCGAATAGCCCGAACACTTAAGCGAACTCTAAGGATAGTGAGGGTGTTGATTTCTGTATTTTTATAAAGTCAGTTATTCTTGGTTTAATAATATTTGTCAATTCCACCGAACCCTGGAATAAGTTTGTTGTTCCGTGTTTTTTCTATAAAATTAGTCAGACGTTTAGAAAATTCGTCTGATCGTTTTCTTGCTGCTTCAATGTATGCAATACGTATTCGTTTGTATGGTTCTGAAAATTTTATGTAGTTATTCCAAACCGCTTTGTCTTTTTTCAATTCATCTAAAATGTCTTTAGGGAAAACATATTCTTTTGAAATAATTTTTTGAACCGCATTAAGAAATGAAGGATGAATTAGGTCATTTTCTACTAACCATTTCAGTCTTTCTATATTTGGTTGCGAATAACTGCTTTTGGGTTTTCTTGGCGTAAATCGCTGAATTGTGTGGTCTTTGTCAAGTGTTTTATTTGTACTATCTATCCAACCAAAACATAAGGCTTCTTCAATAGCATCATTGTATTGAATTCGTTGCTCTCCCGTTGATTTTTTAGCATAAACCAACCAAACTTCTTTCTCAATGTTGAAATTTTGTTGAAGCCAATTTCTCCATTCAGTTCTTATTTTTACGTTAAGTATATTTTCAGTTGTCATTTTATTTCATTTATAACGTGGTTTCAAATTTCGAGCAATTCTATCGGTTTCCTCCCTTGTAGGCGTTCTCCTCGTCAAATGCTGTGTCGTTTCATTGCCTTGTTACAATTCTTTTTTCATAACTACGATGTTCTTACCATCCAAGGACAGTCGTTCAAGTTGATGCCAGTCAAGTCGCTTATATAAATTTTCTGCTGTATGAGTAAATAGATAAATTTCTTTAAGCCCAAGGTCTTTTGCGTGGTCTTGAATGTAATTACAAATTAATGCTCCCAATCCTTTTCCTCTGTTGTCGGGCTTTGTGTAAACTAATGCTAACCAGTTTTTGTAAATTTTTAGTCGTGGTTCTCTGTCCAACAGTCCAACGCGGTTGTAAAGTCCGCCCGTTGCGATTGGTTTGTTGTCGAGTGTCATTAAAATTTGAAACTCATCATTGTCTGCAGAAAGTCTTTTTATTTTTTCAATTGTTGTCTGAACTGGAATGTTCCACTCACTTAGATACCAGTTTGCAATAAGTTCGATATTTTCATTGTCCTCAGGTAGAATTATTTGATATTTTATATCTGCCATAATTTAGAATGTCTATTATTTTTCCACCCTTGTTAGCGTTCTTCTTCACCAACAAGTTAGCTTCTTTGAATTATGAATTATTCTTATACACATATACTTCGGGTATCACACACAGATTAGCTATCATGGATGTATACTAATTTTTTGCTCAAAAATATCTTTGTAATTCGTTGGTTATCAGTTTGTTGGTGAAGAACACCAACAAAAGGCGAAAAAATAACCTACCCCCAAAAAATCAGACTAAAAACACTGTTAAGCTGCGGCTACCGTGAGCACCTATGACCAAACTTTGCTCAATATCGGCTGTTTTGGAAGGGCCTGAAATGAATACACCATATCCACCCGATTGAGTAGTGTGTATTTTTTGATATGCTTGGTGCATATTCCACACCAAAGCCGACTTTTCTACCACAAAAACCATGTGTTGGGTAATGAAAGGCAATGCACGATGAAAAATAGCCGTGGCCGGAATCCACACAGCACCATTTTCGGCCACGCCAAGCTCTCCTTTCAACACCACCAAATCTATGTCCTTGAGATCGTGAGGGTCGTCTATTTTCGATATGTCGGTGTTGATAATTGACAATGGCATATTGCCGGCTATCAACTTCATGTCGTGATATATTTTTTTGATTTCATCTTCCAGCGCACCAATGGAGGCCAACGCTATCGCTTGTCCGCCTACAAACTTCACTATCTCCATAAAATGAGAAACCAAGTCCACATCATTTCTTTCAAAAACGGGCAGCGATGGCAGTGGACTAAGTGCCGGCTTGTTTTGCTTTATTTTTTGGAGGATTAAATCTCTTGACGACATGGTGTTTCTATTGAAAAATTATCTCACTATTTCAAAATCGTAGGTGATTTCGGCAGTCGATTCCAGTGTTTTGGCCACGGAGCAATACTTTGTCATAGACAAATCGATGGCGCGCTGCACTTTGCCCTCATCTAAATTTTTACCTTTCAATGTATAGTGAACATGTATTTTTCTAAACAACGAGGGTTCTACGCCTTCCTCACGTTGTCCATCGAGTGTCACATGGTAATCTTCTACTTCTTGCTGCATTTTTTTCAAAATACTCAATACATCCATGCTGCTGCACCCACCCAGCGAGGTCAAAAGCAACTGCATGGGTCTCATTCCTAGGTTTTGACCACCAATGGCAGGCGAACCGTCCATCACCACTTTCGCTCCCTCTTCGTTTACTGCCTCAAGATTTACCGCATCATTTATTCTGTTAAGCTCTATTTTCATCGTTTTAAGTAGCTCCAAACCCACAAGGGAGCATTTTTTATATGGTTCTATATTCATGGGTTTATTGAGTGAAGCCTCACTCATGAATAGCGTTTTGAAAACCGCCTGCAATAATAACAAAAAAGCCAAGACAAAAAGTGCCTTGGCTTTCGGATATATATAATAACTATGAGAATATCTACGACTCCAGTAATATTTTTAGTTATTTCCGAAGTAGTATAGTAGATATTGCAAAAGTACTAAGTTTTTTATTACCAAATTGTTAATAATGAAAATAAAAAATGCCGGAAACTTGCATCTCCGGCATTTATCAATTACCCACCCGCACTTTTCCGCCTAAATTTTTATATTAGCGAACTGCCACAGGCTCCGCTTTTTCCACAGCCGGAGCCGATGGTTCGGCAGCAGCTTTCCTAAATTGGTTTTTGTAGTTGGCAGAAGAAGCCAAGCCAAATCCGTTTTCTACAGGCAATACAGGCAATATACCGCCATTTTCTTCGCTATTCGCAAAGTTGTTTTTGTAGTTATCAAACGCCACTGCCTCTTTTGACACGTGGTCAAATGATTTTGAATTGTCCAAATTCAATTCTTTGGCTTTTTGGGCTTTGTTTGGGTGTTTGTAGTTGGCAGAAGAATATCCGCTACCTATGTTATTTCCTGCATTTGCTGCTACAATACCTGCTAAAACTATTACTGATGCTATGATGGACTTTTTCATGATATTTAAGATGCTTTCTATCCCTCACGAAAGCGGTTTTTTATGGTTTAACACCCCAAGGGACAAAGCATGTGGCTGAAGGGTGTTTTGTTTAATTTGTTTACGTTTATTTATGTTTGTTGTAAATCTTTTTTGTTGTTTTTGATTTACATTACAAAGATAGTATGGCACAAGGTGCGCTTTCATCAGGAATAGTGCTGATTTTAAGCCGAATGAATACTGAAAAAAGTCTACGTAGAAATGCTGAAATGGCCCTTTAGGGCATGGTAAGGGCTATTTTATTGGTGAGAGTGATGTATTCTTCCACACCAAGTTCTTCGGCTCGTTTATTGAAAAAAGCATCGTTGAGGAAATTTTCGGGTAGGTTCAAGGGTTTCAATCCGTTTCTTAATGTCTTTCTGCGCATAGAGAAAGCTTGCTTGATGATTTTCCTGAACAATACTTCATCGCAACCCAAATCGGTAACCTTGTTTCTTTTGACTCTTATCACACCCGATTTTACTTTTGGCGGTGGGTCAAATACGTGTTCATGTACCGTGAAAAGATACTCCATATCGTACCAAGCCTGTAAAAACACGCTCAATATGCCATAGTCTTTGTTTCCCGGACCTGAGCAAAGCCTTTGGGCTACTTCTTTTTGCAGCATACACACCACTTCGGGCACTAAGTCTTTGAAATCGAGTACACGAAAAAAAATTTGTGATGAAATATTGTACGGGAAATTGCCAATGATGCCAAATGGCTTTGTTTGAAACACATCGTTCAAATCCATTTGCAAAAAGTCTCCCGATATAAGCGTTAGATTTTCGTATTTTGTTTTTAAAAATGCAATTGATTCTTTGTCTATGTCTATGGCTTTGAAATTTACTGTTGTGTTTTGTAATAAAAAATCGGTCAAAACACCCGTGCCTGGCCCTATTTCAAGCAAATTATCGTATTGGTTGTGAAAAGTGAGTGCCTCTACTATGTCTTGAGCAATGGATTTATCTATTAAAAAATGCTGCCCAAGGTGCTTTTTGGCATCTACTGGGCTGTTCGAGTGTTTATATTTATTTTTCAATCAGTATAAATTTGATGCAATATTATAAAAACATATTGTCATTGCACCAACTTGTAGAGACCATTTGGTCTATGTAGCTTTGCTTCGTAACTTATATTAAAAAATCGCTTGCTTTACTGTGATGTCATACTGCCGTTGCCTATTCCCAATGCATATACCTATGCCATTCCATCGGAGTATGCAGAACAAATAGCGGTGGGAATGCGTGCGGTGGTGCAGTTTGGGGCTAAAAAAGTGCTCACGGCTGTCATTTTGAGGCTTCATGACGACCAGCCTGCGGTGTACGAACCTCGCCCCATTCTTTCTTTGGCCGATGATATTCCTTCCGTTTTACCCATTCAGTTGGATTTTTACCAAAAACTGGCCGATTATTATCTTTGCCATAGGGGAGAAGTGCTGAATGCAGCCTTGCCTTCGGGCTTAAAACTATCTTCTGAATCGAAAATACAGCTAAATCCTGCGTTTAAACTTCAGTTTGCAGACACTAAGTCTTTTACACCCAAAGAACTATCGCTTTTGGAGTATTTGGAGGAAAGAGAATCTGTTACTTATGGAGAAGCTTCTTCTTTTTTAGAGGTAAAAAATATTTACAACTACCTCAATAGCCTTCAAAAAAAGAATGCCATTGTTATTTTTGAGGAACTGAAAGAAAAATATAAGCCCAAAATCATCAAAAAAATACGATTGGCAGATAAATATGCCCGCGATGAGGCTTCTTTGCAGTTTTTAATAGAGCAATTGGAAAAAAAGCCCAAGCAATTGGATGTGGTGTTGGGCTTTCTTCAAAAATCGCAACTTTTTCAATCGCAATCGGCTGATAATGAAGGGATATTGAAGTCTGAACTGCTTGAAGATGAATCAATTTCAGATTCTTCTTTAAAAAGCCTCATTAAATCCGGTGTTTTTGACGAAGTGGAGGTGATTATTTCACGAATAGATGAAGTTGGGCCATCGCCCGAACATAATTTTGAGCTTTCAAACAGCCAACAGAAAGCCAAAACAGAGATTATTAATCATTTTGAAAGCAAAAATACGGTTTTGCTGCATGGAATTACGGGAAGCGGAAAAACAGAAATTTACATAGAGCTTATAAAAAATATTCTGGAAAATGGGCAACAAGTGTTGTTTCTGCTTCCCGAGATTGCCCTTACAACCCAAATCGTAGGCAGATTGAGCCGAGTTTTTGGCGATATTTTAGGCATTTATCATTCCAAATATTCTGATAATGAACGAGTTGAGGTATGGAAAGGCTTGATGAACGGCAGATTTAAGGTGATAGTAGGGGTACGTTCTTCTATTTTTCTTCCATTTTCTGATTTGGGGCTGATAATCGTAGACGAAGAGCATGAGCCATCTTATAAACAATACGACCCTGCACCTCGCTATCATGCGCGCGATGCGGCACTGATGTTAGCACAACTGCATTTCTCTAAAGTATTGTTGGGCTCGGCCACGCCTTCCATAGAATCGTATCACATGACAAAAGAGGGCAAATGGGGTTTGGTGATCCTTGCTGAGCGTTTTGCCAATGCCAAGCTGCCCGAAATTGCTTTGGTAGACATGAAAATTCAAAAGCAGCAAAAAAAGCTCAAACATGAGTTTTCTGAGCCGCTTTCAGAGTTGATTATCAGTAATTTACAATCTAAAAAACAAACCATACTTTTTCAAAACCGCAGAGGCTATTCGCCTTATGTCTCCTGCGAAGACTGCGGATTTGTGCCTCAGTGCAAAAGCTGCGATGTGAGCCTCACTTATCATTTGCACAGAAAAGAGCTTTCGTGCCACTATTGCGGTCATAAAGAGCCTGTATTAAATATTTGTCCTGCTTGTGGCTCAAACAAGATTCGCACAGTGGGTTTTGGCACTGAAAAACTGGAAGAAGAAGCGCAAATTTTGTTTCCTGAAGCACGTATTCAGCGCATGGACTTAGATACCACTCGCAGCAAAACAGGCTATAGCAAAATTATACAAGCCGTTGAAAACGAGGAAGTTGATGTGTTGGTAGGCACACAAATGGTTACCAAAGGCTTGGATTTTGACCATGTAAACTTGGTAGGCGTTTTTGACATAGACCGTATGCTTCATTTTCCTGATTTCAGAAGCCACGAAAGGGTGTTTCAGATACTTACCCAAGTAAGCGGACGAGCAGGTAGAAAAAGCGGACAGGGTAGGGTAGTGATTCAAACTTCGCAGCCCGGCCACCCTATTTTTTCTTATGTGTTACAGGCTGACTATCAAGGCTTTTACGAAAAAGAAATAGTAGAACGCAAAAAATATCTCTATCCACCTTTTTCGCGAATGATTAGACTTACACTCAAACATACCGACCGTTCGCTCATAGAAAAAGCGGCTTTGGTATTGGTGGCTAATCTTCGTAAAAAGTTGGGAGATTCCAGAATTCTTGGGCCTCAATCGCCTGTCATTGATAAGATTAGAGACCGATATTTGAAAGATATAAACGTAAAGCTTGAAAAAGATAAAATAGACATCAAAAAATCTAAACTGGTATTAATGAGCGAAATTCAATATTTCAATGCTTTGCCTGAATTTAAGCAAGTGGAAGTGGTGGTAGATGTTGATTTTGTTTGAGTTTAGTTTGTTATCAGCTTTTTAAGGTCGGCCAGCGTATTGGCATCGTTGATTTTTTTATCTTTTCTCCACCTCAATATCCTTGGAAAGCGCACAGCCACCCCCGATTTGTGCCTGTTTGAGATGTTTATGCCTTCAAAAGCCAACTCAAAAACCAGTTCGGGAACCACACTTCTCACCGGACCGAATTTTTCTTTGGTATTTTTCTTCACAAATCGGTCTATTTCCACCAATTCTTTATCTGTGAGCCCTGAGTAGGCTTTGGCAAAAGGCACCAGCTCTTGGTTTTCGTTCCAAAGTGCAAAAGTGTAGTCTGTGTACAAATCGGCCCTGCGTCCATGCCCTTTTTGGGCGTAAATAAGCACGGCATCTATCGTATACGGGTCTATCTTCCATTTCCACCAATCGCCACGCCTTCGGCCCGTTTCATACACCGATTGTTTGTATTTCAACATGAGTCCTTCGGCCAAATATTTTGCTGCATTTTGTCTCAAATCTGCCAATTCGGCCCAGTTTGAAAAATTGAGCTGTGGCGACAAAATCAATTGTGCGGAATCGGTTACCGCAACAATGGTTTTCAAAATATTTCGCCTTTCTTCAAAGGTTTTGTCTCTGATATCCACTCCGTTGTATTCCAAAACATCGTAAGCTATAAGGACAGTAGGGCAGTCTTTGAGCAACTTGCTTCCGACCGTTTTTCGCCCTATTCTGGTTTGCAAATGCTGAAACGACATCGGTTTGTTTTCTTTCCAGCAAATGACCTCGCCATCAAGCACTGTGTCCAAAGGAAGCCTTTCGGCCATTTGCTTTAATTCGGGAAATTTTTCCGTAATTATTTCTTCGCCCCTCGACCAAATGTATATTTCTCCTTTTCGGTTGATAACTTGCCCGCGAAGTCCGTCCCACTTCCACTCTGCGCTCCAATCATCGGGATTGCCTAGAGTATCGAGTTCATTTTCAAGTGGATAAGCCAGAAAAAACGGATAGGGTTTGGATAAATCGGCCTTAAAATTTTCCGGATTGAGCAAAGATGAAAAGGTTGTGGTATCCGGTGTCCAGTTGCCTGATATACAATGTGAAACCATATTTTCATCAAGCTTTTCTGTTTTTGCCAATGCTTTCACCACCAGTTTTTCAGACACACCTATTCTAAATCCTCCGGTGATGATTTTATTGAAAATAAAGCAATCGTAGTATCCAAACTTGCGCCAAGCCTCGAAAATATATTGTTTTTTGGTGTCGTCTTCTTTGTTTTCCAAGGCTTTTAATCCTTTCATCCAGTGGTGGAGCGGCTCAGAAATAGCTAAATCGTCATTTTTACTTGAAATAAGCAGCGCTATGGTTTCAGCCAAATCTCCTGCCACATGATAGCATTCTTCAAAAAGCCAAAGAGGGGTATGGGCTTTTTCTGCCGCCCATATTCTTAAAAAAGTGGTGTTAACCGTGCGCTTTGGTCGCCTGCCGGTAAGCAATGCCAGTGCCCAGATTTTGTCTTCTTCATCGCAATTCAAAAAAAAGTTTTCCAATGCGCTTATTTTAGCGTTGGTTTTGGTAGTGTTGTCCAGTATTTCTATTAATTGTGTAAATAGTTTCATTGTCCTACATTTCTTCCTTTTTAGCTTCTTCAGGTTCTTCTTCGGCCATTTCGCCTACAAATTTTGTGGCAACTTCCTCTGCATCAATACCTTGTTCTCTCAAAAACTTGACATAAGCTGCCGTGTATCCGTGTGTCACATACACTTTTTCCGCTCCTGTAGCGGCTATGGTTTGGTTTAGTTCTAAAAAGTCTGCATGGTCTGACACCGCAAAGCCTTTATCTGCATTTCTTCTTCTCCGAGTGCCCCTCAGTGCCATCCATCCCGAAGCTATTCCCAGCTCAAAAGGCTCAAATTTGTGAAGCCAAGGTGTGCCAATCACCGATGGGGGTGCTAAAATGAGGCTTTTATTAAGTTTGGATTTTTCGATATTTCCCACGGCATACTCTCCATGTGGCAATTTTATACCTGCCTGAAAATAGGCATCATGAATGTTTTTTATGCTTCCATGTAAAAATATCGGGCCTATTTCGGGGTCGATATTTGTTATAAGTCTTTGCGCCTTCCCCAAGGAATAGCCAATCAGCACCGTAGCGACATTTTTTTGCGAATTTGAGCGCCACCAAGCGTTTATTTCATCAAATACGTTTTTTTGTGGTTTCCATTGAAAAATTGGAAGTCCAAAAGTGCTTTCGGTGATAAATGTGTGGCATCTCACGGGTTCAAATGGAGTGGTGAGTCCATCGGAGGTGGTTTTGTAGTCGCCCGACACTACCCACACCTCGCCTTTGTGTTCTATTCTTACTTGTGCAGAACCTATAATGTGTCCGGCAGGATAAAAGCTGATTTTTACACCGTTCATTACAATTTCTTCGCCATAATTTACCCCACGAACAGATATATCTCCCAACCTTAATTTCATAATCGGTACCGACAAATGATGGGCTAAATAATGTTCGCTTCCCCAGCGGGCATGGTCTGAATGGGCATGGGTAATGACTGCGTTTTTAACTTTTCGCCACGGATCGATATAAAAATCGCCTTTTTCGCAATAAATTCCTGATTCTGTAAAACTTAACAGTTGCATCTATGGATAAAAAACTCTAGCATTGTATTCTGTTTTCAATAGCTTCAATAACTTACATTTTAAATGAAAGTTATTATCTTTTGAATGAAATAAGCAACATTAGTGATTATTAACCCAAAAATTTAAACCAACCTAAACAAAATGAATAGCAACACAACAAAGATTTTGATTGGTGTGATAGTGGCCCAAACCCTACTCATCGTGTATTTACTTTTTCAAATAAAAACGAAAAACGAAAATATTTCGAAACTTACACAAACCGTAGATATCCAATCGACCGAAATTCAAGATAAAACCAAAGAATTGGAGTCGATAAGTGCTGACTTGGAGAGGGTAAAAGCCGAGCGAGAAAAACTTGGATTAGATAATTCTGAGTTAAACGCAGAAATAGAAGAACTGAACTCAGCCATAGGCGATTTAAAAAAATCTAAAAAACTGGACGACAACAAGCGCAAAGAGCTGGAAAAACTCGTGGCGAAGCTTAGGGAAGACATTACAAAGCGCGATCAGGAAATAGCGGGATTGAAAGCTGCCAACGATTCGCTTCAAACCAATGTGAACACCCTTTCGAGCGAAAAAGCCAAGTTGGCCGACTCTATTTCTAATGTAAGCACAAAATCGAGAGAGGTGGAAAGCAAACTCAAGTTTGCTTCAATTTTAAAGGCTGAAAACGTGAAAATCACTGTTTTAAAATCAAATGGCAAAGAGATAGAAGACGATGAATACAAAGCCTCTAAAATAGACCGATTGAAGATTACCTACACCTTGGCTGACAATAAAGCTGCCAAACATGAATCAAAAGATTTCTACATCAGGCTCAAAACTCCCGATGGAGATGTTTTTTCTGACCCTGCCAACGGTGGCGGATATTTTAACTTGGCCGATGGTTCACCATTGTCGTACACGATGAAACAAACGGCAGAATTTGATAACTCTAATCAAAAAATTGAGTTTACAACCTTTAGTGGCCTAAAGTTTGTCCCCGGATTCTATAAAATAGAAATTTACAGCGAAGGGTACAAAATTGGCGAGGGCAATTTCAAAGTGAAGTAATCAATCCAAACTCGGTTTTTAAAAAGAGTAGCATATAAACCTAAATATTTGTGCAAAAGGCTAAATTTAAAATACAAAATCTTGATGTGGTACTAGCCACAGGAAGGATAGACTTCGATGAGGAAAATGCAGTGATGCGCGCTGTAAACGAAGACGAAGAGTATACTTTCGATGTGATTGCGTGTGCAGCCCGTCCCGTAGAGTTTTCTATAGTGAATCAGCTTTATAAACTCGATAAACAAGCCGTAATCGATGCCTGTGACGAGTGCAACCGCAGCAGGAGAATAGGTATTCTTACTACAAATAAATACCACTTGATTTTATCTCCTTTTGTGGAAAGGCATACGTTTTTTGGCAAAGAGCAAGCCGAAAAGCTTACCAATGAAGTAATAGAAGAATGTAAATTTTTGGGAGCAGAAAGCCTGAGAATCACGCAGTTTACTATGATGCGTGGTCACATGCCGTTTTACGACCAGTTTAAAGGAATAATTGAGGCACTGATAACTCGCAGAGATTCTTCTTTAAAACTTGTGTATTTTGATATTCCTGACAAATTTTTCTATGAATTGAGTACGCTTTTCAAATCGTATGAGCAATTGAAATAATACTTTTTCTGTATCATCAAAAACCTATTTTGCCATGTTCACCTTCTTTCTTTCAAAACTTTTGATTGTAGGCTTGCTTGGCGGAATAGGTTTTTTAATTTACTACATAATAGACCGATACTTAAATAAAAGGATGAAGAATATGGGCTTGTGAAATACAATCTGTCACAACTAAAAATCTACCCCTTCTCCTCCGCCTCCTTGCCCTTCTCTCGATTGCCTGCGGCTGCTTTTTCTGGCAGTGAGCGATTCGTTTCCAAACTTATAGGTAAAATTCACTGTCATTACCCTGGTTTCTCGTTTACGCTTTATTTCTGTGTAGAAATTAGGTCCTTCTTGTATGGCATTAAATTGACGCGTATTGAACACATCGCTTATGTTAATGGTCAAAAATGCTTTCTGTGGTATAATATCTTTTTTGAAACCGACATCTATCCCGTTCATGCCAAAAAACGTTCCTTGTGCTATGGCTATGGGCATCATGTAATAGCCCGAAATTTGAAAATCTGCCCCTTTCCACACTTTGAAATTGGATTGCAAACGTCCATTTCCCGTCAGGTTCTCTCTGTTTAGATTTGATGTAGGGTTATTTACATCTACTATTTGGGCATAAAAGGCATTGATGTTGGAGGTGATATTCCACCACTTGGTAAACGTATTCTTGCCTATCAGCTCCAAGCCGGTGTTTCGAGCGTAGCCCACATTGGTGTATTCTGTAACCGAAACTCCCGTGTTTACATCTACAGAACGCACCCTTTGTGTAGTACCGTTGATTTGACGAAAATATCCTGTGGCTATAAACGAATGTTTTTCCCAATTTTTAGAGTAGCTCAGCTCATAAGAATCTACATATTCCGGCTTTAAAAATGGATTTCCCCTTACCAAATTGATAGGGTCGTTGTATGTGGGAAATGGATTTAATGTCCCCGGATTGGGCCTATTGATGCGCCTGCTGTAGCTGGCTCTCATTTCTTGTTCTTTGGGAAGCTTTTTAGTCAAATGTATGGTAGGGAAAAAATCAATTAAATCGTCAGGCCTATTGGTTTGATTTATTGTTACTTGCTCTATCGTTCTTATGGTTTGTTCGGCTCGCAAACCTGCTTGCACGGCAAATCCTTTGGGCAACTGTTGGTTCCAAATGGCATAAGCAGCATTTACATATTCATAGTACCTAAATCGATTGGTGCGAGCTGTGTCTGAAAAGAAAACAGTAGAAAAACTATCGGCTCTGAAATTATTATCAAAATTTCTGTGAATAAATTTCGCCCCCAATTCAAAGCGCGCTTTTTCAGAAACAGGCTGAACAAAATCTATTTGACCTTGGTAAATCATATTTTCATTAAAAGGGCGTGTTCTAGACACTTCAATAGGTACATTAGTTAAGTTATTAATAGTGTTTTCTTTCTGAAAAAAATTGGTAGTGCCATAGCCGGTAGAGTAAGAGGCTGTACCTGCCACATAGAGTTCTTTGGTGGGCACATCAAAAGTGCGCCTGTACGAAAGGTTAAAATCAGTATTGTAGCCATAATGGTATTGGCGCACATCTCTATTTCTATAAAGGCTGCTTCTAAAGGGTGTATTGTTTTCAAAATCATAAAGAATGAGCTCTGGTTCTGCATTTTCATTGTATCCGCCTGTAAATCGGGCATCAATGGTGTTTTTCTTATCTATGGTATATTCTGCTCCTATAGAACCCAAATGATTATGGGTAAAAAGTTCTGCTCTCGATTCTTGATTTTGAAAGTTTGAAGTGTCGTTTGTGAATTTGTTTTCACGAAATGTTTTGTGTCGCTGCCAACGTTGCCCATACCTGTAGCCGTAATTTGTAGAAAAGTTCCATTTGCCTACTTTCCAATTAAGCGAAGCATTGCCGTTGTATTTATTTATGGTATTTTGCTTGTCAAACGATTCATTGCGGCTGTCTCTGGTACCAAATCCGCTCGATACGAGCCCATTCATACCATCTTCTCTATTTTTTTTGAGTATAATGTTTATAATTCCGCCCATGCCCTCGGCATCGTACCTAGCCGATGGATTGGTGATCAGTTCGACTTTTTCTATATTTCCTGCCGGAATTTGCTGCAATATCTGTTGAGCAGAGCCCGCATTGGCATAGGGTTTTCCATTTACCCAAATGGTGACATTGCCCGTACCACGCATATTGATGTTTCCATCAGTATCTACGGTGACGGAAGGAATCTGTTGAAGCACATCGGAAGCGCTACCACCCGCCACAATAGGGTTTTTATCTACTTCAAATACTTTTTTATCGATGCTCATTTGCATTTGTTCTCTTTCGCCTACCACTTTCACATCTTGCAACATTTGCGTGTTGGGCATAATTTTTATTTGCCCCAAGTTAACGTTTGGTGTACGTGGATTGATGCGAAGTGTGTCTGAACGATAGTTTTTGTACCCTATAAAAGATATTTTGACCAAGTATTTGCCGGGTATTACCTGTTCTATTTCAAAATTACCTTTTTCATCGGCCAATGCGCCAAGCAGTTTGGTGGTGTCTCTTAGCGAAACAAGTGTAATTGTGGCATATTCTACGGCAACATTTGATTGTGCATCCACTACCTGCCCTTTCACCGTTCCTAAAAAAGGAGCTTCTCCATTGGCAGGAATATTTTGAGCATAAATATTTGATATAGAGATGGTTAATGCAAAAAAGATAAAGCAGAGTATGCTTAAAAATACTTTGTATTTCAAAATAGTAGTGTGTGTTTAGCGTTTGGTATAGTATAAAACTGTTTTTAGAAAGAAAAATTGTTTTGATAACATTAAATTACCATATACAAGTTTCGTTCAATTAAAGAAAGTTTGTTCTTTGATATCGATATGTTGATAACAAAGTTTCAAACTTAGCTATTTTGCAAATTAATGAGAGAAAATAGATTGATATTTTGGGTTATTTTTTCCCTGTTACTTGGTTTGGGCGCTTGCAGAAGCAGCAAGAACCAAAGCAGCACAAAGATAATAGAAAACCAAGCAGAGGGAATTTTAAAAAAAGCAAAAAAACAAATAGGTACACGCTACAAATCTGGTGGTGACTCGCCCTCAGAGGGCTTTGATTGTTCCGGATTTACTCGCTATTGTTTTGAAAGTGAAGGAATTAGGCTGCCGGCTACGGCATCGCAACAAGTTCAAGTTGGGATAAAAGTAAATCCTGAAAATGCCCAAAAAGCCGACCTTATATTTTTTAAAGGAGGCGATAAAAAAAGCAAATCTACGGGCCATGTAGGCATCGTAATAGGGGGTAAAGGCAATGACTTGGAGTTTATCCACGCCAGTACCAGCAAAGGAATCATGGTAAGCAAGCTCAGTGAAAAGTATTTCAAAGAGCGATTTGTAGGAATAAGGCGTGTGGTGGGAGTGGTACACTACACAAAATAATATTTTATACTTGCTCCCACCATTAAATCTCCTGATTCTAGCCTATAATTTTCACTTTTACACCATTGGGGGCTTTTACATAGTCAAACACACGTTTTCCGTTTTCCATGTGCCACTTTACATCTACAGTACCACCTTTGGGGTGCGGAAATTTGCCTTCGGCATCGGTGGCAATATCTGTTTTTACCTTTATTTCTACATAATTTGTATCAGGAGCTTTGGGGAAATGCACGCCCAGCACATTGCTTGACAAATAATACATAGGGCTGGCCGACCAAGCGTGGCACAAGCTGTTTTGGGTTCGTTTCTCAAAATATTCAGGCACAGTTTTGTACCCTTTCGTAAGTGCCCAACCCCAGCCGTCTTTCATCAGTTTTTCGGCTATATCAGGCAAATCGGCTTTGTACAAACCATCAAACATATAAAAACAATAGCTCGGAGAAATATAAGTGCCATCTTCAGGGCTAAAACCGTTAACAAACAAAGATCTAAATTCGTAACGAACGTATTTTTTTATTTTTTCTAATTGGACAGGTGAAACTATTCCGGCCGATACTGCAAATAGACTTGCATGGGCCGAATAAGATTCCTTGGCTAAATTATCTGTATAGCAGCCTTTGGCTTCGTCCCAAAAGTTTTCATTGATGGATTTTGAAAGAAAATCGATTCTTTTCCCCAAATATTCAGCGTCTTTGGTTTTACCTATCTCATTGGCCATGGCAAAAGCACATTGCATAGCTATCAAATAATTCAAGCTGAATATGCAATGGATGCCTTTAATTGATAAATAGCCTCTTTTTATACCCAAATCGCCATGAAATCCACCATAGTGTGATTTAATTCCCCTTACTTTGTTCCATTCAGCATTTAAAAGCAAATCGTTGGGTCGTTCATTTGAAAGCTCGTCAAACCATGCCAAGTTTTTCATAATGGCGTTCCAATACTTATTTATTAATTCTTTATCACCTGAATGGTCATAATATGCCTTGAATCCCTCTACCGCGTTGAGACAAAAGTCGGCTATGGTATAGTTACCTGAATTGGGAAACACAGCCCTGATTTTTCCGGTACTATCGGGCGATTGGCCATAGAGCTCCATACATCTGCGCATGAGTTCTTGGTCGCCAAAACTGGCTAAATTATTGAAATACTGGATAATGGTATCGCGCACATACATGCCTCTCTCACGCCCTACACAATCTACATACACATCTTCCATATTGGTAGTTTGAGTACGCAGACACATTTGCCATATTTCATTCAATAAGGGGTCGGAGCATTTGAATTCGCCTTTGAGTTCTACAGGATAGTTTGCCGAGCGAAGTTCCAGATTGTTGAAAACCACATCGGTTTGGGTGTTTCTCACAGTGATGTTGATGAATCGCATCCCCCTAGGATGTGGAGGCATATATTCTATCGCATCTTCACTACAAATCACCCTGTCGCCATTTTGATAATGCGCCATTTGAAACAAGTGTAAATTGTCTTCCGTCACCTGTTCGCTAAAGCAAACATCTATGGTAGCACCTTTTACTCCCGATAATTGTAAAATGGGATAAAGTAAGCGGGTGTAAGCAAGGTCTAGAATAATGGTAAAGCCATTGGGATATTCTTTTTTAAGAAACTTTTTCCCTTTTAGCTGCTTGTAATCACACAATTCAAAAGGTTCTCCGTAGGTATCCCAACAAGTGGCAAATACAGGACTTTGCGACTTTTCATCACTTTTCACATCTACCCAACCACCTATTTCTTTCAAATCATCGTTTTCGGCAAAGGGCAGTTGCTTGGGTGCTAAGAACTTATCAAAAATATCTTTTTTTAACAGCGGACTTCGTTTGAAAACAATATCAGAACTTGTATCCTTCGTTGCCGATATTTTCACCCCCGATTCTTTAGGGAAGCCCATCAGGTGGTCTACTAAATCGAAATAAGGGCCTATTTTCCCCATGTAGTAATTCCAGCCGGCCTTTAGAGGGAATTTTCTTGTAATTCTTAAGTTTTGATTTTCAGAATATAAGCCGTCTTCTACAGGTTGTCTATTGAGCCAAAATTCACCCCAAAAAGTTGAAGTATAAACATCTTGCTCTTTTTCTGAGTATATCCATGTTTTAAATGCTACAAACCCACCCGACTTATGTTCATCGTCAAAAAAATCGGGTACAGATACCTCAAATGAATATACATCTTCTTTAATATTTAGAGGCAGAATTTTATGTACTTCTACTTCATCATTGAACTCATTGTATTTGAAATAAGGAATTCTTCTCGAAGCCAAAATGCCCCAAGCCGATTGATTTGCGATTTCTACGGCACTTTTCCAGTTTTTATCACTAAAGCCTATGTTTTTCCAGCCTTTTTCTTCTTTTGATTGTTCAAATCTATCAGCGGGGTTTAGCGCAAAACTTAGTTTGTTGGCATACATACTCCGCTCTCTTGCTGGCGAGGCTTTCCAGTTGGCAGCAGATGTGTCTAGCGAAATAGATTCTTTATCGTTTGTTACAGTGCCCCAGGCCACAAATCCACCAATGTTAGGAATCGATTTGTAGGTTTTCATTCCAAAATAGTTTGCCTGAACTGCTATTACATTTTCACCTGTTGTGAGATAGGGAGCCAAGTTTATAGAGTCATACACAGGAAATCTAGGGTCGAAACGTATAGGCCCTTGGTGTACAAAGCGGTTGTTGACAAAAAGTTGATAGCTACTATCGGCAAACAAATTTATTATTGCCTCATTTGGAACAGTTTTTAAATTGAAACTTTTCCTGAAATTGGCATATATATTTCTTCCTTTGCCTTCTTTATCTATCCAAATGTATTTGGCAGATTTTGGCTTAGGATCTAGTTCGTAAGTAGTAGTAGAGAATAAAGTGTTTGCTAAAGTATCATTAAAAACCAGGCTTCCGGCCAAGCCCACACCTGTATTTGTTATAAACTCTCTCCTTTGCATTATCTAAATATATGTTTGTAATATTCTAATAGTTGCAATGATAAATTATTTCAGTCAATTTTTTAATAAAAAATGGATTATTGTGGTGTGTGATGATGAATACAGCTTAAAAACCACACTTTAATGCATTGTGGAATCTATTTTTGTGCTATTAATAAACCAAACTAAAAATAAAAAACCGCCCCTTTCGAGGGCGGTTTAAAAACATATTATTTGAACTGGCTTTTTTAATGTAAGAATTAAAATATGCCTATGGTTACGTCTTTCATAAGATTTAGCTGTATATAATTGAATACATGCAATTATAACGAAAATATTAATATATAGTTCAATATACTGAAATATTTGTATCTGTCCCCCAATTAAATTCTCCATTTTTAATATCTACCATTCTGTACGATTGTATAAAGACTTTAGACAGACCACTTAAACCATGTCGGGCAATAATTTTCACCTCTAGAATCACATGTTCGTTTTGTTTTAATATATCTTGTAGGTTTTCTTTACAAACCACCCTGTAAGCATATCCGGCACTCATATCTTTGGAACTTAATTTATTCATGTGAGGAATAAAGTTGTCCTGTAATTCTAACTGAGCAATTCTTTTATTTGTTTTGTTATTAGACATAGGGATTAATCGCACCTTAAAAAAATCTACTCTTACATCAAATACATCGTATTTTGATGTATTTACAATTTTTATCAAATAAAAAGTTTCATCTCCGTGTTTTACACATGAAATACTTTGGCTAATACGTAATCTTGGCCTCAGATAGTATAGAATAAGGTATAAAAAAATAAAAGAAGAGATAATTCCTCCAATAATTCCAAAAGTAAAATCAACTAAAAATTCCATTGGGTTAGATTTCATTATAAAAAACCGCCCTCTTTCAAAGGCGGTTTCCACGCATTATGCATTACTAATTACGCATTAATAACTATTTCCCCGCTTTAGCCCTGATGATGTTCAGCGCACCTCCGGCTTTGAACCACTCTATTTGGCCTTGGTTGTAGCTATGTTTGGCTTCAATGGTTTCTACTGAACCGTCTTTGTGGTTAAGAACGATTTGTAGGTTTTTACCGGGAGCAAATGTAGTCAAGCCTACGATGTCTATATTATCGTCTTCTTGAATTTTGTCGTAGTCGGCAGGGTTGGCAAAAGTGAGTGCCAACATACCTTGTTTTTTCAAGTTGGTTTCGTGGATACGAGCAAACGATTTTACCAAAATGGCACGCACACCCAAGAAACGAGGCTCCATGGCCGCATGTTCGCGAGACGAGCCTTCGCCATAGTTGTTGTCGCCCACCACGATAGAACCGATTCCGGCAGCTTTGTAAGCACGTTGTACTTTGGGCACTTCGTCATACGCTCCGTTGAGTTGGTTTTTCACCGAGTTCGACTTGTCGTTGAAAAAGTTGGTAGCTCCTATCAACATATTGTTTGAAATGTTGTCGAGGTGGCCACGGAATTTCAACCAAGGTCCGGCCATAGAAATGTGGTCGGTAGTACACTTTCCTTTGGCTTTGATGAGCAATTTCAGTCCTTTCAAATCCACACCTTCCCATGCTTTGAATGGAGAAAGAAGCTGCAAACGATCGGAAGTAGGAGCTACTTTTACCTCTACTTTTGAACCATCGGCTGCAGGCGCTTGGTAGCCTGCATCTTCCACTGCGAAACCTTTGGCTGGCAATTTATAGCCTTTTGGCTCATCTAATTTTACTTTCTCGCCTTTTTCGTTGGTCAAGAAGTCAGTAATAGGGTTAAAGGTCAAATCTCCTGCTATGGCCAAAGCCGTCACTATTTCAGGCGAAGCCACGAAAGCGTGTGTATTTGGGTTGCCATCGGCACGCGACTTAAAGTTGCGGTTAAATGAAGTGATAATAGAGTTTTTCTCTTGTTTTTCAGCACCTTGGCGAGCCCACTGACCTATACATGGACCGCAAGCATTGGCAAGCACCACACCGCCCATTCTCTCAAATGTAGCCAACACACCATCTCTTTCGGCTGTGTAGCGCACTTGTTCCGAACCGGGAGTGATGGTAAATTCTGCTTTTGCTTTCAGGTTTTTCTCTGTGGCTTGTTGTGCCAATGAAGCCGCACGGGTCATGTCCTCGTACGATGAGTTGGTACAAGAGCCTATCAAACCTACCGATAGGGTAGAGGGCCATCCTTTTTCTTTCACTGTGGCAGCAAATTTGCTCAAAGGCCATGCAATATCAGGCGAGAACGGGCCATTGATGTGTGGCTCCAGTTCAGAAAGATTGATTTCTATGATTTGGTCATAATATTTCTTAGGGTCGGCATACACCTCAGGGTCAGCCTGTAAATATTGCTTGATGCCATCGGCCAAAGCAGCTACATCGGCTCTGTCGGTAGATTTCAAATAGGCAGCCATTTCCTCGTCATAAGCGAAAGTAGAGGTAGTAGCACCTATTTCCGCACCCATGTTGCATATTGTGCCTTTTCCTGTAGCCGAAAGCGATTTTGCTCCTTCACCAAAATACTCTACAATATAGCCTGTACCGCCTTCCACGGTCAATATTCCGGCTACTTTCAAAATCACATCTTTGGCAGAAGCCCAGCCTGAAAGTTTACCTGTCAGGTGTACACCTATCAATTTGGGGAATTTCAACTCCCAAGGCATTCCGGCCATCACGTCCATAGCATCGGCACCGCCCACACCAATGGCTATCATTCCCAAACCTCCGGCATTGGGCGTGTGCGAATCTGTTCCTATC
>ERZ1066116.143-NODE-143-length-37443-cov-12.738098_pt1 | contig 37443 bp, 31 predicted proteins | sample MGYA00382763_ERZ1066116 | MGnify/ENA primary metagenome ERZ1066116 (study PRJEB33369, sample SAMEA5778346) | biofilm metagenome | biome: Industrial cooling water; feature: Water cooling tower basin; material: Biofilm | place: United Arab Emirates | collected...
AGGCGAATCACCAAATCGAAACGTTTCTCACCTTCATAAACCAATCCGGCAGATTCTCCGGCAAATGCCATTTTTATATACCTATTTATTTCATTGATGTTTAAGCCAAAGCGAGCAATTTTATCTCTATCCATTTTCACTGATATTTGAGGCAATCCGGCTATTTTTTCAATAAAAATATCATTTACTCCTTCTATCGGCTTAATGATTTTGCGAAGCTTTTGGGCGTTTTTCAAAAGCTCGTCTAAGTTTTCACCATATATTTTGATGGCTACATCTTGCCGTGCCCCTGTCATAAGTTCATTGAAGCGCATTTGAATAGGCTGCTGAAAGCTAAAACTTACACCCGGCAAAATTTTAAGTGCTTCCTGCATTTTATTGGCCAGTTCTTCACGTGAAGTAGCGGAAACCCACTCGTCTTTTTCTTTCAAAACCACTATCAAATCGCAAGACTCCAAGGGCATAGGGTCGGTAGGGATTTCGCTTGTGCCAATTTTACCTACTACTTGTTTCACTTCAGGAAACTTATCTAACAATACTTTTGATGCTTTTCCTGCTGCCTCTATCGTTTCGCTCATAGAGCTGCCTGTTAACACACGGGTTTCTACAGCAAAATCGCCTTCTTCGAGCGTAGGAACAAACTCGCCACCCATATTTAAAAACAAAGCAATAGAACTACCCATCAACAGTACAGAAGAGCCAACCACCAGCCATTGGTTACGAAGTGCCAATTGTAAACTCGGCAGGTATATTTTTCCGAAAAATGCCATTACTTTATCTGAAATGGTCTTTTTTTGAGGGATGTCGTTTCTTAAAAACAATGCACACATGGAAGGTACATAAGTAAGCGACAATACAAAAGCACCGATGATAGCAAAACCCACAGTTATGGCCATAGGCTTGAACATCTTTCCTTCCACACCTGTAAGAGCCAAAATAGGCAGGTAAACAATAAGAATAATCAATTCACCAAAAGCAGCTGCATTCCTGATTTTTGATGCCGAATTAATGACTTCTTCATCTGTTTCTCGCTGCGAAAATCCCACTTTTCGTATTGATAAATGATGTAGTGTAGCTTCCACAATTATGACCGCTCCGTCAACTATCAGCCCGAAATCTATTGCCCCCAAGCTCATCAAATTGCCCGATATGCCAAAAGTATTCATCATTCCCAAGGCAAAAAGCATAGAAAGAGGTATGACAGAAGCCACGATAAGTCCTGCCCTTATATTTCCCAACATTAATACCAATACAAAAATCACAATGAGTGCCCCTTCAGCCAAGTTTTTTGACACCGTGTTTATGGCTTTATCGATAAGTGCCGAACGGTCTATAAAAGAATCAATTTTCACTCCTTGCGGCAACGAGTTTTGAATTTGTGCTATTCTTTCTTTTACATTTTTAATGGCTTCTTTAGAGTTTTCGCCTTTGAGCATCAGCACGATCCCCCCCACCACTTCACCCTCGTCATTGTTGGTCATGGCTCCATACCGAATGGCATGGCCCAACCGAACTTCTGCCACATTTCTGATGTAGACAGGTGTGCCGTTTGGCAGTTGTTTCACCACTATTTTCTCAATATCGCTCACTCCGGCTGCCAAGCCTTCGGTACGGATATACCAAATATTGGGTCTTTTATCTATATATGAACCGCCACCGTTTTGGTTGTTTTCCTCCAAAGCTTTGAACACTTCATTGATAGAAATATTCATGCTGCGCAGCTTTTCGGGATTAATAGCCACTTCATATTGTTTCAAAAAGCCACCAAAACTGCTGATGTCAGCCACGCCTTTTGTACCTAACAATTGCCTGCGAACGATCCAGTCTTGCATGGTTCGCAGCTCCATAGGCGTATATTTTGTATGGTCCGATTTTAAAATATACTGGTATATCTCACCTAAACCTGTGGTGATAGGTGCCAATTCGGGAGTGCCTATATTTTGGGGAATTTGTTCGATAGCTTTGCGTAAACGCTCACTTATTTGCTGTCTAGCCCAATAAATGTCAATGTCATCTTCAAAAACTACAGTGACCAACGACAAGCCAAAGCGTGAAATTGAGCGAATTTCTACCAGTCCCGGGATGTTGGCCATATTGAGCTCTACAGGAAAGGTAATTAGCCTTTCTACCTCCAAAGGAGCAAGCGAAGGACTGTAAGTGATGATTTGTACTTGATTGTTAGTGATGTCCGGCACCGCATCTATGGGGATTCGCAATGCCGACCAACCGCCCCATACCATCAAGGCCAAGGTAAGAATGCCTACCACGAGCTTGTTTTTAACCGAATAGCTGATGATGCTGTCGAGCATGTGAAATCAAGGAAGAAACCGGAAACGAAGAACGAAAAAAAATGCCGGAAATCAATAATTTTATTGATTCAAAGCGTTACCTCTTATTCACGAGCCACACATTGTCTTCGTCCGCGCCTTGCTCGGTGAGTTCTACAAGCACTTTTTCGGTAGCTATGGTGTTTACGCTTTTTCCTACATATTTAGGCTCAATAGGCAGTTCGCGCGAATATTTTCTGTTAATCAACACCAAAAGCTCAACACTCGATGGTCTGCCAAAGCTCAACATAGCATCGAGCCCCGCTCTCACGGAACGGCCTGTGTACAACACATCGTCTACCACTATCACCTTTTTGCCCTCAAGACTAAAAGGGACATGCATAGCATTGGGAATGATGTCGATTTCACGCCTTCTGAAATCGTCTCTGTTAAAAGTGGAATCTAAAGAACCGATAGCTACTGTAATACCAAAATTTTCTATCAGGTGCTTCTTAATCTTTTCGGTGAGATACACTCCTTTGGGTTGGAGTCCGAGTATTACCGAATTTGAAAAATCGTAGTGATTTTCAATGAGCTGATAACAAAGCCTTTTGATAGTAATATTTAGCGATTCGCTATTGAAAATGAGACGCTTATCCATATTTACAGTAATTCCTTTCACCAAAAATGAACACCCGTAGTCAAAAAAACAACGGATAGTCATAATTTATTATTTCACACCCTAAAAGATTTGAGTAATATTTACAGCAAATACACACTTACATTGTTTTTGGATTGATTATTTGCATCTAAAAACTATTTTAATTAAAATGCAGTTCGATTGTACAATTCTTATATCGATACTACAAATTATATAATTTTTTAAACAATAAATATAATAAAACCTTTACCATGAACAAAAAACTCAAGGTTCTGATGTTGGGATGGGAATTCCCACCCGTAATTAACGGTGGTTTGGGAGTAGCTTGTTACGGACTGAGTAAAGCCTTGAGTAAATATGCCGATATATCTCTTATCATCCCCAAAGGTGACCCTAATTTTTTGATGAACAATGTAGAAACAATCGGGTTGAATAATATTGATATAGAAAACTTGAAAATACAATCGTCTACCTCTGCATACAAATTTTTATCTGATGTAGATTTCATTGATGCCAACCTTATGCCTTATGAGTCGAAAGACTTGGGCGTGCTTTCAAAGCAATATGCCACTACCGACACTGCACTTATTAAACAAAGAATAAAAAAAGACATAGGCGTATTTGATACCAACGACCTCTACGATGGTGCTTTGGGAGAAAGGGTTCAAAATTTTGCCAAATTGGCCGTAATAATCGCATCTCAGAAAGACTTTGATGTGATCCATGCCCACGATTGGATGACATTTGTGGCAGGAATGGAGATAAAAGCAGCTACGGGCAAACCGTTATTGTTACATGTACACTCTCTGGAGGTAGACAGAAATGGCCCCGATAGCAAAGGCTGGATATATCAAGTAGAAAAATCGGCCATGGAGTATGCAGATATCATTGTGCCTGTGAGCCACTACACCGCAGGTGTTATAAAAACTTTTTATGGAATCAGTCCTGAAAAAATATTTCCTGTACACAATGGAATTGACCAAGTACAGGCATACAGAAGCGAAAGCAGCCTACCGGAAAAAATCGTGTTGTTTTTAGGCAGGATAACAGGCCAAAAAGGGCCTGAATATTTCTTTGAGACAGCGTCAAAAGTTTTAGAATTTATGCCAAATGTACGATTTGTTATGGCCGGCTCGGGCAATATGATGAAAGGCATCATAGAAAATAGCGCTTATAAACATTTAGGAAACAAATTTCATTTTACCGGTTTTCTCAGCCAAGAACGCGTACGATATTTGCTTTCGATAGCCGATGTGTATGTAATGCCCTCGGTGTCTGAACCTTTTGGTCTTTCTGCATTGGAAGCAGCTCAGTTTGGCGTTCCTTGTGTCATTTCAAAACAATCGGGGGTGGCTGAAGTGCTGCCAAGTGCTTTAAAAGCCGACTTTTGGGATGTCGATAAAATGGCAGGAAACATTATTTCAATTTTAAAATACAAAGGTTTGAGAGACCAATTGGTAAAAGATGCTTATCATGACCTGAGCAAAATAAGTTGGGAAGATACTGCAAAAAACATCATGGAAATATATGATTCCAAGCTGCAAATGTAGCTATGTGGGGCATTTAAGAATCTAGTATCTACACTAAAAAAAGGAGAGTATTTTGCGTATTTGTCTCTATTTTCAAGTTCATCAGCCTTATCGATTGCAAGAATACAATTTTTTCCAAATCGGGCGAGAACATTTTTACGAAAATGAGCCTTTAAACAAGCATATATTACAAAAAATTGCCCAAAACTGTTACTTGAAAATGAATGAACACTTGTTGGGATTAATAAAAAAATATCCTGATAAGTTTCATTTGGCATTTAGCTTATCTGGCACAGCGATAGAACAATTTGAAAACTATTGTCCTGAAGTGTTGGAATCATTCCAAAAACTCTCACAAACAGGCAATGTAGAATTTCTCTCGGAAACCTACCACCATTCTTTGGCTTTTCTTTATTCCAGAGACGAGTTTGAGTATCAAGTAAATTTACATAAAAACAAAATAGAAAAACTTTTTAACTATACCCCGTTAACTTTTAGAAACACTGAGCTTATTTATGACAACGATTTGGCGCAGAAAGCAGAAGAAATGGGCTATAAAGTCATCATTACAGAGGCCGTAGACCGAATATTAAAAAAACGCCATTCTTTTCATTTATATTCAGCTCCATTTACTTCTAAAATAAAAATTCTTCTCCGCGATTATGAATTGAGCGATGATATCTCTTTTAGATTTAGCGACCCAAACTGGAAAGAGTACCCTATAACACCCAAAAGCTACACTCAAAAAATTAAAAGAAAGGAAGAAAAAGGGGCGGAATGTATCAATATTTTTATGGACTATGAGACATTTGGCGAGCACCAAAATCAAAGTACAGGCATTTTCGATTTTTTTAATCAGTTTGTAGAAAATGCCATCGAGAAAGAAGGTTGGACATTCGCTTCTCCTTCGCAAGTTTCAAATGAATTATCTGCAAAAGACGAATATGCTGTGTCAGATTATATTTCGTGGGCTGACACAGAAAGAGACCTTTCTGCTTGGCTAAGCAACTCTATGCAATACGAGGCTTTGCACAAAATCTACCATTTGAGAAATCAGGTAATGTCAGTAGACAGCCATGAATTGACAAGTGTGTGGAGAAAGCTTCAAAGTTCCGATCATTTTTACTATATGTGTACAAAATATTGGTCTGATGGAGATGTACACAAGTATTTTAGTCCATACAACTCTCCATACGATGCTTACATTTATTATATGAACATACTTTCTGACTTTGAGTTGCTGCTAAAAAAAGCATATAAAACCAAAAATATTTAGTTATAAAAAATCTCAGACCTCCTCTTTCCAAAACTTATAGAAATCCAACTCGCCATTTTTATAAAACGATTTTAAAAGCTCAATAGCAAAATGAGGATTTGATTCGCTCAATAGCCCATCAATTGACAACTCAGTAAGGCCATTCATTTCGGCCATTTCTTTCAAATCTTGTGTATTCATGGCTCTAAAACCCATTATCCAGTTGGGGAAAAATCTTTTATCTGCTACTCCCTCACTCAGAATCCTAGCCCCAAAATGCCTACTGTCTGTCACTATCTTTTTGTATAAACTATTTACATCGTCTCTCTCTCCTTCTATTAGTTGAATAAAGTGATTATTGATGTAGAGCAACATCCCCGTTATATTTTTTCTGAGGTTGTTTTTTTGGCTGGCTCCTAATATATTGATTATTTCAGATTCGTCTGTGGTGGAACTTAGCTCACTTTTATAGCATAAATAATAATTTTGCATACTGAAATTGTTTTATACAAAGCAATACTTAAAACCCTACTGGTATGTTTAAAAACCAATGAATTTCGTTAGCAATATTGAAAAAATTAATACACCTTCGCCCCAATATTATAATGTTATGAATATACACTCAACTACTGTATTGGCAATATTGCACAATGGACAAATGGCTATAGGTGCAGATGGACAAGCTACAATGGGCAATACCGTTGCAAAGAGCAACGTAAACAAAATCAGAAAACTAAACGATGGAAAAATCATTACCGGCTTTGCAGGTTCTACTGCCGATGCATTTACTCTTCTAGAGCGATTTGAAGAGAAATTATCTTCTTACGGAGGGAATTTAAAGCGTTCTGCCATAGAATTGGCCAAAGACTGGCGCACCGACCGCTATTTGCGCAAACTCGAAGCCATGTTGGTAGCAGGAAGCAAAGATGAAATATTGATTATTTCCGGTACAGGCGATGTTATAGAACCCGAAAACAATATCGCATCTATTGGTTCTGGAAGTAATTATGCTCTCTCAGCCGCTCTTGCTCTTAAAAAACATGCACCCAATTTATCTGCCAAAGAAATAGTAAAAGAAGGATTGACGATCGCAGCAGATATTTGCATATACACCAATCATAATTTTGTAATAGAAACCTTGTAGCCACCTATAGGCCTCCATCTCACATATTTTTAAAATTAAATATTTTTTTCTGAACAATCGGCACAAAATAAATGTATATACATTAAATGTTAATACAATATATTTTATACCCTAATTAATTAAAAATATGGCAACAAAATGGAATCTTGACAATGCACACAGTGAAGTGCAATTTAAAGTAAAACACCTTATGATCACCAATGTGACAGGCACTTTGAAAACGGTGGAAGGAGCTGTTGATACAGAAGATGAAAATTTTGCAAAAGCAAAAGTGTATTTCAAAGCCGATTTATCAAGTATAGACACCGGAAATGACCAACGAGATGGCCATTTGAAAAGTCCTGATTTCTTTGATGTAGAAAAATTTCCCGAGCTTACTTTTGAAGCTGACAATTTCAATGCTTCATCCGGCAAAGTAAAAGGTGTGCTCATCATTAAAGGTGTATCAAAACCGGTAGAGCTTGATGTAGAATATATGGGTACCAACAAAGACCCTTGGGGAAATCAAAAAGCAGGATTTTCTATTTCAGGAAAAATCAATCGTACCGATTGGGGGCTTACTTGGAATGCTAACCTTGAAACAGGAGGTGTGTTAGTAAGCGAAGATGTAAAACTAATTGCCGAAGTGCAGTTTTTAAAACAAGCCTAAACATTTAAGCCTACATAGAAACTTTCAATTCGGAATTTGTGTTAAAATTAACGAGTTTTGTATATTGAGATAAAATTATCTATCTAAGGTTATGATACAAATTACTGATAAAGCGAAAGAACAAATCCTACAAATACGCAACACCGATGGGTATTCAAACGATCACAATATAAGAGTAGCTGTAAAAGGCGGAGGATGTTCAGGCCTCATGTACGATTTGGCATTTGACTCTACGATTAATGATAAAGATCAAATTTTTGAAGACAAAGGCATTAAAATTCTGGTTGACAAAAAAAGTCTTCTGTATTTATTAGGAACTACATTAGATTTTTCGGATGGATTAAATGGAAAGGGGTTTCAATTTGTGAACCCAAATGCTTCACGCACTTGTGGCTGCGGAGAAAGTTTTGCAGTATAGTTTAGATATATTGTAATAATGGTTCAAGTTTCTACGCTTGGACCATTATTTGTTTAATACCTTGCATACTTTTTACGTGTAAAAAAGCTTATTCTATTCAACCTTGAATGGGTTGAAATTTTTCATAACCCAACTCAAGACTATTCCACAAAGCTATATAGGAGGCAAAAAAGAGTTTTAGAAAACATTATTCGAACAATGCACCTCAGAGAAAAATAATATTATTAGCACATTAATAAAAAAAATGCTCAGTAAGGAAATTGCATCACTTACTAAGCATTTATAAAAACGCTCAAAACTATTGGTTGGCTACTTCCAGATTTACTCTATAGCCCTTTATGGTATTATCTATCATAGAATCCATTACCTTGTTTACTACATCTTTGGGTACGAATACAAAAGTAAACTTGTCTCTAATGTCAATATTACCTATACTTTTTCCATCAATTTTGGCCTCACCAGCTATTGCGCCTACAATATCACCCGGTCTAATATTTTGGTTTCTACCTACATTAATAAAAAGCTTTACCATATTGGCGTCATTTACAAAATTATCTTTATCTCTACGCAAAGACCTTTCACCACCTCTGTCGCTTCTACGATCGGAGCGTTCGCTACGGTCTCTATCTCTCACCCTTCTTTCCCCTCTATCACTACCATTAGACCTGTCGTTACTTGACAACAAGAAATCATCATCTGAATAGCTTTTGGTCATAGCACCCAGCTGAACTTTCAATAAAGCTGCAATGATATTTTTAGGAGCATTCCCTGTAGCTAATAATGCATCTGCTACATCTTGGAAATCCTTTAAAGAATCTGTATAAATTGAGTTTGATATCGAATCAACCAACTGTTTTTTTCTAAACTCAGCAATTTCCGTAGCTGTAGGCACTGCACCTTTGGCTATATTTGCCTTAGTATAGTTCATTACATCTTTCAGCTTCAAATGATCTTTTCTGCCTGTGATAAATGTAAAAGAACGCCCTTCTCTGCCTGCTCTACCAGTTCTACCGATTCTGTGCACATAGTTTTCTTGATCTAACGGAATATCGTAATTAAACACTGCGTCTACCCCGGACACATCTATACCTCTAGCTGCCACATCGGTTGCAACAAGTATATTTATTACTCCTGCCTTGAATTTAGAAAGTACATTGTTCCTTTGTGTTTGTCTCAAATCTCCATGAATGCCTTCAGCCATAAGATTTCGTAGCTGTAATTCCTCTACAAGCTCATCTACACCTTTTTTTGTGTTACAAAACACCAACATCATTTTTAAGCCATACATATCAATCAGGCGTGTCATGGCTTCTGTACGAGCATTTGACCTTACTTCATAGTAAAACTGTTCGATATTTGAAACAGTAAGCTCTTTCTTTGTAACCTTTATTATTTCAGGATTATTTTGAAATCTCTTTGTTAAGTCTAATATTGGTTTGGGCATTGTGGCAGAGAAAAACACGGTTTGTCTTTCTTCGGGAATCATACTTAATATATTTTCTATATCATCAATAAAACCCATATTTAACATCTCATCTGCCTCGTCTAGCACTATGGTTCTTATATGACTAAGATCCAACGTTCTTCTATTTAGGTGGTCAATCACTCTGCCTGGCGTTCCTACTACAATTTGCGTCCCTGATTTCAGGTCGCTCATTTGCCTATCAATAGATGCTCCTCCAAATACAGGCGTAATACGAACCCCCTTTTTATATTTGCACATCTTCTTGAATTCATCAGCCACTTGCATAGCCAATTCTCTTGTAGGACACAAAACTATCGCTTGAGGCTTCCTGTTTGTGGTGTCGATATCTTCTATTAAAGGAATACCGAAAGCAGCCGTTTTACCTGTACCTGTTTGGGCTTGACCTATCACATCTCCGCCTTGAAGGAGTACGGGAATGGCTTGTGCTTGAATGGGAGAAGGTGTTTCAAAGCCCATATCTGTAAGGGCCTGTTTCATTTCATCAGACAATGGTAAGTCTGAGAATTTAATTTCTGTTGTCATTAATAATTATTTAAGATAGTCTGAATACTTTTCTTCATTCAGATTCCGCGGACACTATATATAAAGAGGGGTACGAAATATAAATGAAAAAAGTGACGCTGAAGTTCAAAGAAAGAACACAGCTATATAGTTGCTCAAAATTACTTTAAATAAACTTCTCCACCAATTAATATTAACTATCTGGTCAATAAAAAAGGGGATAAGCTGTGCTTATCCCCTTTTTATATAATTATATTAAGATAATATATTACTGAATCAACAATTTCTTGACAGCTGTTTGTCCATTACCTGTAGAAACTTTCACAAAATATACACCTTTGGGCAAAGTCGCACCAGAAACTGCAATTTCAGACACACCAGCACCAACGGCCTGCTTGCTAGTAGAAACTGTATTGCCAACTGCATTAAGCACAGATACTGTAACATCAGTACCTTTAGCCAAGTCAAACTTCACACTGAAATCACCAGTAGAAGGGTTAGGATAGATAGAAACAGGAGAGTTGTCTAAAGTAGCAAATACAGAACCCGGAGTGGACCCATTAACACATCGTACACCAGGAATTGTACACGCTGCTGCATTCTGTTGAAAACGAAATGTTGATGTAATAGTTAACGGGGCATTTGTATAAGTACCTAATACTCTAATGGTGGTAGCAGATGTTTTGGGGCGCAATACCGTTTCATTACCACGAATAAGTTCAATTACAGTTGGCAGTACCGGACCATTACTAGGTGTTCTTATGTTATAAGACATATATTTAGACGGTACAACTTGTGGTCTACATGAATCAGGATTAGTATAAACAGCTCTCAATGTAACATCTTCACTTAAAGCATAACCTCCAATAGTTACAGCAGTTGCAGTTTCTGCTCCACATGGTTTTAGAGTAAATGAGGTAACTGTTACGTTAGAACTATTAAGAACAACTTGTTTAGTTATATTAATATCTTTTTCAACAGCTTTAGAAGGATCTGCAATAGGAATAGCCTTCACCCTTACTGTACCATTTCCTGTTGATAAAGATGTAAGCAACCCTGTAAGAGTGTTAAGAGTAGCTAATTCTCCACCGCTTATTAACTCCCATCTAACTAATGATGCAGCAGTAGCAGGATTGGGAGTAACAGATAAAACAACCTCTTCCCAGTTTTTGTTTATAACAACATCATTTACTGAGATGGAAACTAAAGATGGTTGATTAGATACATTAACAACAGCGGAAGTTGTTGTGATTGCATTTGCACCTAAAATTGTTGTTAATGCTGTAGCTGTAACAGTAGCAGTTCCATTGTTTAATGGAGTGACTTGTCCTGTAGGACTTACAATAATTGCTGGCAGAGAAGGATTATCATTTACAAAAGTAAAACTTGAAGCGGGACTTGCTTCACTAGGTGTTGCTACAACACTGAAAGATACAGGTTTACCATCAGAAATATTCATAGGGTTAGGTGTCAGAGCAATCGATTCAAGTGGGTCAGGTCCCGGAGTACCTATTAACGTTGTCACACCCCAATGAATACTTTCAAACCATTGTCTGTTAACACAGCATTGGTTCCATGATAAAAAACCACCTCTAGGATCAGGATCAGATACTGACTTTGGTATACTTACACCAATATCAAATCCTAAAATTCTACCAGCTTTAGGTTTCCACTTGTCATCTAATGAGCCATCTGCCTCATTAATAAAGGGAGAATTAATAGAGTTCCAAGCCAGTCTAATTTCCATGTACCATATATCATTCGCTGCATCTTCTGTAACAACAGCATCAACTCCACTACCCTGAGGGAAAAATCCAGCCCCAGCATTTACCAACATACCATTAGGCACTTCTGATAATACCTTATTTAGCCCTGACTTTATATAACCTAGTTGCATTTGATAGCTAGAAGCAGGATATTGCGTTTGAGAAGGTGATTGATTTATATCAAAACCACTTGAAGGGAAAAAATTCCTAACAGTGTTATCTCCAGCCACAAAAAGCTCTACGCCAGAATCATCAAGTTTCGGCTCGGGTTCTGTTGTTAGCTTTGTTACAATTCTTGCATTTCGTACTTCTAAACCCACATAAAGAAATTGCTCATCCCAAGCAACACCAAAAGATGCATCCCCTACATAGTTATCAGCCGCAGGTTTATTATTTGTTGCACTACTCGAACTTCTCCAATTTAGTTGACCTTGAATTTTATTTGGAAAACCGGTTACTGTACTGTATCCAGCATTTTTGCTCCAAACGACATCTCCCAACTTACCATCTAAAACTACACCTGCTTTTGCAGCATATGCTAGAGTAGATTTTCCAGCAGAAAACCAAACGTCCGGAACCGTTTGCGAATAGGCACTGTAAGCCAATCCGGTAATAATCGTAGCCACTTTAAGGGCTCTCAATAATAGTTTATTCATGATTATACAAATAAATAGTTAACAATAGAACAAAATTAATAAAATTTTTAAATATACTAATAAAAAATATTAATAGCCGGGGTTCTGAGTTAAAGAACCTTTACTCAAGTCAATTTGATATTGAGGGATCGGACACCTATCATGTACCCCTTTTATATAATTTTTATTGTCAGCCGGATTAGCTTTTGATGTAAAAACGACAGATGCTGCCCCTGGATGCCCTGGTATATCATCCCAACGTTTCATATCTAGGAAACGATGGTATTCAAACGCCAATTCAACCCTCCTTTCGTGCACCAAAGCAGCCCTAAAAGTCTCTAAATTAACATCAATAAAGTTGAATTCTCTACCTGATAAGCCCGTAGCATAATATGGGTACTCCAATAGAACATCTGTAAACAATGTGTCTACGTTACCTGCAACCGTGGTGATGCTAATTATATCCTTGGTTTTTCCTTCTCTTCTGGCAACTCTGAGTGAATTTAGTAAGTTGATAGCATCTGTTAAGTCACCTCTTTCAGCAAGTGCCTCAGCTTGCATTAACAACACATCAGCATAACGAATCATTCGCCAATTGGTCGGATCATTAAGAGTTGTGCCTATGCCTACATAACCAAATACTGCTTTTTTAATATGAAAGAAACTAAGCCTTTCACTTTGTCTTTGTCCTACACGAACAGCATCTAAATAAACCGTTCTATATAATTCAAAGGTTTGATTACCATCACCATCATATGCAGACATAGTATCAGGTTTAATTTTACCACTCCAATCAAAAGGATAATATATAGTCTCTCTAAATCGAGGATCTCCAAGTTCAAATTCTTGAAACAAATCATTAGTAGCAATTACCTCACCGAAATTTCGTTGTAAGCCAATACTTTGCCCACCCATAACTAAACTTCTTTGTGAGCCTTCGCCTGCAGTTCCCCCATCTGTAAAGAATCCATTAATAGGAGGCCACGGTCCCCTTTCTCCATATTGAATCTCGAATATAGACTCAGTACTTCTGTCATTCTCATATTCAGGAGAGAAAATATTCTCAAATTTTGGCATTAATTTAAATCTCCCTGAATTGATTATCTGATTGAAATTAACTATTGCTTCAGAATACTCTTTTCGGTACAAGTGACATTTGCCCTTTAAGGCATAAGCAGCATATTTAGTGGCTCTACCTAAATTACCGGCATCCCAATCAAATGGCAATCCAGCAATTGCGGCATCAAGATCACTATGAATTAACTTATATACTTCGGATACCGGTGAACGTTCTATATATAATTCATCAATACCTTTAGCAACTGTAGTAATAATAGGTACATCACCATAAAGATTCACCACGTGCCAATAATATAATGCTCTCAAAAAACGAGCTTCGGCTAGCATTTTAGATTTAGAGCTGTCAGCCATTTGTATCTTAGGAACATTTTCTAATACTAAATTCGTTCTGTATATCCCTTCAAAACAAACTGCCCATAAAGCCTCAAAATCTCCACTACCCGGTGCTCCCTGTACACCACTCCATTGGAAAATATCGACTGCATCAGGTTGTACTTTATTGGTAGCATCGTCTGAAGCAATTTCTAAAAAATTATAGTATGCTTTTCCATAAAACCTAGGCCCCTGCAAAACTGAGTACATAGCCAAAGTGGCAGATAAAGCGTCTTGAGAAGTCTTGTAATAGGTATCAACGGTCAATTCACTTAAAGGTTGCCTGTCCAAAAAATCTTTTGTACAAGAATTTAAGCCTAAAATAGCAAGTGAAATTAAAATATACTTTTTCATAATATCGATAAATAATAATTGCTGTTAAAATGTAAATTGTACGCCACCCATAATTCTACGCGATTGAGGAAAACTTCCATTGTCAAAACCTGTTGCTGTAGCTCTAAAGTTTGCTAATTCTGGGTCAAATCCTTTGTAAGAGGTAAGTGTAAGCAAATTTTGGAAAGCCACATAAAAACGCAAACTTATACCATCTTCTGTACGAAAAGAACGCTTTAAAAGCTTTTCAGGAAGACTGTATCCGATTTGTAATGATTTTATCCTTAAATAATCTGCATTTTCAACCCAACGATTAGATGGTCGTATATTTTGACCAGGGTCGTTTACTGCAGCACGAGGCATGTCATTGGTAGGATTTTGAGGTGTCCACCTATCAAGAACAGATGTAAGCTGATTAGCGTCCGGTGAAAATTGATTTGAAGGACCAATCATAGCCTCTAAGCCTCTCCTTTGTGCATTATAAACCTGTACACCCTCAACCCCTTGAAGAAACAAAGTAAAATCAAAACCTTTGTAAGATGCTCTCATGTTTAAACCATAAGACATAGTTGGAATAGGTTTTCCTAAGAAAGTTCTATCATCTGCATTTATTTTTCCGTCTCCATTCAAATCTTTAAATCTAAAGTCTCCTATACTTGCTGCATGTGTTTTAGATAGAACACCTACATAGCTGTTAAGTTGAGCTGAATCTTGGATAATCCCATCTGTTACATATCCAAAGAAAGAGCCAATGGGCATACCTTCTTCTGTACGTGAAACGCCATCATTTTCAACAATGTTTGGTCTTCCACCACCAAATTGTCCTTCCAAACGCAAGACTTCATTTCTTACGATAGTTATATTTGGAGAAACAGAAAACTTGAACGCATTTTTTTCATTTCTGTAAGTTAATGCTGCCTCCATACCAGTATTTCTGACACTACCGGCATTGGTAAAATAGTTAGCCCCTCTAAAAAATGGAGCATCTGTAACTCCGGAAATGGCAGGGATTGGTACAGGTATAAGGATTCCTGACGACTCTTTTATATATCCGTCAATGTTTAGTAATAGGCTATTTTGTAAGATAGCAACATCTAATCCTACATTGTATTGGTCAACCGTCTCCCAACGTAAATTTGGGTTCGCGAGCCCCCTTGTTGGAGCAGCTCCAGGTAATATTTGTTGATTTGTACCGAGCGGATACCTTATTATGGCAGGATAAATAACTTGAGTAAATAAATAATCTCCTCCGTTAATATTAGAAAGGTCTTGATTACCAGTTCTACCAACACCAACACGAAGCTTTAAATCTGAAATCCATTGATAATTTTTCATAAATTCCATATTACTTATACGCCAACCAGCAGAAGCAGAAGGGAAGAAACCATACTTATAATTTTGCCCAAACCTAGAAGACCCATCATAACGTGCATTACCCGTAAACATGAGTACATCATTATAATTATAAGTAATGCGACCTAAATACCCAACCAAAGCAGCTTCTCTATTATCTCCACTTGCTATGTAAGAGTCTGCATTTAAAGATGCACCTAAGGTATTGATTTGTGCTGGATAGTTTGAACCAGTTGCTTCAAATCCTGAATTGAAAAAGTATTGGCTAGAGTACCCTACCAAAGCACTAAAATCATGCTTCCCAATTTTTTTACCATACATCAAAGTATTATCAAAGTTCCAAGACAGAAATAAATCACGATCATAGCTAATTGTTTTTTGGTCTCTTCGTCTACCTTCTGTAGGACCATAAAAAAATCTCTCGCCTATATCAGTATTTTGATTAAACAAAAGGTCTGTACCAAAAAAAGTTTTATACTTTAATCCTTTGATGAATTCGATTTCAGAAGATATGTTTCCCAATAACCTATTTCTAATTCTTGTATTAGTTCGCAAATTAGTATTGGCAACAGGATTTATTCCGTCATTAGCACCAGTAAAAGTTGTTTGTCCACCATATCCGCCCAAATTACTTGGGTCATACACATTTATTAAAGGTGAAGTGCGAGTAGCCCAACCAAGCTGGTCGTTTGATCCAATCCCATCAGTAAATTCAGATCTAGCAAAGGTAAAAGATTCACTTATTGTAAGCCATTTTTTGGGTTTTATATCAGTATTTGCTCTAAATGTATATCTTTTGAAGTCACTTTTTAAAAGAATACCTTTTTCTTGGTAATATCCCAAGCCAATTGAATATTTGGCAAACTCGTTGCCGCCCCTTGCTGTAATACTATGATCTTGCACATTTCCTTGTTGAAAAATTTGGTCTTGCCAATTGGTGTTACCTTGAAGTGCTATTACATTTGGATCATAATAAGCTGGGTTAGCACCACCTGCCTCTCCTCCGTAAAGAGTGCTATAAAAGTCTCTGTATTGACTCGGGTTAAGAACGTCTAATCTTCTCCATGCGTCTTGTACTCCCCCTTGTGAACTGTATTCAACAGTACCTTTGCCTTCTTTACCTCTTTTTGTTGTAATCATAACAACGCCATTTGCTGCACGAGCACCATAAATAGCGGCAGCAGAAGCATCTTTTAGCACTTCCATTGTCTCAATATCATTAGGGTTTAACATATTGATATTGTTATAATCAACTGGCATACCATCAATTACATACAATGGTTGTCCCCCATTAATAGAACCCACACCACGGATATTTACTGAAGCAGCGGCACCCGGTTGACCGGATGTTTGTACTACTGTAACCCCAGGAGTACGGCCTTGGAGTGCTTGATCTAACCCTGTATTAAGTGTTAATTTCATATCTTTTTCTGATACAGTAGTAGTTGCACCTGTTACATCTCTCTTCTTTTGTACACCATACCCAACTGCAACTACTTCTTCAAGTTCTTTAGAATCGAGTTTAAGAGGAACATTGAAATCGGTTTTACCTTCGGTTACTTCCAATTCTTGTGTGGCAAAACCTATGTAACTAACAATTAGCTTCGCACCCACAGGTACATTTTCCAGCTTGAAATTACCATCAATATCGGTAACAGTTCCTTTGGTAGTACCCTTGATGGAGATAGTCACACCTACAAGTGGGTCTCCTTTTGATATTCCGTCAGATTTTTCTGCGGCTAAGATGGTACCGGTGACATTCACCTTTTTAACATCGTCCTGTGCATATACACTCTGTAGTGTAATGGAAAGAACTAGTAGTAACGATCGAGTAAAGTTAAACTTCATTTATTTAAAAAAGGATTAATTGAAAATTGATACATTTTCTTAATAGAATGCAAATTTGAAATAATAATTATAATTTTATCAATATTTTTTAAAATTTTTTTTCACAAGTTCATTTTTTGCTATGAATCTGTGTGTGAGCGCTATAATTTAGGATATATTGAGAAAGTTATAAAAAAAGTATTAATAATACAAAATAAAAAATACTTTTTAATGTCAATCAAAAAGTAACCAATGTACTCCCATAACAAAGCTGCCCAATGTGCCCGGATAATAAGGGGTGATGTAATAACCATTGGTGAATCCAAGCATTTGGTTGAGTTGATTGATTTTAAGAAAAATACGTGCATTACGCATTTTGGCTGTTACAAAAAAGTCTAATAAAATATTGTTGTTCAGCATAAAATCGTTTTGAATATGAAAACGGCCAATAGATGGCATATATCCATCCCCAAAATAGGCAGAACGATAATATATATCGAACCCGAAGCGAAAATCTTGTCTATTGACTTTTTTCTTTGGGACATACTTTAAATATATACGTGGATTAAAGTATAGCTCTGGCATTCGGATAACATCGGGCTGGTTTGAGGGAATGAATGTATACTTAAAGTAATTATCAAAATGCACCCACCATAGATTGGTATTAAGTTGCAAATCTAAAAATCCAAAATTTAGATTTTGTTTTTCTTGTGTAGGTTGGAACGAGGGATTGTAATAGATATGATTTTTTATAGAAACAAAAGAAGGTGAGACTGACAGGTATATATCTTTGAACTTATAATGGTATTTGAAATAAAGTTGTTGAGTAAAAGTAGCATCAAAATTGTTGTTCCAATAATACGCACTGTGTCTGTAACTATATAGGTCTGTAATAGTGGGGGAAGATTTAACAGACGCACCACCAAACTCCCAATTAAAAAATTGAAATCTTGTAGATATATGATAGTCTCCTTTATAATTGTAATTTCTAAAAGGGCTGTTTTCTACTACTAATATAGTATCTTGAGAGGCACTGCCTAAACCAATAATCAAAGAGTCTTCGAACACTGGTAGAGTGCTACTTCTATTATTCATATACGACAAAAGTTCGGCTTTAAATTCAATATTTATTGAATCGCCTTTCCTGTAATTAGCTCCACCACCTATATAATATTCATCTAGTACCAAAGTAGATAACGGATTGATTCCTAAAAATTTATTAATCTCTGTTGATGGGGTTGAGAAAAATTTATCACCCTTGGGTTTAGCCATTTCATCGGCTGATTGTACATTCCTATACCTTAAAAAGCCATTCCAAGAGAAGTTCCCAAATTGAGACTTTATTCCTACCCTATTGTTTATATAAGCGAATTCCCTTCTGTAATTGATACTATCTGCACTTTTAGCGTTTGATTTGTAATAGGTAGAAAATACTTCAGATGGAGAAATATTATCTCTAAAGGCATATTTTTGATTTCTCCTATCAAACTCATGAAAAACAGAAAGTCGACCTAAGCGCAAAATATCAAACTGATGGTACAAGTGATAAGATACCCTTCTGTCTCTTGAAAATATTTTGCCTCGCACATCTGATGGATTTAGTCCGAATCTTAGTGCATTGAGATTTACTGGCCAGCCTCGTACATCTTGTGGTGCTTCATTTTGAGGCAACGTAGTGCCCTCAACACCCACATTTTCAGGATTATCGGTACTTAGTCCTCCTTGTTCATTGATGTAATAAAGAAAATAGTTGGCATTGGCCATCAAATGATATCTACCATTTTTGGACTTAGTAGATGTGTAAACGATAAATTCTTGCCCCAATGCCAAACTTTTGGCCGAATTGCTGGTAATACCTATTTGCTTATCCACATTGATACGCTCATAACTAAGTCCTAAATTCCAATTTCTAGTTATATTTCTGTTAAGGTCAAGCTTGGCACGATCTTCGCCATTGGTTCCCGGAAAGCCTAAATAATAAAAATTGGTATAGGGTGAGAGAGAATTATAATACTTAACTTTATCGGGCTCGGTGTAGTACTTATCAAATACATTTAACCCTGAATGATAGCCTATTTTCGAAGGTATAAGAGGGAAAACTGCCTTAGTTGGAGTGCCCACTACTCCTAAATTTTGATAAATATTATTATCAATATAGTTCATATTGTATTGTTGTAATTTATCTAATGAAGTATCGGGACGAGAATAGATATACTCATTTTTATAAAAACGAGATTTGTAATCTCTTTCGGGGTCGTAGGGGCGTTTAATACTACTTAAAAAGTTTTTTTTGTTCTTTTTTTCTGTGGTGTCTTTTGAAAAATATGTGACAGTATCGTTTAAGGTAAGCTTAGATTTTTTTAATGAATCTGCTTTTAAAGACTTCAAACTATCTAATTTGGCTTTGAGTTTGAGTTCTTGCTGGGTATATAACTTTGGCCTTTCAAATTGGGCATCAAGTAAAAAAGAAGCGGATTCAAATGGGCTTGCAAAAAGTGTGTCTTTTTGGAAATATATCTGTTTACCGCTCAGTAATGTTTCTTGGGTGAAAATTTTGGTAGTAAGTGTCCCGTAAAGAACTTTTGTAGAATCATCAACAATTCCCTTCTTGTCTTTTTTTTCTTGTGCTTGAGAATAGAAAAAAGTTAAAAGTATTATAGCCGAAAATAGAAGTTTGAAATTCACGCCCAAAAATAGAAAATTATTTCAGTCCCTTCATCACAAATGATTGAAATTGAGATTCATTTTCTAAAAAGTAGATTTCAATTGGCAAATAAAACACGGGGATATTGGCTAAATGACGTTTCATATCACTTTGCATCCACTTCATGATGTCTTTCTCTGTGGTGAGAATACATTTTCTATTTGATTTCAAAGTCCTGTATTTGTTAAAAATATTAGAAAAATCGGCATGAGAATAGTTGTGATGGTCAGAAAACTTGAGATGTGTGGCCATTTTAAAATTTTCATTTACATATTTCTCCAAAGGGGCAGATTGAGCAATGCCCGATACCAATATCACTTCGCTACTGAAATCAAAAATTAAATCGGGGTCAAAAATATCTATTGGAAGTCCATATTTGATTCCTGTAAAAAAAACAGGGACTTTCTTGGTATTTACATAAGCTTGAAGTTTCTTTTTTATATATTCTTTTTTATAGCCTATCTCTTGAGGACATTTTGTAACTACAATTACATCTGCCCTGGCTGCACCACTTCTTGATTCTCTCAACCTGCCTACAGGAAGAAGATAATCTTTAAAAAAAAGCCTATGGTAATCTGTAAGCAAAATATTGAGTTTGGGTTTGACTTTTCGGTGTTGGTAGGCATCATCAAGCAATACTACTTGTGTTTCGGGATGGGTATAGAGCAGGCGTGGAATTGCTAAAGACCGCTCCTCGCCTACCACCACATGTATTTCCGGGTAAAATTTATGATGAAACTGCATAGGTTCATCGCCAATTTGTTCGGCATTAGCATCTTTATCTGTAATGATGACACCTTTCGTTTTGCGTCCATAACCTCTGCTAAGAGTAGCTACTTTATATTTTTTGTAAAGCAGTCTAATTAGATATTCGATAACCGGTGTCTTTCCTGTGCCGCCCACGGTGAGATTTCCAACGGCAACAGAATACACATCAAACTCTTGAGGTTTGTATATCCCTATTTTATTATCATACAGATAATTCCTGAAAGAAGTGATTAAAAAATAAATAAATGAGAAGGGAAAAAGAAGAAACTTCATCGAATAATCACCTTTTGAGAGTACTATATCAAAAGGCTGCAAATAATAAATAGATAGATTCTATAAAACCACAAAAAATAAATCTTCTATTTAATAACTTTGGGTAGACCCACTGTTCTTAGTACTTCATTGGCGTTATCAACCTTATCTTGAAAAATAGGTAATTTGACATATTTTTCAAGTGAATTATCAATCCTCACAACCGGAAGATTTTTCTGATTTAGGATTTTTATATCTTTCATATCTACACTAATCAAAGTTTATACTAAGTAAAAATACATCATTTTCTTTTAGCAACAAACGCAGAATATTCTTTCCCATGCTGAAATTTTTCCCATGCTCCATCTATTAGCCCAAAAACATGAAAGTCGCGCTTTATTTCTACTAAATATTTGCTTATACCCATTCTGTAGAGCCTATTTCTAGATTTTGTACTTCCTGTAACATAAATTAATACATCTTTGTACTTGTTAGTAAAAGCATATACTGATGCTACTACTGTAGCTAGTACTTTCTCACTATCACCGTTGTTTGAAACTACAGTATCGTCAATCTCTCCTGAGACTATATCTTTATCTCCAAAAGCAAGATTATAAAAATTCTTTAAGGATGTTTCACTAAATTTAATAAGCTTTTGAATGTTGCCATTTGGCCCTTCGCTAGTGAATTCAAACACCATCAAGGTTTTCTCAGCAATAAGTTCATAACGAGGTAGTTGCATCAAAAAGTATAACTAATTACTATTCATCAAATAAAGCAAACCCTCTTTTAAAGAATAAAATGATGTACGAATACGCCTGAGTGAATATCTTGAAAGTACGTAATCTATAAGACAAGTTGCCACTACTATCATATCTACCCTCATTTGCGACATTCCTTTTATTCTTTTTCTCTCATCTACATTTTTGGTGATAAGTTTATGAAAAAGACTATCAAAATACTCAAATGGAAGTTCAAACTCAGTGCCCGATTCTAAATCATAGTCTAAATTATGCTCTTGAATATATATTTCACACAATGTATCGAATGTGCCGGAAGAACCGATGAGCACTTTTGGCTTCAATTTCCCCATTTGTACTTTCAATTCTGTGAGTGTATCGTCTAAATAATGATACATTTCTTCGATAGATTGCGGGAGAATAGGGTCTTGTTTGTGAAATTTATCAAGTAGCCTTTGCGCACCTATTTCATAGCTTTTTTTCCAAAAAATATGATTTTCATCACAAATGATGAACTCTACACTTCCTCCACCTATGTCCATCACCAATGAAATTTCGTTGCCGATCTCCAAAGCAGATTTTACTCCAAAATATATAAGCTCTGCCTCCTTGTTTCCATCAATAATTTGTACTTCTATTCCTGTTTCCTTCAATATTCTTTCTGCAAGCAAGGGCCCGTTTGTGGCATTTCGAAAAGCACTCGTAGCCACTGCTTGCACATTTTTCACTTTATAAAAATCCAGACTTTTCTTAAAGTATTTTACTGCTTCTATAGCCCTGATTGACGCTTCTTCTGTAATCAGTTTATTTTGAATGCCATCTTTGCCTATCTTCACCGGAACCCTGTCGTGGTGGATGATGGTTTTTACATTTTTATCAATATTTACAGTAAGGAGATTAAAAGTGTTGGTACCTAAATCCAACACCGCATAGTTTCCGTCTTTCATTAAAATCGTATTCAATATAGGGTTTGATGCCCACGGAAAATCAATGTATCGGGGCATGTAAAGTTATAATATAGAATTGAAGGCTACAATTTTTTCTACATCCTTACCACCAATAAGCCCCATCAAATAATGTTCATTTCAGCTAAAAAAGTGAATAATCGACACTATTTTAAGAATAATATTCGGGAAATTGGGCAGGATTTACTTCATTCATCATTTTGTAAACTGCATCGAAAATGGTTTCAACATTGGGCTTTGAGAAATAATCCCCATCTGATGAGTAAGCCGGTCTGTGCTCTTTGGCGGCAATAGTCATTGGGGGCGAATCGAGATACATAAAGGCATTTTGACCTTCAATTACCTGTTGCATCATGTAAGCCGATGCCCCGCCTGGCACATCTTCATCTGCAAATATCACACGCCCGGTTTTCTTTATAGATTTCACAATGCTTTTGTGTACATCGAAAGGCAAAAGCGATTGAACATCAATCACTTCTACAGAAATTCCTATTTGCTCCAGTTGCGTGGCTGCTTCCAATACTATCTTACACATAGCTCCATACGTAACTATGGTCACATCTTCACCCTCTTTTAGTGTTTCCGGCACACCCAAAGGCACTGTAAACTCGCCTATGTTTATAGGCATTTTTTCTTTTTGGCGATAAGAATTAAGTGTTTCTATCACTATAGCCGGATTGTCTGACTTAAAAAGTGTATTGTAAAATCCCGCAGCCTGAATCATGTTTCGAGGTACTAAAAGATAAACACCTCTCACGCAATTCAAAATCATGCCCATAGGAGAACCCGAATGCCACACACCTTCCAATCTATGACCTCTGGTACGTATAATCATCGGAGCTTTGTGCCCACCTTTTGAGCGATAATGAATAGACGCCAAATCATCGCAAATTGGTTCTAGTCCATATATAATATAGTCTAAATATTGGATTTCGCAAATTGGCTTTAATCCTCTGTGTGCAGCTCCTATCCCCTGCCCCATGATGGTGGTCTCTCGTATGCCTGTGTCTGTGACACGCCACTTGCCGTATTTGTCTTGTAGTCCGGCAAAACCTTGGTTTACATCGCCAATTTGTCCTACATCTTCGCCAATGGCAAAAATACGTGGGTCGCGCTTCAAAGCGGAATCGAAGCAAGCATTAATCACTTCGCGCCCATCTACCATGCTTGGTTTGTCTCCAAACTCAGCTTTTATCTCTTTTACTCTTAAAGGAGATTCTTCTGATTCGCTATAGGTATGAGAATTATATCTATCTGCATTTTCGGCATTTGTCCTTATGAGCCAAGAGCGTAAACCTTCTTGGGAAATGAGTACTTCATGGCGAGTCACCATCAATGCCTTTTTCACTGCCGCCACCATATCCATTCTGATTGGATTTATGGTTTTTTGCAGACCTTCTTTTATTTTCTTTAGCGCTGCTTTATTTTCACTTTCATCGATGAGGCTTTCTATGGCAGCTATGGCCTCATCAAAATCTGATTTCAAAAAGTTTTGAAATTCCTTCCAAGCTTCATCCCTGGCTATTTTTACAGCTTCTTTGGCTTTTTTTTCTATGCTCTCTATTTCATCCGAAGTGGCTATGCCATTGACCAATATCCATTCTTTAAATTTCTTGATACAGTCGTGCTCTGCCTCCCATGCCAAGCGTTCTTTCGATTTATATCTTTCGTGAGAGCCTGAAGTGCTGTGTCCTTGTGGTTGGGTGAGTTCATCTACGTGTACCACTACCGGCACATGTTCATTTCTGCTTATTTCAGAAGCGTATTCGTAAGCACTTACCAAAGCCTCGTAATCCCACCCTTTTACTTTTATAATTTCAACCCCTTTTTCCGTTTCATTTCTTTGAAATCCCGCCAATGCTTTTGAGATTTCTGATTTTGTGGTTTGGTACTCTCTTGGAACTGATATGGCATAACCATCGTCCCATACAGAAGTGACCATAGGCACTTGCAGCACCCCGGCTGCATTTACTGCCTCGTAAAAAATGCCTTCGGCACAGGCACCATCGCCAATAGAGCCAAAAGCAACTTCATTACCATTATTAGAAAAATTTTTGCTGTATTTTTTTAGTTCAGGAAGCTCTCTGTAAAGTTTCGATGCGTAAGCCAAGCCCAAAAGCCTAGCCATTTGAATCGAAGTAGGCGACATGTCTGTGGTAGAATTGTAAATTTCAAGCTGATTGAGCCATTGTCCCTTGTCATCTAAGCTTCTCGAACCATAATGGACATTCATCAATCGTCCGCCTGTAGACGGCTCGGCAGCCAAATCTGCGTGAGCATATAGCTGCGAAAAAAACTGTTTCAAATTGCCGACACCTACCGCAAGCATCCAAGTTTGGTCTCTGTAATAGCCCGAACGCCAATCGCCTTTTTTAAAAACTTTTGATAACGCTATTTGTGCCAACTCTTTGCCATCGCCAAAAATGCCAAATTTGGCTTTGCCCATAAACACCTCTCTCCTACCCAGCAAACTGGCTTGTCGACTTTCACAGGCAATCTTCAAATCGTTCATTATCTGACGTTTATCTAATTTTACCTCAGTAGATGCCTGCTTAGTTTCCATAAGTAATATGAGATTTAGGTTAAGCAAAAAAGGCCTTTCAGCGTGACAAAAATAAGTAAATTTGAAAATGAAACAAGCTAAAGAGCAATGACTTATCAACAGTATTTATTCACATATTCAATTATAGTTTGAGAATAAGACACTTATCAATTGAACTTTTTTATATTTTTACATCAAAAAAGAAATCAACAGAAACTCTTATGAAAAAAAGTATTTTGACAGCATTTGCTTTGGTATCTTTTGCAGTGACAGGCATGAGCCAAGCCAGTTTGAAAATAGAAAAAATGTATCATGATTTTGGCGAAGTGAACGAAGGCGACCCTGCCAGCTATAGCTTTGAAGTGGTGAACACAGGCAATGCTCCTTTGGTCATTTCAAAAGTGTCGCCTTCCTGTGGCTGCACTACTCCTGATTGGACCAAAGAACCCATAATGCCAGGAGCAAAAGGCTCTATCACAGCATCGTATGGCACCAAAGGCAGACCTGGAATTTTTAACAAAAGCATTACTGTTTACTCTAATGACACAGAGAAACCAAGCTTCACTATGTATATAAGGGGAAATGTAAATGGCACTCCTGCACCAACCTATACAAGTGAACAATTAAAAACATCGCCCAAAATAGTATTGGAAAAAAATGAACATAATTTCGGGAAAGTAGAAAAAAACACCAAAGTGCCATACAAGCTATCGGTGACAAATTTGGGAAGAAGCGATTTGAAAATATCGGAAATTAATTCGGCTTGCAATTGTGTGCAGATACAAAGCAAGCCCGACTACATTAAATCGGGTGAAACAGCCTATGTGCAATTGCTCTATGCACCAAACAATACGGGAATTGTGCAAGATGTAATCAATATCAAAACCAACGACTTGACAAAACCTACTGCCAAATTTACGCTAAGTGGCAATGTGGTAGAAAGCATGAACAACTCATTATTGAAAGAAAGTAATTCGGCTGTGCCCTTCAAATAGGCGATATTTTTTTCTTGAATTAATAAAAAGGCTTAAATTGGCTCAAACCAAACTTTAAGCCTTTATTATTTATATGCAGATTAATAAGATATTCCCATTATTTTTTGTTATAGCCTTTGAGAGCTGTCAATTTTTAGAAAAAAAAGATACGATAAACATAAAAGGCAGCGACTCCATGCTACCGCTTATGCACAAAATAGCATCAGGCTATGAAGAAAGTACCGGAAAGAAGTTGCATGTAGCCTTGAGCGGAGGTGGCTCATTAGATGGACTAGCTGCTTTAGCCAAAGGAGAAACAGATATAGCCATGTCGTCTGTGGCACTATCTGAGCAAGAAAAAAAAGCTTATGAATCGCAAGGCAACAAACTTACAGAAGTGCTATTTGCTTTTGACGATGTGTTGGTAATCGTTAACCCCGATAACCCTGTCTCTCAAATCACTACAGAGCAACTGCAAAAAATCTACACGGGTGAAATCAATAATTGGTCACAATTGGGTGGAAATGATGCCCCAATTATCGGATTGATTCGTGACAAAGACTCGGGCATAACAGATTTTTTGATGGATAACGTAATGAAAAAAGCTCCCTTTTCTACAAAAATCATTCAAAAAGACAGTACAAAATTCATCAATCAAGCTATTGATAACGATGTGAATGCTATAGCGCTCATTGGCAGCGGAAATTTTGATAAACACAATGCCAAAGCACTGGATGTGTCTGAAGATGGCGGGAAAACATACTATGCCCCAAACGAAATCAATGTCAGAGCCAAATATTATCCTTTTATTATTCCTCTATACTTATATTATGTAGAGAAGAAAAATGATGAAATACTCCCTTCTTTCGTCAATTATCTGCTCAGCAAAAGCGCTCGTTACGATATAGTAGATATGGGCTATGTCCCAAATCCCATAGAAGAAGATTCTTTATAACAATTTATCCATTTATGTTTTCTGTCAAAGAAATAGCTTCTGTTACACTCATTTTGTTTTCAGTAATAGACATAGTGGGCACTATTCCTGTAATTATCGATTTAAGAAAAAAGCTTGGTGGCAATATTGAGGAAGAAAAAGTGACTTTGGTATCAGGACTCATCATGTTTATTTTTCTTTTTTTGGGAGATTCTATTTTACAGTTACTTGGGGTAGATATTCAGTCTTTTGCTATAGCCGGAGGAATTATCATATTCCTGTTGGGATTAGAAATGATTTTAGATAAACATTTTTTTCAGCCCCAAACTGATGGAAACATTTCTACTATTATTCCTTTGGCATTTCCTTTGATAGCAGGTGCAGGAACTGCTACTACCATTTTGTCTCTTAAAGCAGAGTATAGCATATATAACATCATCGTGGGTATATTGGCTAATTTGGTGCTGATATATGTGGTTCTAAAATTATCGCCCCAACTAGAAAAAATACTAGGTGCGGCCGGAGTAAATGTGCTACGGAAGGTATTTGGAATTGTACTTCTGTCGATAGCCATTAAACTCATTAAAACCAACTTATTATTCCAACCTTAAACATTGCCTAATCCATACTTCAAATTCAAAAAATTTACCATTTGGCAAGACAAATGTGCCATGAAAGTGTGTACAGATTCTTGCCTTTTTGGTGCTTATGTGCCTGTGGGCAAAAACCAGGAAATTTTAGATATCGGTACAGGTACAGGATTGCTCGCACTGATGCTGGCACAAAAAGAGCCTACCAATAAAATTACAGGGGTAGAAATTGATTCAAATGCATTTGAACAGGCAACTCAAAATGTAAACAACTCGAGTTTCAACAGACAAATAGAGATAATACACTGTGACATAAATGAATTTGCACAATCAAAAGTTAATAAAGGGAAATTTGATTTAATTATTTCAAATCCGCCTTATTTTCAAAATAGCCTTAAATCATCTTTTGACAATGATAATTTGGCCAAACATAGTACCGGACTAAACTTTGAACAGCTTGCAGAGGTTGTAAAACTGCTTCTTAATCCTAAAGGAGCATTCTTTGTAGTGTTACCTGCTCGGGAATCTGTGGTATTCAGGGAAAAAATAATACCATTTGGACTTTATTGGATCGAAAGTATCGAAATAAAAAACTTTACAAATACAATACCTTTTAGAGTAATAGATAGCTACATGTTTACCCCAAAAAAATCTTTAGTCAGAGAAGAAATTGTAATTTACAAGCAAAAATCTCTGTACGAAGAAAACTTTATTAATTATTTAAAAGAATACTACTTAGATTTTTAAATTTACTTTTAGTATCGGTTGCTTAGTGTAGCACTGCTGCTTCGTACTTCAACTTTGTTTGGCGTAGAAAACATTTCATCCCACTTATAAGATTTGCTTATAAAACCTAACAATACGATCGAGAGCAATATTAATACCTTTATAAAAAAACTGTCTTTTTGAATAGCTACATTTGCCTCCATAGAATATTGGTTGTGTGGTGTGGTCGGTTATTTTGTAACACTATATTCAAAAAAAATATCTTAAGTAACCAAAAAAATATTATCTTTTTTCTACCTATATATCAAATACATATAAATATTATCAATATACATAGAATTAATGTTAAAAAAACAAGAAACAGGTCTCTTTTTAAAAGAATGCGAATTTTTGCATAAAACCGATAACTTATTGCATTTAAGAGAGCAATATTTCTTACCAGAAAATAAAGTATATTTATGTGGAAATTCTTTAGGCCTACAACCCGTTTCTACTCCTCAATTTATAGATAATGAACTGAAAATTTGGGCTAAAATGGGGGTGGAAGGGCATTTTGAGGGAACCACCAATTGGTATAATTATCATGAATATATAGACAAAATCTTATCAAAACTATGCGGTGCATTGCAAACAGAAGTTTGCTGTGCAAACTCGCTTACTGCAAACATTCACATGTTGTTTAGCACTTTTTTTAAGCCGACATCACGCAAAAAAAAAATTTTGATTGAAAACCCTGTTTTTTCAAGCGATTATTATGCAATTGCTTCTCAAATAGAATTTCATGGATTTTCCATTGCCGATACACTGATAGAAATAGCTCCCAAAAGTGGTTTTTATACAATAGATACCAACGATATATTGAATGCAATACAGCATCATAAAGATGAGTTAGCAATGATATGGCTGTCTGGCGTTAATTTTTATTCAGGTCAAAAAATAGATATGGACGCCATTTCAAAAGAAGCTAATAAATTTGGGATAATCATAGGTTTGGATTTAGCTCATGCGATAGGCAATGTAGAACTGCATTTACACGATTGGGGCGTAGATATTGCAGCTTGGTGCAGCTACAAGTATTTAAACTCAGGCCCTGGAGGAGTAGGTGGTTACTATATCCATGAGAAGCACCACAATACTTTTCCCACTTTGAGGGGCTGGTGGGGCTACAAAGAAAGTGAGCGTTTTGAAATGAACAAGAATTTTGAACCTGAAAAAGGCGCAAAAGCTTGGCAGTGGAGCAATTTGCCAATAGTGAGTATGGCAACACACAGAGCTGCACTTGAATTATTTGACAAAATACCTTTTGGTACACTTAGACAGAAAAGCGAACTAATGACGAGCTTGCTTTACAGCGCATTGAAAACAATATTTGAAAACAAGAAAAATGTCATAAACATTATCACCCCTGAATTACCGCACGAAAGAGGCTGTCAATTATCAATCATGACTCCAAATAAAGGCTATCAATTATATAAAACACTGGAAGCACAAGGCATCATATGCGATTATCGAAAACCTGATGTGATTAGGATAGCGCCTGTACCTATGTATAACACATTCGAAGACATAAAAAAAACCATTATTGCTTTTGAAACTGCTACTGATGAAATATTTAAATAGTCGAAACTATTTTAAATAAATCTAAATAATTTAGCACCATTGGCATAACTTTGAAATGAAAACAGGAGTTATTAGTTTTGAAACCTGAAAAAGTACAAAATTTCAGTTCGTTAGCTGAAACGCATAAATACATTTACATATGGCATTGGTAAAAGTAACGATTGATAACATAGAAATAGAGGTAGAAGAAGGTACTAGCATTTTGAATGCGGCACGTAAGATAGGCAAGAATGTGCCTCCTGCTATGTGTTATTATTCAAAATTGAAAGATTCAGGAGGGAAATGCCGTACTTGCTTGGTAGAAGTAACCAAAGGTTCAGAAAAAGACCCAAGACCTATGCCTAAATTGGTAGCGTCTTGCCGCACCAATGTGATGGACGGAATGGTAGTAGCCAACACTACTTCACCAAAAGTGAAAGAAGCCAGAGCTGGAGTTGTAGAGTTTTTATTGATAAACCATCCGCTTGATTGCCCTGTGTGCGACCAAGCCGGGGAATGTCATTTGCAAGACCTTGGCTATGAACATGGACGAGAAGGTACTCGCTACGAAGAAGAGCGCAGGACATTTGATAAAATAGACATCGGACCATATATACAATTGCACATGACGCGCTGTATCATGTGTTTTCGTTGTGTATTTACTGCCGACCAAATCACTAACCAAAGAGTGCATGGCATCATAAACAGGGGCGATGCAGCAGAAATAAGCACTTACATAGAACAAGCCATAGAAAATGATTTCTCGGGCAATGTTATCGATGTATGCCCCGTAGGAGCACTTACCGATAAAACATTCAGGTTCAAAAGCCGTGTATGGTTTACCAAACCAATGGATGCACATAGAGATTGCGACAAATGTTCCGGAAAAACGGTTGTTTGGATGAAAGGCAATGAAATAGCTCGTGTGACAGGTAGAAAAGACCAGTTTGGAGAAGTTGAAGAGTTTATTTGCAACACATGCCGATTTGAGAAAAAAGAATTGAGCGATTGGGTGATAGAAGGTCCGAGAAAGATAGAAAGAAACAGTGTGATGTCGCAAAACCATTATACATTGAATCCTGAAAAGCCTGTAGTTCCTGCACGTATAAGCATGAATGCAGACAATCCGGCTTTTGTGTAGTTAGTATGTGGAACGAAGAGTACTATAAAAATAGCATACAAGGGTTTATTACACTTATAAATATAGTTGCGCTACTGGAAATAGGTAGTTGTGCTGGTGCTTACACTGTATTTAAAGAAAACAACCTCAATGAACTGACATTTAAATATTTATTTATTGGTCTCATATTTGTATCAGCTATTCTAATTATTGCTTTGTTGTTTTGCATAGCATTAATGTTTTACTTTATCAGAAAATTAAGAAAATGAAATGCCCATGAGAAAATGTCATACCCACCGACAACTTATATCTGGGTATTCCATTGTTCCATTTTAAAATTAATTATATAACAATGAATATATATGAAATCGGAATGCTTGTTTTAATTGGAATGTTATTATTCCTTTCTGTTTCTATCATAGCAATAGTTTCACGCTTCACTTATTTAGAGTTTAAATCCTAGTCCATTTTATTCCCTTGCGAATAGTTACATATATAATTCTATATGGATATTTTCTTCCTCATTGAAAAATTTGCACTCATTGCCATTATTTTTGGTGTTAGTTTACTTATTGCCATGTATTCTACCTATGCCGAAAGAAAATTTGCAGCCTTCTTTCAAGATAGAATTGGCCCAGACCGTGCAGGACCGTTTGGAATACTTCAACCCTTGGCCGATGGCGGAAAATTATTTTTTAAAGAGGAAATCATTCCTCAAACCGCTAATATGGGGCTTTTTATCATGGGGCCATCGCTAGCCATGCTCACTGCTTGCATGACAAGTGCCGTGATTCCTTGGGGAACTTATATTGAAATGTTTGACCGACAAATTAACTTACAAGTCACAGATATAAACATTGGTATACTTTATATTTTTGGTGTGGTATCCATGGGCGTGTATGGCATCATGATTGGTGGTTGGGCTTCAAACAACAAATTTGCACTTCTTGGAGCTATCAGGGCTGCGTCTCAAAATATTAGTTACGAAATTGCGATGGGATTATCAATCATAGCCGTTGTGATGATAACAGGCTCTCTTTCTTTAAGAGACATTGCTGAATATCAACATGCAGGTAACTGGATGGTGATCTATCAACCGCTCGGTTTTTTGATTTTTCTCATTTGCGCTTTTGCCGAAACTAATAGAGCACCATTTGATTTACCGGAATGTGAAACTGAGCTTGTGGGAGGCTATCACACTGAATACAGCTCTATGAAACTAGGATTTTTCTTGTTTGCCGAATACATCAATATGTTTATTTCTTCTGCATTGATGGCTACACTATATTTTGGCGGCTACAATTTCCCTTTTATGGACAGCCTTGGTTTATCGCACAATGCTGTTGCTTTACTCGGAATTGGATTCTTATTTATAAAAATTTTCTTCTTTATATTTCTATTCATGTGGGTTCGCTGGACGATTCCGCGTTTTCGTTATGATCAACTGATGCGCCTGGGTTGGCAAGGGTTAATTCCTCTTTCTATTATTAATATAGTGATTACAGGGGCTGTAATTACAATAAATGAATATTTGAAGTAGTAGAAAGATGAACGAATTTCATAAAGAAAAAGCAAAAACAAACGTTGAATTACTAAAGATAGTAGCATCAGGTACTACTCTTTTCTTCTTATTATTGGGTAATTTACTAATGAAAGATAACTTCGGAGAAAGAGACCAACATTATCTTTATTTCGTTTTCTTGCTTACGCTTATATTAATTGGAGCTATATTGTGCTATTTACTATATGTAAGTATAGAAGCCCACTTAAATAAATCAAAAAATGATTAAAAATTATATAAATCCGGAAGTCTTTCAAATAATAGGAGCCGCTATGGTTTGGGCGGTGTTTATGGTATTTTTTTTAAAAATATATTTTACTCTTCGAAAAGAGCAAAAACTTTATTTCTCCGATAATAATGGAATCACTAAGTAATAAAAAGAAACAGGTATCGAACAAGAAAATGACTTTGATAGAAAGGATTTACCTTCCTGCTATCTTCAAAGGCATGTCTGTTACTATTAAGCACTTCTTCATGAAAAAGGTAACAGTGAAGTATCCTGAAGTTAAAAAGCTATTCAGCCAAAGCTATAGGGGCTTGCATGTACTCAAAAAAGATGAACAAGGCCGTGAACGCTGTACTGCTTGCGGCTTATGTGCGCTCTCTTGTCCGGCAGAAGCCATTACTATGGTCGCTGCTGAACGCAAAAAGGGCGAAGAGAACTTGTATAGAGAAGAAAAATATGCAGCCAGTTATGAGATAAATATGCTTCGCTGTATTTATTGTGGCTTATGCGAAGAAGCATGTCCAAAACAAGCCATATTTTTAACAAATGAAGAAATCACTCCGGCCGGTTTAGACAGAGGTGATTTTATCTATGGCAAAGATAAATTAGTAGAACCTGTGCATGGCCCGATAGGCAAAGTGAGGGGTGGAGGTCCATTGAATGAAAAATATTACCACGGCAATGCAGAGATAAAAACCCTTTATAAAGACTTAGCTGTAAAATAGATTTTTGAAAACTGATTCATAATAAAAATGCTAACCAATATATTTTATTTTCTTTCCTTTTTGGCAATTCTCAGTTCTTTGATGGTGATTTTTGCTAAAAACCCTATTCATAGCGTACTTTATCTGATAATCACATTTTTTGCCATAGCAGGACATTACATCATGTTAAATGCCCAATTTTTAGCTGTTGTGCACATAATTGTTTATGCCGGAGCTATCATGGTATTGTTTTTGTTTGTAATCATGTTTTTGAACCTCAATGCCGATACTGAACCCCAAAAATCTAATTTGGTGAAATTTGCAGGAGTGGTTTCAGGCGGATTGCTATTTTTAATATTAATCGCTTCGATGAAAGGAGCTGCTTCGGTAACAAATGATTCGCCAAATCTTGAAATAGGCTTGATTAAACACTTGGGAGTAGTGCTGTTCAGAGACTTTTTACTTCCTTTTGAAATGGTATCTGTATTGTTTTTAGCGGCCTTAATAGGGGCAGTAATGCTTGGAAAAAAAGAGGTTAATGAAGCCTAATATCAATATATTTTAAACTTTAAAAGTAAGCCTTCGAAGTTAAACTCCGAAGGCTTATACATTTTACACCAATATCATTTTGAGCAAGGGAACATTAGTTTTAGTTATATTTTTATTTATTTACCTACTAGGGTGTAAGAAAGCTACTCACACAGCCCAAGATTTCAAGCCTTATGACGGACCAGTTGCTACTTTTGAAAAAGTACGTATGTATTTCAGCGATTCGGCTATTGTAAAAGTAAAAATGCAGGCAAACGTACAAGATGAATACAGTAATGGTGACAGGCTATTCCCCAAAGGTATTATTCTTGATTTTTATGACAATGACGGCACCATTAATTCGACCCTCACAGCAGACAAAGCCAAATATGAAAAGAAAACAGGTATTTACACTGTAATGGGTAACGTGGTGATTACCGGTGTGAAAGAGTATAAAAAATTAAATACTGAAGAATTATACTGGAATCCTGCTACTAAGAAAGTATATACAGATAAATTTGTGAGAATAGAAACCCAAACGGAAATACTGACAGGAAATGGCTTAGATGCCACCCAAGATTTTAAAAACTACAAAATAAGAAATCCTGCAGGAGTGTTTTCTGTCAATGAATTTTAAACCGAATATCTCTTTAATATCTCATTAACAATATCTTCTGCCACACGGTTTTTAGATTTGAGTCCAAACTCTATGTTTTTATGAGGATATACGATAGTGATTTTGTTTGTATCGTAACCAAAAGTGGCATTCTCATCGTTTGTGGAGTTTAGTACCACAAAATCAAAGTTCTTTTTGACAAGTTTTGCTTTTGCATTGTTTAACTCATCTTGAGTTTCAAGTGCAAAACCAACAGATATTTGTTCTTGTCGCTTTATTTTGCCAAACTCATACGCAATGTCAGGATTCTTGACAAGTTGAATTTCTAGTTCATTATCATCTTTTTTGATTTTTTGAGTAGAAACATTTTTTACTGAATAGTCGGCTACGGCAGCAGCAAATATGGCCCCATCAATCATTGAGAAATAACTTTTACACTTTTCAAACATTTCTGAGGCAGATGATACTTGATGAATTTCCACACCATCTATATTTTCCGGCTTAATATTTACCGGCCCTGAAACTAAATGCACCTTAGCTCCATGGGCTGCCAAGCTGTGCGCAATGGCATAGCCCATTTTTCCTGAAGAGTGATTACTAATGTATCTCACAGGGTCAATGGGTTCACGCGTAGGACCAGCCGTCACTAAAAATACTTTACCAGACAACTTTTTTTGTACATCAACCAAAAAAATTATTAAAAAATCTACAATTGACTCCGGCTCAGACATTCTGCCCTGCCCTATTAATCCACTGGCCAATTCTCCTGATTCGGCTTCTATTATATGATTACCAAAACTTAATAGTTTAGATAAATTTTCTTGTGTAGCTTTATGTGCGTACATATCCAAATCCATAGCCGGACACAACACTGTAGGGCACTTGGCTGATAAATAAGTGGCTGTGAGCAAATTATCACACAATCCATTTGCCATTTTTGCTATTTCATTGGCAGTGGCCGGAGCTATTACAAAAACATCGCCCCACATGCCCAACTCCACATGACTTGTCCATTCACCTGTAGAAGGATCAAAAAAATCAATATAAACAGGATTTTTTGAGAGTGTTGATAATGTAAGCGGAGTAATAAAGTCACAAGCAGCCTTAGTCATAATGACTTTTACCTCTGCGCCATTTTTTACAAGTAAACGTACTAAGATAGCTGCTTTGTATGCTGCTATTCCGGCTGTCACTCCCAAAAGTATTTTTTTACTTTTTAGCTTCATTTTTTACTCCTTATATATCAAATACATAATTTATACCTATCGAACCCACGGCAATAAAAAAAGGCTTCACTAGGAAGCCCTTTAGATATTTTTTCGACCCAATTACTCAGTCTCAATTTTTCTGTACATGATTTTACCTTCTTGAAATTCTTCCAAAGCAGTAGTAGAAGGCTTTGGCTGTCTTTCGTAGAATTTAGAAATCTCTATTTGCTCTCTGTTTTCAAATATCTCTTCCAAGTTGTCCACTGTTGAGGCAAAATCAGCCAATTTATTGTTTAATTCTTCCTTTTGTTTGGTAGATATTTGCCTGGCTCTTTTACCAATTATCATTACAGACTCGTACAAATTTCCTGTTACGTCTGCTATTTTATCTACATCGCGTGTTACCAAAGTATTCGAAACTGCCATATTTCTTGTTTTAAGGGTGCGAAAATACAAATTTAATATATATCTGCATAATTATAAATGATATAATTTGACTTGGTTGGTAGTACATTTTCACAAAGCAATTATCTATATTTACACACCTTAAAATATATTTAAAAAAGATTTACAAATAATGTCAGATGTAGCGTTGGCCGATGAGTTGTCGGTTTCATATAAAAAATTAACTCAAGAGATTTCAAAAGTAATAGTCGGACAGCAAGATGTGGTACGATTGGTGTTGACAGGAATACTCAGTAGAGGTCATTGTTTATTGGTAGGCGTGCCCGGATTAGCAAAAACATCGCTAATCCAAACCATTTCACACGCGTTGGATTTGGATTTTAAGCGTATACAATTTACCCCCGATTTGATGCCATCGGACATAACAGGTTCTGAAACTCTCGACTCCAACAGAAATATAAAATTTGTTAAAGGGCCTATTTTTGCCAATATCATTTTGGCAGATGAGATAAATCGTACACCGCCTAAAACCCAAGCTGCTTTACTTGAAGCCATGCAAGAACAAAGTGTGACCATAGCGGGCGAAAATTATAGTTTGGAAAAACCTTTTTTTGTACTTGCCACCCAAAACCCAATAGAGCAAGAAGGAACTTATCCATTGCCTGAAGCACAGCTTGATAGGTTTATGTTTCAAATTCACCTTTCTTACCCCTCTTTTCAAGATGAAATAGAAGTAGTGAAAAGTACTACTACAGAAAAAAAGGTGTCTATCGAAAAAATAATCACGGGGAAACAAATAAAACAATACCAAGAACTTATTCGCAAGGCACCTGTGGCCGACAACGTAGTCGAATATGCAGTGAGACTAGTCCATAAAACACGGCCAGGGACAGAATTGGCATCAAGAGAAGCAAATGAATATTTGGAGTGGGGAGCCGGGCCAAGAGCCTCTCAATTTTTAGTGGTGGGAGCTAAGTGTAATGCATTGCTCAATGGCAAGTATTC
>ERZ1066116.144-NODE-144-length-37348-cov-12.926823_pt1 | contig 37348 bp, 33 predicted proteins | sample MGYA00382763_ERZ1066116 | MGnify/ENA primary metagenome ERZ1066116 (study PRJEB33369, sample SAMEA5778346) | biofilm metagenome | biome: Industrial cooling water; feature: Water cooling tower basin; material: Biofilm | place: United Arab Emirates | collected...
TTGAAAAAGCACTGCGCAGTTTGTACAGCGATCCACATTTTGATATCTATATTTCAGGCAGTAATGCAAACTTGCTCTCTAGCGAATTAGGCACTCTTTTAAGCGGAAGATACATTGAAATAGAGGTATTTCCATTGATTTATAACGAATATTTAGAGTTGTATAATACCAAAGACTCTGAACAAAATTTTAACATATATCTTCAATTTGGTGGTTTACCCGGTTTGGCAGAATTGCCAGATATCGTGGCAATAAAAAAAGAATATTTGCGTAATATTTACACCTCTATATTGTTTAGAGATGTTGTGAAGCGAAATCAAATTAGAAACATTTCATTTCTAGAAAACTTAATCCGCTTCTCAGCTGATAATATTGGGAGCTTAGTTTCTGCCACCAAAATTTCTACCTATTTAAAATCTCAAAATCTAAATATTTCCACCAATGCAGTGATAGAATATTTAGATTTTATGTGTAATGCTTTTATAGTAAAAAAAGTAAAAAGATATGATGTGATAGGTAAAAAGCTGTTTGAAATAGGAGAAAAATATTATTACAATGACCTTGGAATAAGAAATATAATCACGGGCTTTAAAATTTCGGAAATTCAAAAATATTTGGAAAATATAGTTTTTAATCATTTGGTGGCTAATCAATATAATGTAAAAATTGGTCAAGTAGGCAGCCATGAAATAGATTTTATTGCAGAAAAAAATAATGAAAAGAAATACATTCAAGTATGCTATTTACTTGAAAACGAAGCTACCATTGAAAGAGAATTTGGAAACCTAAAAAAAATTAAAGACAACTACGAAAAATTTGTAGTGAGTGCCGATGCTATTAAATTTAGTAATACGATAGAAGGCATCAAGCATATAACTATTAGAGATTTTTTACTCAACTTTAGTTGACTAAAATTGAAAGTTTTACGATATGGATATTCTATGGTTTCTTTTAGATTTTATAAACCATTCCATGGTTGTCTTTTCATTTTTTCGCCATTTGTTGCTGTAAATGAAAAAATCAAACTATGCTTATCAAACGAACAAAATATTTGGCTTATTAAAAAGCAAATAATTTTGTTGGTTAAGCTTCTTTTTTAGTGTTATTGCGGAAAGTAAAAAACAGTTAAAGATTTTAGGCAGCTGAATAAAAACACCTGATGATTTATATTATTTTTTTCTTCAGGTAAAATTAAGTTTAGATCTTATCATAACTCCATCTTTATCAAACAAAAAACCGAATAATTAATCATATCTTGGTAATTAGCTTCCACACCCTCTGAGACCAAGGTTTTGCCCGCATTGTCTTCTATTTGTTTCACACGCAGCAGCTTCATCAATATTAAATCAGTCATGGAAGTGATGCGCATTTCGCGCCAAGCCTCTCCATAGTCATGGTTTTTATTCCTGAGTAAATCTATTGTATTTTCTACGTATTTATCATATAGCTTTTCCACCAACATGGGCTCTAAATCCATAGGGTCGTTTGGGTTGAGTTCGTTTTGGATAAGAGCGATGATGCAATAATTAATAATTCCGATGAACTCCGATCTGATGTCGTCAGCCACTTTTTGAGTACCTTTTTCTTGAATAGAGCGTATGCGCTGGGCTTTGATAAAAATTTGATCGGTGATAGAGGGCAATCTGAGAATGCGCCAAGCTGTGCCATAATCATGCGTCTTTTTTAAAAATAATTCACGGCATTGGCTAATTACTTTATAGTATTGTTCTTCCGTTTTAGAAAATGACATTTTTGAAAAATTATTATAATGAAAGAGCTACTCGATTTTGAAATTGTAAAATAGCTCATAATTTTTGATTTGGGAAAACACACACATGGTAACAACTGCAAATTATAGCATAAATATTTCGGGGCAGCTTTTTGACTTATCTACGCCACGCATCATGGGCATATTAAATGTGTCTCCCGACTCGTTTTTTGATGGTGGCCGATATACTTTGCCTGATTTGGCATGGATGCAAGCTGAAAAAATGCTTGCCGATGGAGCAGATATCATAGATGTGGGTGGCATGTCTACCAGGCCAAATGCTGTAGAAATCACTGTAGAAGAAGAACGAAAAAGAGTGATGCCCGTGGTGGAGTTGTTGATAAAAAAAAATTCAGGTATAAAAATATCCGTAGATACTTATCGTTCATCTGTGGCAAAAGCTGCCGTGGAAGCCGGAGTATGTATGGTAAACGATGTGTCGGGTGGTGAACTAGACAAAAGTATGTTTGAAACAGTGGCTAAACTGAAAGTGCCGTACGTACTCATGCACATGCGTGGCACACCGCAAAACATGCAGCAACAAACTTCGTATAAAGACATTTTTACTGAAATGGCTTTGTATTTTTCAGAGAAAAAAAACACACTCATAAAGTTGGGTGTGAATGATGTAATTATAGACCCCGGATTTGGTTTTGCTAAAAACTTAGACGACAATTACCGACTTTTGAAAAATTTATCTTATTTTCAGATGTTGGAAAGTCCTGTGCTGTGCGGAGTGTCGAGAAAGTCTATGATATATAAATTTTTGAACACTGAACCAAACGATGCACTGAACGGCACCTCGGTACTAAACACGATAGCATTGATGAATGGCGCATCGCTACTGAGAGTACATGATGTGAAAGAAGCAAAAGAAGCCGTGTTGTTGGTAGAAAAGCTTCGTAATTCTTAAAAAAGTATATTTTAATTATAAATGGATACGATATTTAATATCGGATTTTTAGAAGTAAAGTGGATAGACTTGGCCGATGTGTGCTTGGTGGCGTTCCTTATTTATCAGCTCTACAAGCTGTTGAAAGGGAGCATCGCTTTGCGGATATTTATCGGACTTTTGTCTGTTTACCTATTCTATTTGGTAGTGAAAGCTGCCAAGATGGAATTGCTTTCTACCATTTTGGGCAATGTGATGGGTGTGGGCTTCATTGCTATCATCATTCTTTTTCAGCAGGAAATACGCAAATTTTTGTTGATAGCCGGCAAAACATCGTCAGCTCGCAACAAAAGCTTGGTGCAGTCTATTCTTTTCAGAAATAAAAACAGAATAGATAAGCTCGATATTTCGCCCATAGTGGAGTCTGCCAAAATTTTGGGCGGTACCAACACGGGTGCACTCGTGGTCATAGCCAAAAGCTCTGAACTAAGGCTCTATGCCGAAACGGGCGATGAGATAGAAGCCATGATTTCAAAGCGTCTTTTATTATCTATTTTCAATAAAACCAGTCCGCTCCACGATGGGGCCGTTATAATCGTAAACAACAGGATAAAAGCAGCTCGTTGTATATTGCCCGTGAGCGAAGACAGCGAACTGCCTGCATTTTTAGGATTGCGTCACCGTGCTGCCATAGGCATCACTGAGCTCACAGACTGTGTGGTGGTGATAGTATCGGAAGAAACAGGCGAAATATCTCTTTCGAGAGATGGAAAGCTGTACTACAACCTCTCTCCACTTGAACTAAGAGCCAAACTGAATATTTATTTGTTTGGTACGGAAGACGATATCGATAGAGAAACAGAGTCATCGATAGATGTGGTGTCAATGACTTCGAAAATCGAAGCCTAAACCGCTTGTATTCAAACTTTGGCTTTGTCATTCAGTCTAAATATTTCATAGAAAAACATTGGTATGATTTGGTAGAAAAATCATTTTTTATACTACAAGTTGGGCTACTGCGTTCTTGCTCCAACTTGTTTACTTTTCTTTGTATTGTGAACATTCAATATCATATTTACAAATAATTTACCCAAACAAAACAAAGATTGACATGAAGCATCTATTGAATCTTGCCTTGGTTTTGGTGACTTTGTTGTGTAGTTGCAGCGAAAACAACACAGCGGAAAGTGATAAAGTGGTAGCCAAAGCAGGCGACAAATTTCTTTACAAAAGTGAGCTAAAAGAGATAGTTCCTACTGGAACACAAAAGGAAGACAGCTTGAGGATAGTAGAAAAATACACCGAAAATTGGTTGAAAAAACATGCTATTCTACTGGAAGCGAAGAATGAAAAAAATACCAACAACGAGGAAATAGAAAGAAAGACAGAAGACTATCGCAATTCACTACTGATATATGAATACCAGAAAAAAATATTTGAAGACAAATTGGACACCAATGTGGGCATTGAAGAAATGAACCGATTTTACAGTGAGCATCAAAAAGATTTTGAATTGAAACAAAATATTGTGAAGGGAATCGTGGTGATATCGAAGGGGAAAGCCCAAGGCTTAGAAAAACTTGCCAAAGAGGTGGAAAGAATGAAAAATTTAGAACGAATAAAAAATGCCGTAAACAACTACTGCAGTTTATATGCCGCCAAGTGCTACTTAGATTATGACCTGTGGCAAACATTTGAATCTTTGGCCAAAAGCACGCCATTTTCAAAAATATCAAACAAAACTGATTGGCTTGTCAAAAATCCTTATGGTTTGATTTATGATGGCAATTACACTTATTATATAAAAATATTTGATTATAAACTTGAAAATCGTATTTCGCCACCCGAATACGTGAAAGAACAGATAAAAAGCATAATTTTGAACTCTCGAAAATTAAAAATACTCGAAGAGTACGAAAACGAACTTTATACCAAAGCATTAAGTGAAAAACGCATTGAAAAATACACCGATAATTAAACCACTTTTATTTTTAATATATTTTTTGCTGCATGGTGTCCTTTGGGCACAAAATCCTTCCGATGGGGTGGTGTTGGACAAAATCATAGCCAAAGTTGACAACCAAATATTGTTAAAATCGGAATATGATTTGGCTTTTCTGCAAATGCTCCAAAACTCAAAAGATTTTGACTTTAAAATCACACCCTGCAAAGCGCTTGAACAAGTACTTACCAACAAAATGCTTTTGGCAAAAGCCGAAATTGATTCTGTGGTGGTAGAAGATAAAACAGTGGAAAACGAGATGAATCGAAGAATGGAATATTTTATCGCCCAAATAGGTTCGAAAGAAAAATTGGAGGCATATTATAACAAAAGCATAAATCAATTGAAAAGTGAGCTGAGAAGGCAAGTGAAAGAGCAAATGGTGATTCAAAAAATGCAAGATAACATTACGGGAAAGATGAAAGTGACACCGGGGGAAGTAAAAAAATTTTTCAATGAGATTCCCAAAGACAGCCTACCCTACTTCTCCAAAGAATTGGAATATGGGCATATAGTGAAACTGCCTATCATAAACCGTGACCAAAAAAAGCAAACACGTGAAAAACTTGATAGAATAAGAGACATGATAGTAAAAGACGGAGAAAGTTTTGAACGATTGGCTCGCGAGTACTCAGAAGACCCCGGTTCGGGGAGAAATGGGGGTGAGTTGGGCTATTTCAAAAAAGGTGACCTAGTGCCCGAATATGAAGCCGCTGCCTTAAAACTGAAACCCGGAGAGACATCGCCCGTGATAGAAAGTATTTTTGGCTTTCATATTATTCAAATGATAGAAAGAAGAGGGAATGAATTTAACAGTCGCCACATTTTGTTAAAACCTGTTTCATCTGAAACCGATATAGATGCCTCAGCCAAATTTTTAGATAGCTTACGTATAAAAATCAACCAAGACAGTATATCTTTTGCTAAAGCAGCCAAAGAACATTCCGATGATAAAATGACAAAAGAAGCAGGTGGGATGATGACAGACCAACAAGGAAGCACAAAAATAGCGGCTGAAAGCATAGACCCTGTGTTGTATTTTATGCTCGACACGATGAAAGTGGGCAGTGTGTCGCAGCCAATACCTTACAGAACTGAAGATGGGAAAGAAGCTTATCGGGTAGTGTTTCTCAAGTCGGTGACTCAACCACACCAAGCCAATATGAAGGACGATTACCAAAAAATCCAAAGTTCATGCCTTCAAGAAAAACGGAATAAAGCCATCAACAATTGGTTTAATAAAGTAAAATCGGAAGTATTTTTGGAGATAGATCCTGAATTTAAAGATTGCGATATTGCCAAGGGCATAAACTGATATAAGTTGGCTGTGTTTCAAGCCAACTTATTGTTTTCAGTAGGAAACACAAGTGTAGGCTTCCATGATTTTGCTTCTTCAAATGGCATAGAGGCATACGAAATAACAATAATGATATCGCCCACTTGCATTTTGCGAGCAGCCGGACCGTTCATACAAATGGTACCGCTACCACGCTCGCCTTTTATCACATAGGTTTCCAGTCGCTCGCCATTGTTTAAGTTTAGCACCTGTACTTTTTCGTTTTCTATGATGTTAGCCGCATCCATCAGGTCTTCATCTACGGTGATACTTCCCACATAATGTAGCTCGGCTTGGGTGATTTTTACTCTATGTATTTTTGATTTTAATACCTCTATATGCATGATGTTTGAAAAGAGGGCGCAATTTAGGCATTAAAAATGATATTATCTATCAACCGCACTTCACCAAGAAATGCTGCGGTGCAAATTCCGTATGTTCTATTTGGGATTAGTTCTTCACAGAGAACGCCTGTTTCAAAATCTACAAACTCGAAATATTCGGGGTTGAAACCCACCTCAAGTAGTTTTTGGAGCGATTGGCTTTTGATATGTTCTACTGATTCGTGTTTGCTGTCTTTTGCAGCTTGGGAGAGGATTTCATATAGTTTCGGAGCAGTCTCAAGCTGTTTTTCTGTGAGTCTTCGGTTTCTTGATGACATGGCCAGTCCGCTTTTTTCACGTAAAGTGGGCACGATTTTTATTTCTAACGGAAATGAAAGCTCTCTTGCCAATTGCTTCACCACCAAGCATTGCTGAAAATCTTTTTGCCCGAAATAAGCAACTTGGGGTTGAATAATGTTAAATAGCTTGGCCACCACCACACCCACACCACTAAAATGCCCCGGGCGAAAACTGCCCTCCATCACCGAATTTTGGTAGCCAAAGTCAATTGTTAATTGGGGCATACCGTTGGGATACATTTCTTGAGCAGAAGGAGCAAAAAGAACATCACATTTGTGCTTGCTGAGCAAAGCCGCATCAGCATCGAGTGTGCGAGGATATTTTTCTAAATCTGAGGAGTTATTAAATTGAATAGGATTTACAAAAATGCTGCAAATGGTGATGTCATTATCTTGTACAGATTGGTCAATAAGTGCTGCGTGACCATCATGTAAAGCCCCCATAGTAGGAACAAGACCTATTTTTTTATCTTTTTTTATGGTAATAAGATAATTTCTTATTTCTGCTATGGTATTGAATATCAGCATGTAAATGTGTTTTGATACAATTTAAAACCCTACTTGCCACAAAAATATAATTAAAATCCACAACCTTAACTTGTAAATACAAGTATAAATCAATAGTTTTGTATCAAAATAAAGAAATCACTATACTATCTACTCACTACGTCAGGGGGTAAATAATACTTACCCCTTGTTTTTAATATTTGGTAATAATAAACAAAATGAAACAATACAGACTAAACAGACTATTCAACGCTCGTTCAAAAAAATGTTTTGACGTGGCCATTGACCACGGATTTTTCAACGAAGCTGCTTTTTTAACAGGCATTGAAGACATTCAAAAAGCCATCAAAATATTAGTTTCTGCCGGGCCTGATGCCATTCAGCTCACTACCGGGCAAGCTCATGTGCTTCAGTCCATTCCCGGAAAATCAAAACCTGCCTTGGTTTTGAGAACCGATGTGGCCAATGTATACGGACCCAAATTGCTTTCTACTTCGTTTTCTTTGATGTTGGAAGATTGTGTGGAACAAGCGGTACGTTTGGATGCGGCATGTATGTGCGTGAATTTATTTCAAATTCCCAATGCACCGGAAGTTACCAAGCAGTGCATCGAAAATATACTGAAACTCAAGCCTCTTTCAGATAAGTATGGCATGCCCATGATGGTAGAGCCCTTAGTTTTTCGTCCAAATGAAGAAAAAGGCGGCTACATGGTAGATGGCGATGTGAACAAAATCATGCCATTAGTACGTCAAGCAGTAGAACTGGGAGCCGACATCATCAAAGCCGACCCTACGGACGACCCCAAAGAATATCATAAAGTTATCCAAATAGCAGGCAGAATACCAGTGTTGGTACGTGGAGGTGGCAAAGCCAGTGACGATGAAATCTTAAAACGCACCATCGAACTGATGAAACAAGGCGCCAGCGGTATTGTCTATGGCAGAAATGTGATCCAACACGCCAACCCGAAAGGCATCACCCAAGCGCTTATGGCCATTGTGCATAGAAATGTGAGTTTTGAAGTGGCAAAGGCAATGTTAAAATAAGTAAGAAGTAAAAAGGAAGAGGTAATTATTCTTTTGATTTAGCAGTAATCAGGCTCTTTGTTAAAAGACTAATTATTTCTTCACAATCCTTTGAGATACTTTCAAAAGACGTTTTATCAATAAATTCAGTTTCATGCAGAAGTCTTAACCAATAATGGGTTTCTTTAGCTTCTTTTAAAGCAATATGATATTTGTTTATAAAATCCCTTTTGCTAGATGCGGAACTTGCTTCTTCTACATTTGCTCCGATAGATGTGCCGCTTCTTAAAACTTGTTTAGAGAGAATAAACTCTTTTTTTGAATCAGATAAATGTTTGTACATATTGATGATTCTAACTGAAAATTTAAAAGTTTTATCTGCAAGGAAATGTTTTGTTTGTTTCATTTTATGTTTTTTTTCAAAATTAATTATTACTTCTTACCTTTTACTTTTTACAAAAAAATATGAATAGTGTAAAATTTGGCATCATAGGCGGTGGTCTCATGGGTAGAGAGGCGGCTTCGGCATTTGGTAGATGGTTTGTACTCAACGACTTTCCGGCAAAGGCAGAGCTCGTGGCTGTGGCAGACCTCAATCCTCAAATATTGGAATGGTACAAGCAAATACCTACCGTGACCCAACTGGTGACAGATTACAAAGAACTCTTATCAAATAAAGATGTGGATGTGGTCTATGTGGCCGTGCCTCACAATTTGCATGAGCAGATTTACATCGATGTGCTGAATGCAGGGAAAGATTTGCTGGCCGAAAAGCCCTTTGGAATAGACATCAGCGCGGCAAAAACGATAGCCGATGCTGTACAAAAATCGGGTCGTTTTGTGCGTTGCAGCTCGGAGTTTCCATTTTTGCCCGGAGTACAAAGAGTGATAGCAGAATACAAAAAAGGAAATTTCGGGAAAATACTGGGCGTAAAGTCGGGCTTTCACCACAGCAGCGACCTTGACCCTACCAAGCCCATCAACTGGAAACGTATGAATAAGTTTTGCGGGGAAATAGGGGTGATGGGTGACTTGGGTATGCATGCTTGCCACATACCTTTCAGACTGGGCATGAAGCCTAAAAATGTGTATGCACAGCTTCAAAAAATATACCATGAGCGTCCGGATGGCAAAGGCGGCATGGCTGCTTGCGATACTTGGGACAATGCAGTGCTACATTGCGACACAGAAATAGATGGACTTACCGTACCACTGACCATCGAAACCAAGCGTATGGCACCTACGGAGACCAACACCTGGTTTATAGAGATATTGGGTACCGATGGCGGGGTGAAATATTCTACCAAAGAGCCCAAAACGCTATATACCTTCAAAAGAGAAAAAGAGCAATATTGGACAGCGACCGACCTAGGCTTTCAGGGACCGTATGCTACCATCACTGGAGGGATTTTCGAGCCCGGATTTCCCGATTGCTTCCAGCAGATGCTGGCTGCCTATGTGGCCGAGCGTCAGGGCTTTGCCAATGGCAGATTTACCTGCGCCACGGTGGAAGAGGCTGTGATGAGCCACGAATTGTTTGATGCAGCATTGAAATCGCATAAGGATAAAAAGGTAATTAATATATAAAATTTCAGATTTGACAACTTTTGAAAAGTTGTCAAATCTATCAAGATGAAAATAGTAAATTATATGTGAAATACCATGCAAAAAGTAATACTATTTGCATGGTATTTGTGCAAATAGTAAATTTTATGAAAATAGATTTTTCTTTATTCATATTCAATAAGATTCAATTTGAACCATGCTGAGAAGTGAAATAAATAAAATATACCTTGACGCAAAATCATTTTTTGAAAACAATGGCTGGACTATCTTGCCTCATTTCCGCTGGGATGTAACCGATTTTGGCTTAGGAGATTTTAAAAAATTTGGACTGGTACTCATCAACTTGGCCGAAGAAGTAGAGTATTGCGAAAAGCTGATGTACGCCCGCTACATGATGAAAACGCCTGAGCATTATCATAAAAAGAAAAAAGAAGACATTATATGCAGAACAGGGAAACTGGCTATTCAGCTTTGGAATAAGGGCGAAGAACCCAGCAATGGAAGTTTTGAGATGAAAATAAACGGAATGATGGAAAAAGTTAATTCCGGGCAAATCATTTATCTTGAATCAGGAGAGCGCATCACCATTCAGCAAGGAATTTGGCACGCCTTTTGGCCTGAAAGTGAGGAGTGTATCATAGGCGAAGTGTCCACGGCCAATGACGACCTGAACGACAACTTTTTCTTGAACCCCGACATTGGTCGCTATCCGCATGTGGAAGAAGACGAGAAGCCGTTTATCACGCTATTGTCTGACAGAAATTGAATGAAAAATGAAAGGTGAAAAATAAATTGGGGCTGTAAATTTTACTTCTCCATGGTCTGTGGCACACAGACCAGAAACCATACAATGAGTGTAACAATTGTGTTCTTTGAACACAAACCAAGTAATAAAATTTGAAATTGATAGTTTTTTCTAATAAGATTGACCAGGAAGAAAGACATCATACAATGAAAAAATAAGAATTTTTAAGTAGAAATAGAGTTTCAAAAATGAATCTTCTTGAGGTGTATTTTTGGACTACAACAGTTAAAGAATGGAAGTATCTGCTAAAACAAGACAAATACAAACAGCAAATCATAGATTCACTCAAAGAATTGGTAGATAAGCAACTTATTAATGTTTATGCATTTGTAGTAATGCCAAATCATGTTCATTTGATTTGGGAGTTAAAGGCTATGAATGGGAAAGAAATGCCTCATGCTAGTTTTAATAAAAAGACAGCACATGAAATAATAAAAGACTTAAAGCAAAATCACCCCAAAGTATTACCCTATTTTGAAGTGAATGAAAAAGAAAGAAAATATAGGGTGTGGCAAAGAGACCCACTTGCTATACTAATGGATAAAAAAATAAAAGTAGAACAAAAGATAAATTATATACACAATAATCCTTTGCAAGAGAAATGGAATTTAGCAAAAAGCCCAGATGAATATTATTGGTCTTCCGCTAAATTTTATGAATCTGGAATAGACGATTTCGGAATATTAACACATTATATGGAAATATTCTAGAGTAAAATGGTTAGTGAGTTTACCCATGGTCTGTGGCACACAGACCAAAAACCAACTATTCATTATGCTTAATAACAGTGGTTTTGTCAGCTACAAACTACAAAAAAGGCAAATTATTATCTGTAAACAGGTCTGTGTGCCACAGACCACGGAGAGAATATTTTAATAAATAATAACATGAGAAAAGGAATACTCGCAGCGGGAAATTTTATCGTGGATACGGTCAAAATCATTGATACCTGGCCTACGCAAGATTCTCTTTGCAATATTCTCTCGCAATCGAGCAGCAACGGGGGCGGGCCTTATAATATTTTGAAGGATTTGGCGATGATGAAAGCTGATTTTCCTCTCTATGGACTGGGCTGTATAGGCAACGATGCGTGGGGAAAATACATACTTGATGATTGCAAAAAGCATGGAATTGACACCCGTTTGATGGTCTTTTCTGTTCAGAAGCCTACTTCATACACCGATGTAATGACGGTGAAAACGGACGGAAGGCGCACCTTTTTTCACAACCGAGGTGCAAATGCAGAACTGAATGTGGAGCATTTCTCATTTGAAAATATCAACGCAAAAATTTTTCATTTGGCCTATTTGATGCTGCTTGATGCACTTGATAGTATAAACGAATCGGGTACAACAGGTGCGGCCATTGTGCTGCAAAAAGCTAAAAGCAATGGCTTCATCACCACAGCCGATGTGGTGAGCGAAAACAGCGGAAAATTCAAAGAAACCGTAGCCTGCTCATTGCCCTATATTGATTATCTCTTTGTGAATGAATACGAAGCAGAAAAAATTACGGGAATTTCCACCACAATCAACCACCAACCCGATGTGGCAGCTTGTGAAAAGGCTTGTGAAAATTTGCTGCAAATGGGCGTGAACCAATGGGTGGTGTTGCACTTTCCGGCTGGGGCTGTAGCGGTGTCTAAAAGTGGAGAAAAACTATTTCAAAAAAGCCTTCAACTTCCCAAAGAATACGTGAAAGGCACAGTAGGAGCTGGCGATGCTTTTGCTGCCGGAGTGCTGTATGGCATTCACGAAAACTGGGCTATGGCCAAATGCTTGCAATTGGCCGTGTGTACAGCGGCAGCTTGTCTAAGCGAGCCTACGTGTAGCGATGGATTGCTTACCGTGGAACAGTGTTTGGCTTTAGTGGGTAAATTTGGAAGATAAAAGCGTTAAAATCTGAAATTCAATCCATATAGCAATGTAACAGGATAGTAGATAATACTTCTATGTTCTGTAAAATATTCATCGTCTATATAAGAGCTATATGCTCCAACAGAGGATATATTTACGTATCTTTTGGTATTATTATTATATAAATTCATAGAATAGCAAAAGCCTATGTTCATTGAAAACAACTTAGAAAGCGGAAATTCATAGCTAAGATATGTATCTGATACTATTGTACTTTCTCCTTTTGATTTATATGTAAATGTTTTGGTATCGTCAGAATCAACTGCAAGGGTTTTGCTTACACTTAGTTCGTCATATACTAAAAAATTAAATCTATTGCCTAATGTTATTCTACTGAAGCGGTTTTTTGGTGTTTTTAGTAGCGAGTATAATGACAATCCGAAAAAATATTTATTGTAACGACCATAAACATCTTTAGATTCTGGATTTAAGAATCCAAAAGCTGGCGAGGATCCACCACCACTTCCTATACCAGCACCTGCACAAAAATCTAAATAAGGAAGATTCATTCTTGAAGTGTCATTCTTATTTTTGAACAACGGCTGAAAAAATAGTACTCCTGCATCTAGGGCAGAGACGTTTGAAAGCCTTACAGTGGAAATGAACCCTAAATTATTTGTAACAGAAAAGCCGAATTGGCCTTGAAGACTATTATATGACGGATATATGTTTAATAAATACTCGTTTTTTGCCTTAAACATTGGTGTTACAGGAATTGTCTTACCATAGTTGTAATAACATGAATTCAATGCAAAAGGCAAAAATGCAATCAATAGCGATTTATAAATACATCTCATTTTAAATAAATTTTATGAATCTACTTCAAAAATACTTTATTCAACTTAAATATTTACCAAACACCTAAAAATTGTTAGGTAAGTTATTCTCATAAATTATTATTAATTTGATTTCTATTGTTGAGATACAATATGAAAAAATTTATAAGCACTAAATTTCAATGGCCTACACCGACAATTCTCATCTTGTAAAAGAATTAAAGAAATTTATTCCTGCTCCTCGCTTGCGAACATCGCTCATCGACAGGGTGGCTTTTGCCAACGATGCAGGCTTTTACAAGCTCACACCTTTGGCCGTGGTCATGCCCGAAAGTGTGGACGAAGTGAAGAAACTTTTTGAGGTTTCGCACCGCTTGCAAGTGCCTATCACCTTTCGCACGGGCGGTACCAGCCTTTCCGGACAGTCGATTACAGATGGCATATTGGTAGAATTGAGCCAATATTGGCGAAAAATATTGCCAGAAAACGATGGAAAACAGGTGCGGGTACAGCCGGGTGCCATTGGGGCAATGGTAAATGCCTATTTGAAGAAGCACCACACCAAAATGGGCCCTGACCCATCGAGCATAGCCTCGGCCATGATGGGTGGCATTTTGTCGAACAACTCCAGTGGGATGTGCTGCGGGGTGGCCAACAACAGCTACCACACACTCAAATACATATCGTTTTTGCTGCCTACGGGCGATTTTTACAGCACTGAAAACGAGGCAGATTATGCCCGCTTTCAAAATTCAGATTTGGGAACCGGCATCATTAAGTTAAGAGAAAAAATACTTTCTAATGATGCGCTAACCGATAAAATCAGGAAAAAATACCTTACTAAAAATACCGTAGGCTATTCGTTAAATGCTTTTCTTGATTTCGTTCATCCGCTCGATATTTTCGCCCATTTGTTGATAGGCGCTGAAGGCACATTGGCATTCATCTCCGAGGCTGTGCTGAACACAGTGCCCGATTATCCCTACAAATCCACCGCACTTTTATATTTCAACTCCATTTCTGATGCTTGCCACGCCATCGTGCCCTTGCGCGATTCGGGTGCAGAGGCCATAGAACTGATGGACAGGGCCTCCCTGCGCTCGGTTGAAAACATCAAAGGCATGCCACCGGAGCTGAAATCGTTGCCTAGCGAAGCTGCTGCCTTGCTCATTGAATATCAAGACGATACTAAAGAAAAAATTTCGCAGAAAGTAGAAGCAGCCCAAAAGCTCATTATTGATACTTTAAAAACAATAAATACAGAAATAGAATTTACAGAAGATGCTAAAAAACAGGCACTTCTCTGGAAAGTTCGCAAAGGAATGTTCCCATCGGTGGGTGCTGTGCGGGCGCAAGGCACCACGGTGATTTTAGAAGATGTGGCCTTTCCCGTGGCTCAAATGGCGGCTGCCATCACCGATTTACAGACTTTATTTACGAAATACCATTATGACAATGCCATCATTTTTGGTCATGCCAAAGATGGAAACATCCACTTCGTGGTAACACAAACGTTTAACGAAGCCAAGGAAATAAGCCGATACGAGGCATTTATGAACGATGTGGTAGACTTGGTGGTGAAAAAATACGATGGTGCGCTCAAAGCAGAGCACGGCACGGGGCGCAACATGGCTCCATTTGTAGAAACCGAATGGGGTGGCGATGCCTACCAAATCATGCATGAATTGAAGCAGCTTACCGACCCGCTTTCGCTGCTCAATCCGGGTGTCATCATCAACGAAGACAAGCTAGCGCACCTGAAAAACTTGAAAAAACTACCCGTTGTAGAGCAAGAAATAGATAAATGTATAGAATGCGGTGCTTGCGAACCCAAATGCCCCAGCCGCGATTTGACACTCTCGCCCAGACGCAGAATCGTGGTGAGGCGTGAAATGGCTACGCTGAAAGCAGAAGGAAATAAAAAAGATTTTTTCACCATTAATAATGATTTTCAGTACCAAGGCTTGGAAACCTGTGCCGTGGACGGCATGTGTGCCACAGACTGCCCCGTGGACATCAACACGGGCGATTTGGTGAAGCGTTTGCGCAAAGAAAACCACTCTGAATTTCAAAACAAGGTGGCAAAAATGCTGGCCAAAAACTTTGGAGCAACTTACGGGACAGTAAAACTAGCCCTTGCCGGTGGGGAAACCATGAATAAACTTTTTGGCAAAGGATTTATGTACAAAAGCACCGCTGCTGTCAAGAAAATAGTTCCTTCTTTTCCTCTGTGGAGCAAAGAAATAATTTCTTCAAGCACCAAACTGACCAACACTAAAAGTGGTTCGGAGAGAAAGGTCGTCTATTTTTCATCGTGTATATGCAAAGCCATGGGAGGCAGCAAAGACGGACAGAAAAACATCAACGAAGTGTTTTACAGCCTTTGTGCCAAAGCCAATGTAGAAATTGTCGTTCCCGAAAACAGTAATGCCATGTGCTGCGGACAGCCCTTTTCGTCCAAAGGCTTTGCAGAGGCTTTTGAAGAAATCAATTCAAAATCGCTCAAAGCCCTTTGGGAAGCAAGCAACCATGGCGCAATCCCTGTGGTGATGGACTTGAGTTCGTGTACACAAACGCTCATCAACAGCCTCAAATCAAAGCCGGAATACCAAGCTTTAAAAATATACGACAGCATAGACTTTTTGAAAAAATTGATACTGCCCCATGCAAAAATCGGGAGCAAAAAAAGTAAAATTGCGCTTCACCCCGTTTGCAGCCTTAGCAAAATGGGCTTAAACGATGCCTTTACGCAAGTGGCTAGTGCGCTTTCTACAGAAGTATTTATTCCCAAAAATGCAGGCTGCTGTGGCATGGCCGGAGACAGAGGATTCCTCTTTCCAGAGCTCACGGCATCGGCCACCCAGTGGGAAAGCAAAGAAATAGCCGAACAAAAATTTGAAGGCTACTACTGCTCCTCAAAAACCTGCGAAATGGCACTTTCCACCTCTACCGGACAAAATTACCTTTCCCTGCTGCACTTGGCAGACGAAGTGTTGGAGTAGAAAAGTTTTGGTAAGTATTTGACTGTTACGGGCTAGAAATAAAATATAAGTAGTCTATTGATTATTTCAAGTTTTTTTGTGAGATTGCATATATATGTTAGTTAGGCGTAATTTTAGCAAACGACATAACATTAGTAACGATAGACGAAGTAACATTGATAATACAACGATAAATGGACAAACATCTAAATCACATTGAGGTAAGGTGGAAAAATTTTAAAGGTTTTCAAGACACTGGATGGGTAAAAATTAAACCCATCACAATTATTCTTGGTTCAAACAACTCTGGAAAGACGAATTTTCTAGCTCCATTCTTACTAATGAACCAGACAGTAAATTCTCGTGACAGACAGTCTCCTCTTATCCTAAAAGGAGACATTTATGATGGAGGAAATTATCAGGAGATAGTGAAAGATTATAGAACAGAGAATGAAATATTCTTTGGCTATAGGTATCATATTCACGAAACAGATGAGAAGCTTGATCCATTAGGTGATTATCCTCCAGGTGCATTTGAAGTAACCTTTAAGGTTGAACATAAGGAAGGAGAAATAAAGCTAAAAACTAAAACTATTTATGATATTTTCAATCGCAAATTCCTGAGCCTTTCGTTAAATAAATCTGGAAAATATAAATTCACTGGGATTGGCTCTGATTCAATGAATGACCTTGAAAAAGAATCTATTACCAATAGTGAGCCAGTTAATTTTCTTTTTTCACCAAATACGGTTCTCTTCGACCTTGAAAGTGCAAAAGAAGAAAATGAAGAAGATGTAGTTGAAGAAAAAATCAAAAGAAAAGTTGACCGTTTTACAAAAGGATTTTCTCAATTTCTTAGTGCTGTTTCATACAACAATAATAGAGTAAGAAAGTATTTAGGAGATTTAAGTTTTATTGGACCTATCCGAGAAAATCCACATAGAATTTATGAAATTACTAATGAAACTTACAATACTGTTGGCAGCATGGGTGAGAATATGCCAAATCTTATTAAAAAAATTGGAGACGACAATGAAGAATTAAATAATTGGGTTAAAAGGTTTGGCTTTGGAGACAGAATTGAATTAAAACATCATTACAGTAATACTTATTCATTAAGATTTTTAAAGGATGATTCTGATTTTTACACAAGCATCGCAAATGCTGGCTTTGGTGCATCACAAGTATTACCATTGATTGTTCAAGCAATTGTTTCTCCGAAAAGAAGTATTACAATTGCCGAGCAACCTGAAATTCATCTTAACCCACGAATACAGTGCGAACTTGCAGAACTTTTTGCTTCTATGGCAAAAAAAGGACAGACAATAATAGTAGAGACTCACAGCGAACATCTATTGTTAAGATTAAGAAGACTAATTGCAGAAGATAAACTGAAAGCCGAAGATGTTGCGATTTACTTTGTGGAAAGAAAAGAGCATGATTCCATAATTAAAGAAATAAACCTTCAAGAGAATGGACATATCTACCCAATCGATTGGCCCAAAGACTTTTTCGGTGAATCATTGAAAGAAGCTTTAGCTATGGCAACTGAACAATCTAAAAGGAAGAAAAAATGATTGATATAGTTTTAGACACCTGCACTTTAGTTCATGCAGATAATTCAGAATCCGACTATCAAGAATCATCAGTGGAATTAATTAATAAAATGTTTGCAAACTCCACTTTAGTAACAGTTGACGAAGGATTTACTTTTGACGAGAACACAAACCTAAGTTATATTGGATTGGAATTTATCAAGCACTTACGACCTGGGAGTCTCGGCTACAATTTAATAGTTCATTTGGCATTAAACATGAGAATAAATTTTGTTTCCAATGTTATTCCTAACGCAAGAAAGAACTATATTGAACAAATAATTAGGAATAAAAAAGATAGAATGTTTCTACGTGTTGCTTTTAATTCGGTTGAAAAAACACTTGCTTCTCATGATTATACCGACTATCAGAAAAGAAAAAGAAAGACCATCAGAAAGGAACTTGGAATATCTGTCGTGACAGCGGAAGAAATAAACCATTCACTTTAGAAAAACTACGCCTAACAGGCGTTTGGCTCAGCTCTTCGAGATTTTTAATCTCGAAGCCCTATTACAGGATTCATAATCCGAATTTTGGGTAAAGCCACCAAGAAAAGGAATAAAATCAACAAATGAATTTTGAAGTATTTACCCCAACTGGTTTTTAGGTACGAAGCCAAAAAAATCTTCAAAATCTTTTTACTTAAAACCTTCCTTTGTGTCACATCTCAATTGTATCACTAAGCTACACGAAGGTTCCATAAAGTTTCACAAAGTTTTTTTATCTCACTTCTCATAGTTTATATCTCATCTCTCTTTGTGTAACTCTGTGCTTCATTGTGCACTTTGTGTCACAGCTTAGCAGTGTCATGGAGCTACACGAAGGTCTCACAAAGGTTCACAAAGTTTTTTCCCGACAGCAACTAAGACCCAATAGACCTATCAAAAGAGGCTGGTATGTGTTCTAAGTAAAATAAAAAATAAGTAAATTGGCACTTGAGTATCAACTAACAAACCAATGAACCCCATATTAGTATCAAATATTGATAAAATTAAAGAACTTTGTATAGCCCACAATGTAAAGTCTTTGTTTGTATTTGGCTCTGCCAGCAACGATACATACACCGAAAATAGTGATATAGATTTTTTAGTGTCGTTCAAACAAATGGATTTTGGAGACTATGCCGATAATTATTTTGAATTGGCAGAAAGACTTGAATTATTAGTAAACACAAAAGTAGATTTGGTGACAGACAAGTCCTTGTCCAATCCATATTTTATTGCCTCTATCAATAAATCAAAAATTCAGATATATGGATAATGATATATATAAATTCTTATTCGATATAAATGAAGCAATAGATTCTGCCTTAGCAACAGGGTCAATGAAGAGCGTAAAAGTGGTCATTAATCGAGTTTAAAATCGTTCTGTACTTCATCCCAACGAAGCCAGCTTTCATGTTTAGAGTTTGCGATGCGTTCCAATACTATTTTTTTATGTTCTTCCGGAATATAGAAGTCTACATGTTCTCTGGCATCTATTTCCTTGAAATTGAGGCTGTTAACCAGCTCTTTAAAAAATACTAGTTTGTCTTCGGGTACAGCTACAGTGACAGGTATCATGAGACGGCTGGTTTTTTATAAAATATAATTTTTGAAGGTTTGGACAATCAAGAACTTCTTTATGTTTTTTCTTTAAAGTACTTTTTACCTCTTTAAAAGTATTTTAATAGAATAGAATATATAGTAAAAATAATAATATTGACCGTATAATACAAATATACGTAGCTTATGAATTGGATACTAACCACTCCAGGCACTAATAAGCTGTAGCCATACATCCCTCCACAAACTTTAACTTATCTTCATTGTGGCATCGATAGCGATTGGTATTTCATTTATAGCTAATTTCGCCCTGTACAAATTCATTGTGATGAACGAAGGCTTAAAAAAAACCATTCAAATAGTAGTTTCCGCAGCCATAGCCATTGGTATGTTGGCGTATATTTTTTCGATTGTAGATATTAATTCTATGGTTGTAGAACTTCAAAAAGCCGATTACAAATGGATCTTGGCATCTATTGCCATCTCTATGGTGGCTCATGTGGCGCGAGGCTTGCATTGGAATCTGCTTTTAGAACCTTTAGGACAGAAAATCAGACCCATAAATGCAATAAAATCAGTGCTAGCCGGATATTTGGCCAACTATGCCCTGCCTCGTGCGGGCGAGGTGGTGCGGTGCAGCATTGTGAAAAAGACTGATGATGTTCCTGTGAATATCTCGCTCGGCACGGTGATAACAGAACGCATAGTTGATGTAGCGGCTATGGGATTGGTTTTCTGCTTGGCTTTGGTTTTTGAGTTCAATTATTTAACAAAGTTTCTAACCGATTTTTTTGACAGCAAGGCAAAAGGAACAGACGGCAATAGCAACTATATTATATATGTATTGCTTTTAGTTGCTTCATTGGGGATAGCTTTTGTGGTCGTATTCATAAAAAACAAAGAGAATTTTTTGAAAATAGGTATCGTAGCCAAAATTTACGGCTTTGCAGAAGGTCTTTTGCAAGGTATTTTGAGCATTACCAAAATGAAAAATAGTTGGCTTTTCATTTTTTATACTTTTTTGATATGGTTTAGCTACTATGCCATGACTTATGTGATACTTTTCTCTATGGCCGACACGGCTTCGCTCCCGCCTGCTTCGGGTTTGGTGATATTGGCATTGGCAAGCTTGGGAATGGCTGCCCCAGTGCAGGGTGGCATAGGTCCTTATCACCTCATGGTGGCCTCTGCGCTATCTATCTATGGTATTGTGTGGGAAAAAGGCTTGATATTAGCCACCATTTTGCATACTTCACAGTTTGTGACAATGCTCGTATTTGGCGGCATTAGCTTGGTTTGGGTAGCCTTTGAAAAGAAATGAAAACGGCTGCACTAGTCTTAGCGTCCGCTAAGACTCCAAACAATAGAGCGTCCGCTCAAAAAAACTATATTGTCTATGGGCAGAAAGTATACATTTCACGATCACAGCAAGTTATACTTTGTAACTTTTACTGTAATCAATTGGATAGATGCTTTTATTCGTGATGAATACAGAAATATTATTTATCGAAGTATCGCCTATTGCCAGCAAAATAAAAACATGGAAGTTTATGCATATTGTATAATGACCAGCCACATTCACATGATTATAGGTACTGAAACAAGCAACTTATCTGATATAGTGAGAGATTTTAAAAGCTATACCTCACGCCAAATCAGGCTGGAATTAGAAAAAAGCTCCACAGAAAGTAGAAAAGAATGGATGTTATGGATGTTCAAAAGAGCGGGCATTAAAAATGAAAGAAATATCGATTTTCAATTTTGGCAGCAACATAACCACCCCATAGAGCTAAATACACTTGAGAAAACACAACAAAGGCTCAATTATATTCACGAAAATCCTGTAGAGGCAGGATTTGTGGAAAAAGCAGAAGATTGGCTACACAGTAGCGCTGCCGATTATCTTGGTATAAGGAAAGGAAATATAGAATTAATATATTTGGGGTAAAATAAATAAGCGGACGCTTACTAAAAATATGGTCTTAGCGGACGCTAAGACCAGCTGGCGACTAGTTGGGGGAATTAGGTTCTACATCAGGTCAAAGAAAAAAATTAAAAACAAATGTTGAAAATTCTCAGCATAAGAAAAAGTAAGTTGTTTTTGTGTGCGATTATTGTCATTTTAATTATAAGTACTGTATTTATTTATAGAAATTACAATATTGAAAGAGGTAAGGTTATTAAATACGATAAAGAAAACAACCACAATAGCATTTATAACAGTATATCTTGTTTTATACTTTTCGATTCTGGATTTAAAAACATTTATTCAGTTTATCTTGACGATAAATTGTGTGATTTCTTTATTTTATTTTCAAATAGGTCTACTGGTACAACAGGAAAATTTTTTTTAGTTGAAGGAAAATCTAAAAGAAAAACGATAAAAGTTGTTAAAGAAGGAATTATAAAAAGACAATATTATGAATTTGAAATTTGTAATTATAACTACGTTAGTTTAAATATGATAAATAATAATTTGATTGTTACATGTCGTAATGAAGAATATTCCTACGAATAAGCCTAGCTGTTTGTAGTTTGCGAAACAATTTTAAAAGTTGTCTTTAGTTTGAAATCCTGATACTATTCATGATTTATAATCGCGAACCCTTATCGTAGGATTTTCAATCCAAAATGAGACAGATACTGATACAGACGAATACCATTGCTCGAAGCGATGATACCCGTTCTTCAATCATTAATATATTTGGGGTGAAATAAATAAGCGGACGCTTATCAAAGTGTGGCCTTAGCGGACGCTAAGACCAGTTATAGACCCTATCAATTCTGCAAAAGCACCTTTAGTCTCGACTTGGCGAGCAATAGCTTTTTCTCTTCTGCTTGTATTTTTTCGTTAAAATCTTTTCTGATGACCTCTGCATTTTTAGCACGAGCAAAAAACTCCATATTGTTTTTCATCTGCGCTATGTTGTCTTCTATATCTCTGATGTCTTTACGAAGCTTTTTCTCCTTTAGAATCAATTCTTTCTGTCCATCTTGCGAACTGCGCAGCGATTTGTAAATGAGCTTCGACACCAAATTATCTTTTTCAATCTCCGAAAGCTCGTTTACAGCTTTTAGCTTCCCTTTTATCGCTTCAATAAAACGGTTATATGCTTTTTGGGCTTCAACTCCGTTCACTTCAGCCAATTGGCTCCACTCTTCTATTTTAGCATTGATGTCTGCTGCTGTAGCAAAGGCACTATCAGCTGCTTTTTCTATGGCTTCTATAAAATCAAAACGCTCTTTGAGTTGTGCTTTTGCGGCTTCTTGTGCAGCCTTGCTGTTTCCTCTTTTGGCTTCAAAATAGCTGTCGCAGGCTTTTTTGAACCTATCATAGATTTTATCCTTCATTTTCAATGGAACATGACCAACCGTTTTCCATTGTTTTTGAAGTTCTATGATTTCGGTAGTGGTTTTGTCCCAATCTATACTGTTAGAGAGCATTTCTGCCTTTTCGCATAGTTCGGTTTTCAAGCGCAAGTTTTCGTTTTTGAATTTCTCCAAATCTTTGAAAAATGCTCTTTTTGCGTTGTAAAATTTCTTTAGTGTATCCCAGTAGTGACGATTAATTTCTTTTACCTTTTCTTTTTCAATCAAGCCTGCTTTTTTCCACTCTTCTTGAAGTGCATCGAGCAGTTTGGTTTGAGCCGCCCAAGCTTCGGGTTTGTCTGATGTAAATTCTACCAGCGAATCGAGTTTTTGCAAAAGAGCTTGTTTCACGGCCAAATTGGCTTGATACTTACCTTTCAGCTCTTCCAAGTATTCTTTTTTGCGCTCATATATTTTATTTGAAGCTTCTTTGAATTTGTTCCAAACCTCATCTTGCAGCTCTTTCACTACAGGACCAATGTGTTTGAATTCATCATGAAGTGCCTCAAGCTCTTTCAATGCCTTTTGTATAGACGGTTCTGCAGCCAGTTTTTCGGCTTTTTCTATCAAATATTGTTTGGCTTGAAGGTTTTTCTTCCGGTCAAGGTCTAGCAGTTCAAAGGCTATACTGCGTTGGTCATAAAACCGATTCACTACAGCTTGGTAGCTCGACCACATCTCTTGCACTTTATCAAACGGCACTTGGCCTGCTTTTTTCCAGTCTTCCTGCAGGGTTTTAAACTTTTCGAAAGCCGACTTACCTATAGAACCGCTATCGATTATGGCCTTCATTTGAGCCAAAATATCGTTCTTTAGTTTAAGATTCTGCTCTTTTTTGATTTGAGCATCTTTATGCTGCTGAATAAAATGAGTTCTTACTTTGTTGAAAGTGCTTTCAAACTTTTCGTGGAAGCCATCTCCTTTGAATTCGAAATCATCTGCATCGCCTCCCGAACTGATGAATCTGTCCAATGCAGCATTTTTTTCCGACTCATAAATTTCGTCAATATAAGGTTTGATTTTTTTGAACACATTCATTTGTTCTGTCAAATCGCCCTCTTTCGATGTCTTTTCAAAAAGTTTTTGAAATTCTTCTTTTGAAAAATGGCTGTAGTCTATTTCCTCTGCTACAGGCGAGTCAAGTAATAGTTCTTCAGCAGAATCGTTCTCAAAAGCAGATGGCACTTCTTCAAGCATACTCGGTATTTTTTTAATAATTGAGCAAATGTACTAAAAACTATCCGATTAATTCCAAGCCCTCAGCAATCATAAACACTTTAGACGACAAAAAATCACTTTTAACATGACATTCATACGCTTCTGTCTAATAAATCATTTTATGATGTCGTGATTGAGTTATTTTGTAACGAAAATCGTAGTTTTCATTAATTCGTTTTGTTATAATTTAGTAATAGGCTATGAACAGAAAATTTATATCTGTATTTACATCCTTTTAGGAAAAAGGACTTAGAATTTTAAGACATATTTAAGTTCTAAGAATTGTTTTTTCTAGAGGAAAATTAATTTAATAATGATAGAATTAGCTAAAGAGATTACAAAATTTATTATTGAGTCGGGCTGTAGAGATACAAATAGCGTGCAAGAAAACAAAAAAGTGAGGCTTGTGAACACAACTTCTTTGCTTTCCGGTGCTTTGCTTTTAGTGTCTGTTTTATGGCTATCTTATTTGGGAGTGCCGTGGGCTATTCTCAACTATTTTTTCCCAACTATCATCGGACTATTCTGTATATTCATTTTTTCCAGATACATATCTGTGGATTTAAGTAAATTTTCATTGCTTATATTCATAAATTCAACCTTATTATTAGGCGGACTTATCTCAGATAATACAGCTCGTTTACAACAAGTGTTGAGCACTTGGATTTTTTCGACTGCCGGTTTGTTGCTTATTATTTTCGACATCAAAGAAAAATGGAAAATTTTAGTAGGATGTGCCATTATTTTTGCCTCACACTTACTTGTAGTGCCTGCTGATTTGTATCTGAAATCGGATTTTTCTCCACAAGGGCTCGATAATCAAACTTTTGTGTTTGTTAGTTTTGTGTTTGCCATGAGCTTGCTGATAGGATCAATATTCTATGCCCAAGCCAATGACCTGAAAATATATCGCACTTTGGTACACGACTTACAGGCCAACAACGAAAAGCTTCGAGCCCAAGAAGAAGAGCTGCGCCAAAGCTATGAGGAAATAAGGGCGAACAGAGAGCAGATTTTTCAAGCACTTGAAATAGTGAATGAAAAAAAAGGACATTTAGAACTGGCTATGAAGATAGCTAAAATGGGCAGCTATCATTATTATTTCAAAGAGGCACTTTCCAATTGGTCAGATGAGCTAAAGATGCTGCTTGAAATCGATGTTCTGGAGTGGGAAAAAGAATACTACAGTATGTATGACTTTGTTCACCCCGATGATTTGGAAAGGGTAAAGGCAGAAGTATCGAAAGTGAGACACGAGGGGGAGGAATACAGCATGATTTACAAGATAATTACCCGAAGAGGAAATACGAAGATTATCCACTCTGCCGGGTTTGTGTTTCGCGACAATTTTGGTAACAGGCTGGGTATCAGAGGAATCATACATGACATTACTGATTATAAAAACATAGAAAATGAGCTTATTGAAACCAACAAAGAGCTCGAAAACTTTATTTACCGTGCGTATCATGATATAAAAGGCCCGGTGGCAACCATCAAGGGACTATGCTACATAGCAGCGCTTACCACCAATGAAGATGCAGCTTTGCATTACTTCAATCTACTGAAACTCCACATGTACCAGCTGGAAACGATATTGTCTAAGCTACTGGTAATCAATGAGATGAAGCAAATGTCGGTGGTGATAAAACCTATGAATATCCATAAAATTCTTGATGAAGTTTCTTCTTCTATGCGCAATATTGAGGGTTTTGAATCTGTCACTCTCATCAGAGACATAAACACGCCCGATGTGGTGTTCAGCGACAAGCTTATGCTGAAAATCATGCTTCAAAACTTGATAGAAAACTCCTTTGCTTTTAGAAACACCACCTCCGCATGGATAAAAGTGACCGTGAATGTAGAAGGCGAAAGGCTCTTGATGCAGGTAACTGACAATGGTATTGGCATACCCGACCAATACCATGATAAAATATTTGAGCGTTATTTTAGGGTATCAGAAAAATCAAAAGGAACAGGATTGGGGCTGTATATTGTGAAAAAACTTGCCGATAAGCTCAGCACACATGTAGAAGTGCATAGCATTCCTTATTTGGAAACAACTTTCAGAATGCATATTCCATTGCAAAATCAATAATAATTCAAAACTTTCTCCGGTAATTTCTTCAAAAGCAGAGACAGAAGGCGTACACACCAACTAATTAATGTATCCTGCTTTGAGTAGTTCTTGTTTACATTGTTTAGAGAATGTATATAATTTGTTCCAATACGAAGCCTTTATCACTTTTTCTATCTCTGTAGGAGTATCTTCTTCTGATAAATTTGACCAAAAAGGCAAATATGTGTTTTCATTTTGGAATAAATAATAAAAATGCCACTGGAACAAATAAATCAAATGCTTTTTATCTTCATTGGAGAATTCCATATAACCCGATACTTCCTCTAAAAAAGCCAAATACTTCAACTTTTCTTTGCTCGATAATATTTTCAAACTATTTATATCTTCAGGATTTTTATAATTATCGATCTTATCTAATAAATCAAAAAGGGAAACAAACGACTCTGTTTCATAAAATTTTCGCCAAATGTTGTTTATATTTTTTAACCTTTCAAACTTGTTTTGCCTGTAATACTGATAAAGAGCAAACGCACCACCAAAAGTTATACTTAAAATTTGAATAATTTCTATAAAACTCATACTCAAACTGATTTAAAACGGATATTATATTCTTAAAATCTTTTGCTATTTACATTGCAATTTTGATTTCTTGACTGAACCAAACGAATTTAAGCCAAAATTCGCAATTATATTCTAACTACAACAAATTCAAAGCGTTTTGTTTAAAATATTCACTATGTCCTGTCGAAGATAGTATGAAGATTACTTTAGCAAAAAATAATACCAATAAACAATGCGTTATCACAAAAAATTATATAAACTACTTTAACTTTACACCACACTTTTTATAGGCAATAAGAATTTGAATGAGAATATATTTTAGGTCATTGTTCGCTTTACTTTTCATTACTTTTCAGCAAATATTGTCGGCTCAGGTGCTCTTTGGCCCAAAAATTGGCTTGAATCAAAACACTGCTACTGTAGATTCAAGAAACATCAGCCACACCAAAGACGAGAAATTATATAGTTATCATTTGGGGTTTGTGCTCGACTATGCCTTTACAAAAAACTTGGCTATTCGCACCGAACTTCTATACTCACAAAAAGGCTACAAAGTGAGAAAGTATTTCAATGCCTTACTTATGCAAGACGAAAACGACCAAAACAGCTCTACTTGGCAACTTCAAATGAATTACATAGAACTCCCACTGCTCCTTAAGTTGAGCAGTGAAAACAAACGTTATAAATTTTTTGCAACCGGAGGCGGATATGTGGCTTATTGGGCAAGTGGCACTAGAAAAGGCTCTTTTTACACTTCCGATCTGGGTGGCGAGTTTTATGAACGCAAAAATGCTGAAGAAAAATATGTGTTTGACTCAGATTTTGGTATTAACAGAAGACGCGACAACAGAATTGACTATGGCTTGGCAATAGGTGGAGGTTTTGCCTACAAGATTCAACGTGGGGAGTTTTTTATAGAAGCAAGATACTTGCACGGGCTTGCCAACAGGTTTGACTATGAAGGTGAACGCCCCAAAATAGAAATGCCGCAATTAAACCGCAATTGGAATTTTTCAGTAGGATTCTTGCTCAAACTCAAAGAAGCCAAGCCTAAAAAATTGAGAAAAAACACCGAAGAAAGTGAAACAGACGAAGAAAATGAAGAAAGCAGTGAATAGTTTTTTTTACATTTTAGCTATGATTTTTATGCTCTTCGGCTGCTCGTCTCCCGAAGCTGAAAACCCCTCGTTTCCTACCCTCTCGCGAGATGCTGTGACAAATTTCGATGCTTTCTGGTATGGTGTGAGCGATAACTATATGTTTTTCCCTTACCACACTCTTAATTGGGACGATGTATATACCCAATATCGCCCAAAAATAACTGCTTCTATGAGCGAAACTGATTTGCGAAATGTGATACTCGAAATAATGAACAAACTTATAGATGGCCATAAAGCACTCGTCATTGAAGATGAAAGCTATGGTGTATTCACTGAAGAATACATTAATAAACACCCTTTGGTACTCACCGATTCTATTGTTACTGCCAACTATATCGATACGAGCATTATCATTCGATATGCATTTCAAGAAAATTCAAGTTTTTTTCAAGAAGGGTATTTAAGTCGTATGAAAAACAACAAGTCGATAGCATATTTCAGGTATTACACTTTCAGAAATGCGTTTGAGTTTGCCGAACAAAACGATAATTTGAAGGAAAACTTAAATATTTTACAACGTTCTTCCAGCTACAATGGTCTTATATTGGATTTGCGCCAAAATGGCGGTGGCGATGCCATAGCTTTTAAAAACTTGGTAGCAAAATTTGTCCAAGGCAGCTATAATTGGGGCTTTTCAAAATTTAGATTAAGCCGCGACCGCTACGATGCCACCCCTTTCATATCGGAGGTGATAGATGCCGATGTGAAAGATAATGTATATTTTACCAAACCTTTGGTGATTCTCACCGACAGGTATAGTTTCAGTGCAGCAGAAGTAACAGCTTTGGCGTTGAGAAATTTGCCCAATGTGGTAATCATAGGCGACACCACAGGGGGAGCGCAAGGTCCGATAAGTCCAAACAAAGATTACACAGGAAATTTCAAAATGCCCAATGGTTGGGTGGTACAATTGGCTCAAAAAGCCACATTTGACAAAAATAAAAACATATTTGAAGGCCAAGGCCTCCCACCTGACATTTACGTGAAACCATCACCTACGGCAGCAGCCGAAGGTAGAGACAATGTTTTAGACAGGGCGGTAGAGTATATAAGTAAATAAACAGGAAAACCTCTTAATGAAGCTTTATTCTCGAAAGAACGGTCATATTCTTGTAAATTATACCCATTCTATACCACTTATAAAAGGAAATAAAAGTTGTAATTAAACATTACAAGACAAAAAACCGCAATGATATCTCCTGTTTCCATAATCTCCTCGCTTGGCTGAAACGAACTTTCCATGAGTGATGATTTCATGCAAAAGTTCCTATTCAAAAAATGCTGAAAAGAAGGGAGGAGTTGTGAGCATGAACAAGTTTACGAGAGTGGATTTACTTTAAAACTAAACTCGCTGTCAAACTTCTTAAAAAAATCACAATTGCTGAGCACTGTGCTGTAGTTTAAAGTGCTGAAAACTTTAGGAGCATCGTTTTCATTGTATTTGCCCTTGGAAGATTTTTCTGTAAGAGTTTCAATTCCACTTTTTTAATAGAACTTACAAAGTTATTAACTCAAAAAAATTGACAACCCATTTTTCACAATAAGTTGTCAACTTCACATTATATCTCAATATAAAAGAGTTACACCTTTATATGCAACTCTTTCAACTGCTTTTCGCTGATGGTGGAAGGGGAGTCTATCATCATGTCTTTGCCGGCATTGTTTTTGGGGAAGGCGATGAAGTCGCGGATAGAGTCTGCCCCGCCAAAGAGTGAACAAAGCCTGTCGAAGCCAAAAGCGATACCTCCGTGCGGTGGCGCACCATATTCAAAGGCTTCCATCAAGAAACCAAACTGTTTTTTGGCCTCTTCTTCGCTAAAGCCTAGCAAAGTAAACATGCGCGACTGCAATTCACGTTCATAAATACGGATAGAACCGCCTCCTACTTCCACTCCATTGATTACCATATCGTAGGCATTGGCTCTCACCAATCCCGGATTGGTATCGAGAAGTTTTATATCTTCAGGTTTGGGCGATGTAAACGGATGGTGCATGGCATACCAGCGTCCGGCTTCGCCTTCGGGGTGGTTTTCATCATCGCCCCATTCCAATAGGGGGAAATCCAGCACCCAGAGGCACGAAAACTTGTCTTTATCTCTCAAGCCCAAACGAGTACCCATTTCTAGGCGCAGTTCGTTGAGCTGCTTGCGGGCTTTGACATCTTCACCACATACGATTAAAAGTAAATCACCTTTCTCGGCTTTGGCCAGTTCTGCCCATTTTTTAAGGTCGTCTTGTGAATAAAATTTATCTACTGACGATTTTAATCCTTCTTCGTCCCACTTTGCATATACCAGTCCTTTCGCACCGATTTGTGGGCGTTTCATCCATTCGGTAAGCTCATCTATCTGTTTGCGGGTGTAGCCGGCACAGCCTTTGGCACAAATGGCAATTACGCTTTCTGCACCGTCAAACACTTGAAATCCTTTGCCTGAGGTATAGTCCACGCCTTGGGCCTTTAATTCCACAAACTTCATGTCAAAACGAGTATCAGGCTTGTCAGAACCATAGTATTTCATAGCATCCGCATACGTCATTCTCGGCATAGAAGGAATATCAATGCCTTTCACTGTTTTAAAAAGATATTGCACCAGTCCCTCGAAAGTTTGTAAAATATCTTCTTGGGTGATGAACGACATCTCACAATCTATCTGAGTGAACTCCGGTTGGCGGTCGGCACGCAAATCTTCGTCACGGAAACATTTTACAATTTGAAAATAGCGGTCAAAGCCAGACACCATGAGCAACTGCTTAAATGTTTGTGGCGATTGAGGAAGGGCATAAAACTCGCCCGGATGCATTCGAGATGGTACCACAAAGTCTCTCGCACCTTCGGGAGTAGATTTTATTAATACAGGTGTTTCCACTTCCAAAAATCCTTGTCCGTCCATGTACTTGCGCACTTCTTGGGCCATTCTGTGGCGCAACACGAGGCTCTCCCTCACGGGGTTTCTGCGCAAATCTAGGTAGCGGTATTTCATTCTTAAGTCGTCTCCCCCATCGGTATTGTCTTCTATGGTGAAGGGTGGCAACTTGGCTGCATTTAATATTTCCAGTTGGGTAATGTACACTTCCACGTCACCTGTAGGAATTTTGTCGTTTTTCGATTGGCGTTCACGCACCGTTCCTGTGGCTTTCAACACATACTCTCTTCCCAACGTACGAGCCGTGTCTACAATATTTTTGTCGCTGGTAGATTCTTCTATAAAAAGTTGGGTTATTCCATAGCGGTCGCGGAGGTCTATCCACAACAAAGCACCCTTATCTCTTATGGTTTGTACCCATCCGCAGAGGGTCACGGTTTGTCCTACATGGCTTATTCTCAGTTCTCCGGCTGTGTGTGTGCGAAGCATTTTTGAAATGTTAAATTATAAATGTTGAATTTTCAATGCAAAAACTAAAAGCGATGCGAAATTATAAAATTATTGTGCAGGATTCATTTATAAAGTAAAAAACAAAAATAGTTACTCGTATCACTTTGTTTCTAATACCAAAACCCAAGCGTTGCCTCTGGCTTCGTTTCCGGGAGGGTCAAACTCGTGGATTCCTGAGTTTTTTAGTTCATATATATAAGTGTATTCTCCATTTTTGGGATTAAACCATGATGCTTTCAGCAAATCGCCTTTGAGAATACCAAGATTGATTTTTATGGGTTTTCCTGTAGGTACGAATACAAATGCATAATCTTCTCCACGCGTAGCTTGCAGGTGCCCCACTGGGTCATGCGTGTTTTGGACTAATATTTCTTGTGCAGGCATTCTTGTCTGCATATTTTTTGATTCGATTAGCTTTTTTAAATATACCAGCTGCCCTGCTCCGGGAAGGCTCAACAATTCTTTCCAAGAGGGCTTATTGGATTTTGGTATATCATATTTGTTGGCATTGTACATTTGCCAAATGGATGAAGCACCATAAGCATGGCCTGCGCATCCCGCAAAAACCGACCAATATGCTTGTTGTAGCACATCAAAATCATCAAAGTAGCCATATTTACCTTCTGAATCATAGTTAATAGCCCCTAGTTCATAGGCAGGTTCAGAATTAATATTAGGTTTGTTGTTCTGGTGTTGCCATAAGTATTGCGATATTTCAAATGCCCTGTCGTTGTTTCTTTTTTCGTGATAAGAACCCCACATGTGCATATCTATCCATTCGTCTTTTGAAAACCACATAGACGAAGGATAAAAACAATGATAAGACATAAAGGTAGAAGAATAATCAGCCTTGCCATTGGGTTCTTTCAGTCCATTGGTAGCATCTGCAATGCCTTCGGCCATTGCTCGCCAAGTAGACAATCCGTGCAAATGTTCATCGGGCAGCCTATCACCGCCCAGTATCCATATAATATTATCGTATTTTCTCAATCTATTGGCTATAAACCATCCATAGTTGTATCCGTCTTCACTGTTGGCAAACACAGGACTAGGCAGAAATCGAGGTGTAACATATTCTCCCCAGCATGGAAGCAAAGCCACAAACAATTGTTTTTCTTTGGCTTTAGCAACTATATATTCTACGTGATCCCAATAGTCGTACTGTGCACTGTCGTTTGGTGCGTTTCCATAAGTGGTGTCAGGCGTGGCGCTGTATGTGTCTATTAAAGGAATATCGCCATAGGCATTGGGCTTTGTGAGCCCTTCAAGTTCCGCTATGGCTACTGCCTGAATCACGTTGTAGCCTCTGGAAGCCCTGTCGTTAAGATAAACCTCTGCTTCTTCTCTATCCAATTTATGGAAAAGTTCCCAACCTGTATCGCCCAAGTAAAAAAACGGAGATTTTCCATCAATGACTATATATCTACCGTTGGCCGACACTTGAAGCCGAGATTTGGTTATTTCTATGGGATGCTTGCCTTTCTTTTTTATTTTATTACAAGAAACAGCGATTACACAAAGTACAAACCACAATAATATTCGCTTAGAAACAATAAAAAACGATGCCATAGGATCACAAAAAAATGCGTATAACAGATAATTTGAGCGTTTTTCCTTTACAAAAATTTAACATTATAAAAGTAATTATACTTTTTCAATATTTCTATTGCACTTTTCTAATATATAAAAATTGTACAATTCCAATAAAGTATATAACCCCAAAAACAACTTTTGATATAAATTGTACTTTTCATAGTTTAGCATATCAAAATGAGATGAATATTTATTTTTGATTATATTTTTCTAATTTAACCTAGTATATTTGTAGTGTAGTTAAAACAATTACAGCTATGAAAAAAGTAATACTAGCAGCATCAGCCATCGCAATCGGGGCAGCTGCATTTGCCCAAACAGGCAACGGAAAATCAGACCTTGAATTTCAAAAATATATAGCAAAGAAAATCACATACAATACCAACTTTGCTAAAGAAGATGTACAAGGTACCATCAAAGTGAAAGTAGACATGACTCCTGAAGGTGGAGTAGAAAATGTGAACATAATTGCAGGCATCAATCCTAAAATTGACTCTGAAGTTATATCAATTATAAAAAAAACACCAAGCAAGGTAACAAGTAAATATGCCTCGGACAAAGCCGTGAGCATGGTTGTGCCCGTGAGATTGGTGTTGAAAGACAACTAATAATTACCAAAACAAACCTAGAAGATTTTAAGTAAAGTAGAAAGGAGAGAAGTAACCATGATTAACCACAGTTTAAATTCAAATTATTCAGGCAGCTTAGTAAGCGGAGATTTTGCGAGTCGTACTATCAAAGCAGTGAAAAAACAGCTTAACAGATTGGCAGACGTAGTAAAAGTATTAATTGCTACCCATCCGGCTTATTCGTCAAAAATTGCTTGGCTATAAATAGTTTATCATTCTAATGAAAAAGGGCTGAAAAGCCCTTTTTTTATGTTTTTCCCAAAAAATCTTATCACCTTTATCGATTCTACCAATCAGGTTTGCCTTTTTTCTGCTTTTTGGCAGGCTCGCGCTTCATTTGTTGGATATACTGTGTCTCACTGGAACGCATGGCATTAAGCAATGCTTTGGCTTTCTGCTCTGTCATTCCCATTTGAGCAAGTGCCTCTGGATTTACCACCACTTTGTCTTTTTCTTGCTTGCCTCCCTGCTTTTCCTTTTTGGCATTGCCGGTCTCGTCTTCCTTACCATCTTTTTGACCATCGGGCGATTTTCCATCTTTTCCTGACTTATCGTTTTTGCCTTTTTCTGCTTTTTCTTTATCCTTATCTCCTCCTTCTTTATCGCTTCCGTTTTTGTTATCGCTATTTTTATCTTCTTTTTTGTCCCCCTCTTTGCTATCCTTATTATCTTGATTTTTATCGCCTTTGTCGCCTTGCTGCTTGTTGTCCTGATTTTGTTTATTATCGCCCCCTTTTTGATTTTGCTTGTCTTTTTGCCCGTTTTGGTCGTTTTTATTTTGCTGATTTTGGTCTTTATTGTCTTTGTTTTCTTTGTTATCGTTTTTGTTGTTTTGATTGGGCTGATTGTTCTGATTAGGGTCGTTTTTTTGCTTCATCAAAAGCTCATAATTATGTCGGGCTTCTGCATTGGCCGGATTGGCTCTGAGTGCTTCTTTAAAAAAAGCCAAAGCTTTTTCTTTATCATTATCGGCTTTCAAAGAAATAGTACCCAACTGCTGTGCAGCTACCGAGCGTAAATTTTTATCGGTAGCTGCAAGCGATTTTTGATACTGCTTAGCTGCATTTGACAAATCGTTGGCTTTGAAATAAGCATGCCCCAAGTCAACATTCACTTTGTCATCAGCAATATTATATTCATCAGTAAGCGTTTTCAGCGCAGAAATTGCATCACTGTAGCGCCCTTCTGCATAAGCAGATTGTGCTTCTTTTTTTAAAGTATTTTCTTTAGCTATCTTGCCTATGCCCACAGGCCCGTCAAAAAGTGCCAACAGTATTGATAATTCTAAAAGCATGGTTTTAAATGTACTAAATTAATATCTCTGACTATTTGACCTCACTATCTCTATTTTTAAAGACCTAAATATGGCATTAACAAAATTAGATTTTCTTTTTACTTTCATATCTATCTGACATTTCTACAGCCAAATAAGAAGCAACTGCCATTAAAATGCAGATTATAAAGAATACTAAATGTGGTGTCAGCTCCATATTTATATTTTTTCTACTTATAACCCCAACAATCTCTTATTCAACTGCTCGTCTGCGCCTCTACCGGCAAAATCGTCAAAGGCTTTGTCTGTAACTTTTATAATGTGGTTTTCAATAAAAGGTGCACCTTCCGCTGCGCCTTGTTCGGGATGTTTTATACAACACTCCCACTCCAATACAGCCCAACCATCGTAGTTGTATTGTGCCAATTTAGAGAAAATTCCGTTAAAATCTACCTGTCCATCGCCCAGCGAACGAAAACGCCCTGCCCTATCGGCCCAGCCTTGATAGCCACTGTAAACGCCTTGCTTTCCCGTGGGATTAAACTCTGCATCTTTCACATGAAATGCCTTGATGCGTTCGTGGTACAAATCTATAAAAGCCAAATAATCAAGCTGTTGGAGCACAAAATGGCTTGGGTCGTAATTAATACAGGCTCTCGGATGACCTTTGAGATAATCTACAAACATTTCAAAAGTGGCACCATCAAACAAATCTTCACCAGGGTGCAATTCGTAGCAGGCATCCACACCATTTTCGTCAAATACATCTAATATAGGCTTCCAACGAGTTGCCAATTCTTTAAAACCTGTTTCTACCAATCCGGCAGGGCGTTGTGGCCAAGGGTAAACATACTGCCACATCAAAGCTCCCGAAAAAGTAACGTGCGATTTCAATCCTAAATTTTTACTTGCTTTTGCAGCCCATTTGAGTTGCTGTGTAGCCCATTCGGTGCGTGCTTTCACATTGCCACGGACATTTTCAGGTGCAAAACCATCAAACATTTCATTGTAGGCGGGGTGCGAAGCCACCAACTGACCTTGCAAATGAGTAGAAAGCTCGGTGATTTCCAAGCCATGTGCATTTATTTTCCCCTTCAATTCATCGCAATATATTTTGCTCTCGGCAGCCTTTTGAAGGTCTATACAGCGGCTATCCCAAGTAGGAATTTGAATGCCTTTGTAGCCAAGCGAAGCCATGTAGGCCGCTATGCCGTCCAGAGTATTAAACGGGGCTTTATCGCCCAAAAATTGCGCTAAAAATACCGCAGGTCCTTTTATATTTTTCATAATAGTATATGCCTCAAACCCATAGAAAGGCTATTTTGTAAGATTTTAAAGTGTTCAGGGGTTTTGATGAACACAAATATTTTAAATATGTGAAATAGTAATAGACAAATACTAAAGTTTGAGAGCGAAATTGCAAGAAAAAAATTAAAAAGTAAATGCAACGACCCGATTTTTGTACGAAAACCGGGTCGTTGCATTTAAAAATCAAGCCGTTTCAGGCACATTTTCTTCATACATCTTGTCAATCAAGTGCTGAAACTTGGCTATAATATTTCTACGTTTTAGTTTGAGAGTGGGTGTAAGCTCGCCATTTTGAATGGTCCACTCGTGCGGTATTAATTCAAATTTTTTGATTTTTTCATATTGAGCATAGTGTTCGTTCATGGCTTCTACCTCCTGCTGAATTCTGGCTATTACTTGCGAATTAGCCACTATTTGCTCGGGCGTATTGCAATTTTCTATCCCTTTTATTGCACACCAATCTTTTACAAATGTGAATGAAGGAACTATAAGAGCAGCCGGAAATCTTTTAAACTCCCCTACCACCATAATTTGCTCAATAAAACGACTCTCTTTAAATTTATTCTCCATGTTGCCCGGAGCTATGTATTTACCTCCCGATGTTTTAAAGATTTCTTTCTTGCGGTCTGTGATTTTAAGAAACTTCCCTCCATCTGTAATCTCACCTATGTCGCCTGTATGAAACCATCCGTCTTTGTCTATAGCCTCAGCCGTAAGGTCTGGGCGTTTGTAATAGCCTTTCATAATGTGTGGCCCTCTTGATAATATTTCTCCATCTTCGGCTATTTTCACTTCTACTCCGGGAAAAACAGGTCCGACAGTGCCTATTTTCCTGTTTTCTTCTTCAAAATGATTTACAGCTATCACTGGCGATGTTTCTGTTAGTCCATAGCCTTCCATCACGGTAATTTGGGCTGCGGAAAATATTTTAGCCAATCGAGGCTGCAAGGCCGCTCCGCCCGATACTATTACTTTTATATTTCCTCCAAGCGCCTCTCTCCATTTGCTGAAGATTAGCTTATTGGCCAATTTCAACTGAAAATTGTACCACCATCCTTGATTGGTGTTCAATTCATACTTCATACCCAACTCGAGTGCCCAATAAAAAAGTTTTTTCTTTATCCCTGTAAGTGCTGCGCCTTTGGCCACAATTTTATCATATACTTTCTCCAACAAACGTGGCACTGTCACAAACATGTGTGGATGCACTTCTTTGAGATTGTCAGAAATGGTTTCCATACTTTCTGCGTAGTAAATAGAAAGTCCATTTGACTGATACACATAGCTCAACATACGCTCATACACATGGCACAAGGGTAAAAAACTAAACGCTCGGCACGTGTAATCTACAGGCATAAGTGGTGCTGCAGCCTTGCACTGAGTCACTA